>Ga0065721_10049175_pt1 | contig 42874 bp, 38 predicted proteins | sample Mesricmetagenome_FD_59108 | JGI IMG/M metagenome (GOLD analysis project Ga0065721, IMG submission 59108) | Mesophilic microbial community from rice straw/compost enrichment Sample: eDNA_1 v2 (version 2) | ecosystem: Engineered > Solid waste > Grass > Composting > Bioreactor | place: USA: Davis... | reverse complement strand
CGACAGTCGGGAGGCCTCTGCATCGTTAACGGAGGCTGGGTCCGGGGATGGGAAATTCCGGTGAGAGCCGGCCCTAGGAAACCCCCTGCCGGAAATCCCGACGCCCCGAGGCGGTTTGCGTCTCGTTTTTTAATTCTGAGGCGGAATCCGCCTCGGGGCTTCCATCGACGTTTCAAACCCGGAGGTTTTTATGCCGTCCGGCGCTTCGGCACGCGTGAGCGCTGCGGAAGGGTCTTTGAATAGATGTAGCACCACCCGGGGAAGAAACAGCCTAGCGGCTATTGTGCAAGAGGCCCTGGAAGGAGCGATAGCTGGCTTTGGGCGTGCGCTTCTGGGTCTGGTAATCGACATGCACCAGGCCGAAGCGCTTTTCATAGCCTTCCGCCCATTCGTAATTGTCGAGCAGCGACCAGGCGAAATAGCCCCGCACATCGGCGCCCTCCGCGCGGGCGGCCAGTACGGCCCGAAGATGGTCGTCGTAATATCGCACCCGGCGCGGATCGTCCTCGCCTTCGACTTCGGCCATGCCGTTCTCGGTCACATAGACCGGGATCTTGGTATAGTCGCGCGACACCCGGACCAGCAGGTCCGACAAGCCCTGCGGGTAGATTTCCCAGCCGATATCGGTCTTTTCCAGCGGCCCCTTGACCTGCTCGGCGGGGCGGCCCGGTTCGGTCGAGGCCTGGTAGAGCCCGCGCGTGTAATAATTGACGCCCAGCCAGTCGAGCGGGCGGGAGACGACCTCCATGTCGGCCCTGTAATCGTTCGGCAGGAAGGGCGCGAGCCATTCGGTCAGCTCGGCCGGATATTGCCCCTTGAACAGGCCGTCCAGATACCAGCGGTTGAACAACGCGTCGCCGAAATTGCAGGCCGCCTTGTCTGCCTCGCTCTCGGTGGCGGGTTCGGATTTTTCCAGGTTGAGCACGATGCCCAGATTCTTGACGCCCCCGGCGCGCAGCGCGTCGATGGCCGTGCCATGGGCGAAGAGCACGTGGTGCATGGCGCGCGCGGCCGCCCGCAGGTCGCGATAGCCCGGGGCATGCACGCCCAGGAAATGGCTGAGGAAGGCGACGCACCAGGGCTCGTTGATCGTGGCGGTGGCGGCAAGACGATCACCGAATTTCTCGGCGATCAGCGTGGCGTAATCGGCGAACCAATGGGCGATGTCGCGGTTCAGCCAGCCGCCCCGGTCCTGCAGGGCCGAGGGCAGGTCCCAGTGATAGAGCGTGGCATAGGGCTTGATGCCGCGTTCGAGCATGCCGTCGATCAGGCGGTCGTAGAAATCGACCCCTTCCGGATTGACGGCGCCCTGGCCCTCCGGAATGAGCCGGGGCCAGGCGAAGGAGAAGCGATAGGCATCGAACCCGCCGTCGCGGATCAGGTCGAGATCGGCAGGCCAGAGTTCGTAATGGTTGCAGGCCTCCCGCCCGGTATCGCCATTGCGGACATTGCCCGGCGTCGCCGCGAACGTGTCCCAGATCGACGAGCCCCGGCCGTGGCCTTGGCCGCCCTCGATCTGATAGGCAGCCGTTGCCACGCCGAAGGTGAAGTCCGGCCCGAAATCGCGGCGGTCAAACGAGAACATATCCCCTCCATTCCGGCCTTTCGCCGGTTTTGGAAGCCGGATACCACCCGCGACACGGGTTATGCAATCGATTTCAGCAATCGATATAAGTGGCTATGGGCTTCACTCGGGGGACGAGGCCTATGGCACGCTGGCGACGAGGCGCCGGGCGACCGCGCGATAGGCCGCCGCTTCCGCCCCCTGGGGCGCCGTGGCGACGGGCGGGCTGCCGGCATCGGAATTTTCGCGGATGGACATGACCAGCGGGATGGCGCCCAGGAACGGAATGCCCAGGCTTCCCGCCGCCCGCTCCGCCCCGCCGGTGCCGAAGATGTCGTAGCGATTGCCAGTATCAGGGGCGATGAAATAGCTCATGTTCTCGACCAGGCCGAGCACCGGCACCGCCATGCGGCGCAGCATGTCGATGGCCTTCTGCGCGTCGATCAATGCCAGGTCCTGCGGCGTCGAAACGATGACGACGCCATCCACGATGGTCTGCTGGAACAGCGCGATATGGATGTCGCCCGTGCCCGGTGGCAGGTCGATCACCAGCACATCGAGCCCGCCCCAATCGGTCTCGCGCAGCAATTGGCGCAGTCCCGAAGTCGCCATCGGCCCCCGCCAGACCACGGCCTGCCCCGGCACCAGCATGGAGCCGATCGACATGACCTTGAGCCCGTGAGCCTCGTGCGGGGTGAAAATGCCGTCGTCGCGAATGGCCGGCTTGCCCTCGATGCCGAGCAGCTTGGGCACCGACGGGCCATAGAGATCGGCGTCGAGAATGCCGGCCCTGAGGCCCTCGGCCGCCAGCGCCAGGGCGATATTCACCGCCGTGGTGGATTTGCCCACGCCGCCCTTGCCCGAGCCCACGGCAATGATGCGCTGGACGCCCTTCACCCGCGTCTTGCCCTGCGGCACGGCCGCGCCATGGCCGAATTTGGGACTATTGGCTTTCTCCGCGGTGATCGAAACCATCACCTTGCGGCTGCCACCCAGGTCCTGGGCGGCCTTCTGCGCCGCGTCCCGCGCCGGCCCGAAGGCCGCTTCCATGCCGGGAGCCACGGCAATGGCAAAGGCGATCGCGCCGGGGGTAACGATGATCTCGGAGAGCCCGCCATAGCCGGCCAGATCGCCGCCGCCGGGGATTTCGACCGCGCCGAGGGCCGTCTTGATCTGGGCTGAGAGTTCGGTGTCGGCCATGGCCTGTTGGGCACGAAGGTGCCTCAACTCCGCTGTCATGCCGGCGCAGGCCGACATCCATCCTGAGAAATCCCCGCAAGCGCTATCTCAGGATGGACCCCGGCCTGCGCCGGGGTGACATCGCGTTTGCGGGAATAGTCGGGCTTAAAGGATCGACTGGCCAGTGCCGGCCCAATCCTTGAGGAAGCCTTCGATACCCTTGTCGGTCAAGGGGTGGGCGGCCAGCTTCTTGATCACGTCGGGCGGAATGGTGGCGACGTCGGCGCCGGCAAGGGCGGCCTGGGTCACGTGGTTGGCCGAGCGGATCGAGGCGGCCAGGATCTGCGTCTCGAACTGGTAATTGTCGTAGATGGTGCGGATGTTCTCGATCAGCTCCATGCCATCGAGATTGATGTCGTCGAGGCGGCCGATAAAGGGCGAGATATAGGTCGCGCCGGCCTTGGCGGCGAGCAGGGCCTGGTTGGCCGAGAAGCAGAGCGTGACATTGGTCTTGATGCCCTGTTCCTTGAAATGCTTGGTGGCCTTGAGGCCGGCCAGGGTGAGCGGCAGCTTGACCACCACATTGGAGGCCAGCTTGGCGAGGACTTCGCCCTCGGCGATCATGCCCTCATATTCGAGGCTGGCCACTTCGGCCGAGACCGGGCCGGGCGTGATGCCGCAGATTTCCTTGACGACTTCCTTGATATCGCGGCCGGATTTGGCGATCAGCGACGGATTGGTGGTCACGCCATCGACCAGACCGGCTTCGTGCAGTTCCGAGATGGCTTTGGTGTCTGCAGTGTCGACGAAGAACTTCATCGTTCCCTCCTAAAAAGCGTTTTGATCCGGCCCTTTAGCCGGATGCTAGTCCATGGCGGCGTGGCGCCGCAAGCGCCCCGCTCAGCGGGTGGCGCTCAAGAAGGCTTCCGCCAGGTCGCCGACGCGATCCTCGGGAATGCCGGCGACATTGATGCGGCTGTCAGATGTCATATAGACACCATTGGCGGCTTTTAAATGGTCCACGGCCTCATTGCTGAGACCCAGCAGCGAAAACATGCCGCGGTGATCGGCCACGAAATCGAAATCGGTCGAATTCGAGCGCTCACGGATAGCGTCGGATAGCTTTTTCCGCAATGAAATCATGCGGTTACGCATTTCCGCCAGTTCGGTTTCCCATTCGGCGCGCAAGCCGGCGTCCTCGAGGATGGTGCGGATGATTTCCGCGCCATGATCGGGCGGCTGCGAATAGGCGCCGCGAATGATGTTGAGGAGCTGCGAATTGGTGATTTCGGCCTGTTCCGCATCGCGGGCCATCAGGATGGCGGCGCCGACACGCTCGCGATAGAGGCCAAAATTCTTCGAGCCCGAGAAGGCTACCAGAGCTTCGGGCACCGTGGATAAGATTTTTCGGGTGCCATAGGCATCGGGTTCGATACCATCGCCGAAACCGAGATAGGCCAGGTCGATAAAGGGCAGGGCGCCGGTGCGCAGGAGGCTGGCCGCGACCTGGTCCCATTGCGCGTTCGAGAGGTTGGCGCCGGTCGGATTGTGACAACAGCCATGCAGCAGCACGACGTCGCCTGCGCCCAATTTATCAAGTGCGGCAAGCATTTGCTCGAACTTGACCCCGCGCGTCTCCGCGTCGAAATAGGGATAGGTCGCGACCTTCAGGCCGGAATTGATGGCGATCGGATTGTGGTTGGCCCAGGTGGGGTCCGACACGTAAACCGTCGCGCCGGGGCGGGCGCGATTGATCAATTGCATCAAGACCCAGAGCGAGCCGGTGCCGCCCGGCGCCTGGGCGATGCGGACGCGGGCGCGATCCAGGCTGTCGGCCAGCACCAGGTCGAGCACGGCATTGCCATAGCCCTTGTTCCCCGCAATGCCGAGATAAGTCTTTGTTTTCTCGTTCGAAAGGATCCGCTCTTCGGCCTTCCGCACCGCTTTCATGACCGGGGTAACGCCCTTTTCGTCCTTGTAGACGCCGACGCCGAGGTCGATCTTGGTGGGGCGCTGGTCGGCAGCATATTCGCCCATGAGCGCCAAAATCTTGTCGCCGGGGGCCTTGGTCAGGGTTTCGAACATTTTCGGAAGTCCGGTGGGATGCGGGGCCTTTATAGGCCGGGTGAGGATTTTTGCAATTGCCAGATGGCCTGCGATACCGACCCCGAGAGGGGCAGCGCATCAGCGTTTTATGCCCAGCCTTTCCAGCTCTGCCGTCAATTGCGGAACGATTTCAAAGAGATCGCCGATCAGCGCCACGTCGGCGATCCTGACGATCGGGGCTTCGGGATCGGAATTTATGGCGATGATCTTCCTGACGCCCTGGATGCCGGCCAGGTGCTGGAGGGCGCCGGAAATGCCGATGGCGATGTAGAGATCGGGGGCGATGATCTTGCCGGTCTGGCCGACCTGCCAATCGTTGGGGGCATAATCGGCATCGACGGCGGCGCGGGTGGCGCCGATGGCGGCGCGGAGAGTTTTGCCAAGTTTTTCAATCAGTTGGAAGCCTTCGGCCGAACCGACCGAGACGCCGCCGCCGACCACGATCTGGGCGGTGGCGAGGTCCGGGATATCGCTCTCGGTGCGGTGGGTGGCGATGAGCTGTGCGGCCGATTGTACTGTGTTTTCAAGGACTTCCACCGGCGCGGTATTGCCCGAGGCGGCGGGGGCGAAGGCCGAGGCGCGGAACGTGAGCACGTGGCGGGGCTGGTCGTCGACCAGGGTTTCCAGCGCATTTCCGGCGTAAATCGGCCTGACGAAACGATTTTTTCCCTCGATGGCGACGATGTCGGTGATCGGCTGGATATCGAGCTTTGCCGCCAGGCGAGGCATGACATCCTTACCCACACTGGATGCGCTTGCGACCATATAAGGGTAGAGGACTGCTAACTCTGACAATGTCGCGACCAGGGAATCCGCTAGCAGACTGTTAGCGCTGACCATGACCTTGGCGACACCGGCCAGCGAAGCGGCAGCCTCGGCGGCGGCGCGGGGGCCGGGGACGAAAAGATCGACAGGACCGAGCTGGGAGGCCGCATTGACGATGCGGGCCGTGGCGGGCGAGAGGACGCCGTTATCGACTTCGGCGAGAACCAACACGCTCATCAGATCGCCTCCATCGCATCGATGTCGGCGGCGATGATGGCGGCGAGTTCGGAAACCGAGCCGACCCTGGAGCCTGCCACGCGCTCGGGCGGTGGAGATATCTTTTCGACCTTGAGGCGCGGGGTGAGGTCGACGCCGAATTCGGCGGCGGGGCGCACGGCAAGCGGCTTGGAACGCGCCTTCATCACCATGGGCAGGGCGGCATTGCGCGGAATGTTGAGGCGCAGATCGGCGGTGACGATGGCGGGCAGAGGCAGGGCGAGAGTCTCGCGTCCGTAATCGACCTCGCGGGTGACCTTCAAGGCGCCCTCCTCGAGCGTGATCCCGGAGGCAAAGGTCGCCTGCGGGCGATCGGTCAGCGCGGCGAGCATCTGGCCGACATGATTGCTGTCGTCATCGACGGCCTGCTTGCCGAGGAGGACGAGGTCCGGCTTTTCCTCGTCGACCACCCTGGCGAGGAGCTTGGCGCTGGCCAGCGTTTCCAGCGCCTGGTCGGTCTCGATGAGGATGCCGCGATGGGCGCCCATGGCCAGGGCGGTGAGAATGACATCATTGGCCGGCTTGGGACCGATGGAGACGACGACGATCTCGTCGGCCTGGCCGGCCTCGGCCAATTGCACCGCGGCCTCGACGGCATGCTTGCAGAACGGGTTCATCGACATGCGCACGCCCTGGGTCTCGACGCCCGAGCCATCGGGGCGAACCCGGATGCGGACATTGTGATCGACCACGCGCTTGACCGCGACGAGGATTTTCATCGGCAACTCCCGGTACTTGGTGCTTCCCTTCGCAAAAAGGGGCGGGGGGAGCAAGGCGCGACAGGGGAATATCGGTTCGGTCTCGACTGGATTATTGGAAAGGGGTGCTTCGCGCCGGCCGGCGCGGCGGCGGCGTCCCGATGCGATCCGATGGATGGCGCCACCTCCAGTGTTGACGCCGCCGCCCCGGACGGAGACATTGCCCCTTCTTCCAATCGCTTTGGTTTGCCTATGCCCGTTCTCAACCGTATCGCCGAATTCCAGCCCGAGATCGCCGCCTGGCGGCGCGATTTCCACGCCCATCCCGAGGTGCTGTTCGACGTGCACCGCACGGCGGGCATCGTGGCGGAAAAACTGACGGCGTTCGGCTGCGACGCGGTGATCACCGGCCTGGGGCGGACCGGCGTGGTGGGCATCATCAATGGCCGCACCAATGTCTCGGGCAGGACCATCGGCCTGCGCGCCGACATGGATGCGCTGCCGATGACCGAGAAATCGGGCGCGCCCTATGCCTCCACCATTGCGGGCAAGATGCATGCCTGCGGCCATGACGGGCACACCGCCATGCTGCTGGGCGCCGCCAAATACCTGGCCGAGACGCGCAATTTCGACGGGCGCGTAGCCCTGATCTTCCAGCCGGCCGAAGAGGGTGGCGGCGGCGGCAAGGTGATGATCGAGGATGGGCTGTTCGAGAAGACCGGCATCGACGAGGTCTATGGCATGCACAATTGGCCGGGCATGCCCCTGGGCCAGTTCGGCATCCGCGCCGGCGGCATCATGGCGGCCACCGACCGCTTCTATATCGATATCGAGGGGCTGGGCGGGCATGCGGCGCGGCCGCAGCAGACCATCGACCCCATCGTGGTGGCCGCCCAATTGGTGACGGCTCTGCAGACCATCGTGTCGCGCAATCTCGATCCGCTGCACAGCGCCGTGCTCAGCGTCACCATGATCGAGGCCGGCGAGGCCGACAATGTCATTTCCCGCACCGCGAAAATCACCGGCACCGTGCGCACGCTCGATGGCGGCGTGCAGGATTTCATCGAGGCCAAGCTGGGTGAATTCGTGCCGCAATTCGCCCAGAGCTTCGGGGCCAGGGCCGATATCCGCTATGCGCGCGGCTATCCGGTGACGGTGAACGCCCCCGCCCAGACCGCCTTCGCCGCCGAAGTGGCGGCCGAGATCGTCGGGGCCGAGCGGGTGGATGCCGATACCGCGCCCTCCATGGGCGGGGAGGATTTCTCCTTCATGCTCAACGAGCGGCCGGGCGCCTATATCTTCATCGGCAATGGCGACTCGACCGAGTTGCATACCGACACCTACGATTTCAACGACGAGGCGATCCCGGTCGGCGCGAGCTATTGGGCGCGGCTGGTGGAGCGGGCCCTGCCGGTGGGGTGAGGCGGGATCGCAGCCCCCCTCCCGAGCGCCGCTAAGGCCCGATGGGCCTAAGCTCTGCTTGCGCTCCCCACAAGGGGGGAGAGTGAGGTCCGCCCCCCTTGAGAGCCTGCCTTTTAGGGCGTACGGAAGGGGTCATGCCTGCGCCATCTCCTTCGAAACACCTGATTTTTTCCGTCCTGCTCACCCTGGCCATTTCGGCTTTTGGCGGCGGGGTGGCGCATGCGCTGGGATTGCCGGCGGGCTGGCTGATGGGCGGGGCGCTGGCGGTGACTATTGCGGCCATGCTGGGCCTGCCGGTTGGCATGCCCGACCGGCTGCGCGACGTGGCCTTCGTGCTGATCGGCCTCTCCATGGGCGCCAGCGTCGCCCCCGATTCGCTGGCGCTGCTGGCGAGCTGGCCGATTTCCATCGCCGCCCTGGCGCTGGAACTGGTGATCATCGTGGCCACGACCGGCTGGATGCTGACGCGGCTGTTCCGGCTCGATCCGGGCACGGCCTATCTCAGCTCCTTTCCGGGGCATCTGTCCTTCGTGCTGGGCATTGCCGCCACCGGCGTGGGCAATGCGCGCCAGATCGTCATCATCCAGGTCATCCGCATCCTGATGCTGACCATAGCCGTGCCGATCGGGGCGGTGTTCCTGCCCATCGATCATTTCTCGCCCGTTGCCGCCAAAGCCTTCCTATCGCCGCTGCAATTGGCATTGCTGGCGCTGGCCTGCGTGGCGACGGGGCTGGTCTTCATCCGGCTCAGGGTGCCGGCCGGCATGGTGCTGGGGGCCATGGCGGCGGCCACGGCGGCCAAATTGGGCGGGCTCTATACCGAGGCCATGCCCCCGCCCCTCGTCGTCATGACCTTCATTCTCACCGGGGCGCTGATCGGCTCGCGCTTTGTCGGCATCACCCGGGCCGAGTTCGCGGCCGCGGCCAAGGGCGGGCTGATCGCCACCGGGATGACGCTGGCCATCGTCACCATCATGGCCCTGGGCGTGGCGCAATTGGTGGACATGCCCTTCGGGCAGATCTGGCTGGGCCTGTCGCCGGGCGCGCTCGAAGGCATGGGGGCGCTGGGCATCGCGCTGGGCTATGACACCGCCTTCATCGCCGCCCATCACGTCATTCGCCTGCTGATGCTGAGCGTCGCCATTCCGGCCGTGGTCGTGCTGGTGCGCTGGCAGGAGAAAAAGGCGCAGGAAAGCCGTATTTAGGTTTCATGAGGCAGGCAGAAGGAGTTCGCCCATGCTGATCCGTATCCTGGCCGTTCTGGCCATTGCCGTTGCGTTCACCTCCACCGCCCAGGCCTCGGCATCCTGCTATGCGGCGCGGCCGGGCGTGCATGTCTCGTTCGGCTTTTCCGTCGGCAAGTTCACCGAGGAGGAGCGCGACCGCTTCAACCTGATGCAATTGCGGCAGATGGGCGTGGACGCCACCCGCGCCGAAATGTGGGGCGGCTGCATCCGCGCCTTCGTGCGCAAGCCCGGTGGCGGCGAGGAAATGCAGTTCTTCCACCCCGACAGCTTTGAGCGCGTGACGCCTTAGCATCGGCTGGCCTCGCTCGGTCCGCTGCGCTGCGCACCCACGGATCGTCACCGTCGGGTCAAGCCCGAGGGTGACGATCTGGTTTGGGTTTGATGCCCCAATGCAGTCCACATTCAGCGTGAAACGATCTAGCCTGCTCCATATCCCACCTTGCCCTCGCCTGCCGGGGCGGGGAGGATGGCGAAGCCGTTGGGGCCGAGCTTGAGTGTTGTGCCGGACAATTCGGCATTGCGGCTGACCGGTTCGAGCGCCAGGTCCACGCCGGCCAGCGTCACGTCGCGGGGCGCGGGCGAGAGATTGAAGACGCAGATCAGGTCCTTGTTGCCGGCATGGCGCGAAAAGGCCAGGACCGGCTCGTCGCAATCGAAAAAGGCCATGTCGCCGGTCTTGAGGACCGGATGGGTCTTCCGCCAGCTGAGGATGCGCCGGTAATAATTGAGCGTCGAATGGGGATCTGCATCCTGCCCGTCGACGCTGAGCGCCGCCGCCCCATGCTTGACCGGCAGCCAGGGCGTGCCGCTGGTGAAGCCGGCATGGGGCAGGCCGGCCTGCCAGGGCATGGGCGTGCGGCAGCCGTCGCGGCCCTTGTCCTCGGGCCAGAAGCGCAACCCGCGCGGATCGGTCAGCTCCTCATAGAGAATGTCGGCCTCGGGCAGGCCCAGTTCCTCGCCCTGATAGAGCCCCGCCGAGCCCTTGAGCGTGAGAATGAGCGCAATGGCCTGGCGCGCCAGGTCGGCCGGATTGACGCTATTGGGGGCCCAGCGGGTCAGGTGGCGGATGACGTCGTGGTTGGAAAAGCTCCAGCAGGGCCAGCCGCTTTCCCCGCCGGCGAAGAAGGCCTCGGCCTTGGCGCGGAAATGGGCGGCGGAATATTTGGGGCTGAGGAAATCGAAGGAATAGCACATGTGCAGCAGGTCGCCGCCGGCCGTATATTGCTTCATCAGCTCCAGGCCGCGCTCGTCGTCGCCGACCTCGCCGACCGTGGTGACGCCGGGATAATTGTCGAGCAGGGCGCGCACCTTGCGCAGCCAATCCAGGTTTTCCGGCTGGCTCTTGGAGAATTTGTGGCTCTGCATGTCATAGGGATTGACCGCCGGCTTGCCCTTGCCCTTGCCCGCGACCAAGGGCGGATTGGAGCGCAATCTGGCGTCGTGGAAATAGTAATTGACGGTGTCGAGGCGGAAGCCGTCCAGCCCGCGATCGAGCCAGAAGCGCATGACATCGAGCACCGCATCCTGCACGTCCGGATTGTGGAAGTTGAGGTCCGGCTGGCTGGTGAGGAAATTGTGCAGGTAATATTGCCGGCGCGCCGTATGCCATTCCCAGGCCGAGCCGCCGAAGACCGAGAGCCAGTTATTGGGCGGCGTGCCATCGGGATTGGCATCGGCCCAGACATACCAATCGGCGCGGGCATTGTCGCGGCTGACGCTGGATTCGAGGAACCAGGCATGCTGGGACGAGGTATGGCTGACTACCTGGTCCATGATGACCTTGAGGCCCAGCGCATGCGCCCGCTCGATCAGGAGGTCGAAATCCTGCAGGGAACCGAAGAGCGGATCGACCTGGATATAATCGGAAACGTCGTAGCCCATATCGGCCTGCGGCGATTGGGTGATGGGCGAGAGCCAGATGCAGTCCACCCCCAGGCTGGCAATGTAGTCGAGCCGGTCGATAATGCCGGCGAGATCGCCCACGCCATCGCCATTGCTGTCCTGAAACGAGCGCGGATAGACCTGATAGATCACTCCGCCGCGCCACCATTCGGTCATCGATACGCTCCTTGAAGCCGGATGCCACGCAAGCTAGCCGGTTCGGGCGCGCCTGTTAATGCTCCGCCATGCAGGGGAGGCGTGTCGAAAAAGCGGTGAACCAATCGTCGTTCCGGCAGATGAGGAGATTTTGCCCATGGTCCATATCCTGCCCGCCGCCGAACGCGCCCCCGGCGCCAGCCGCACCATCCGCTTCGAAGGCGGTTCCTTCGGCACGCCGATTTCCTTCTTCGCCGTGGACGCGGCGCCCGGACAGGGGCCGAAGCTGCATCGCCATCCCTATGCCGAAACCTGGATCGTCAAGCGCGGCCGCGCCGCGGTGGTGGCGGGCGAGCGCGCCTTCGAAGTGGGACCGGACGATATCGCCGTGGTGCCGGCCGGCATGCCGCACAAGTTCACCGCCCTGGGGCCGGAGCGGCTCGAAATGGTCTGCATCCATGCGGCGGGCGACATGGTGCAGGAGAATTTGGAATAAGGCTCTTCGCCTCTCCGCCAAGGGAGAGGCGAGGAAAGGCTAGACCACCGCGCTGATCAGCGGTTCGCCGGCGAAATGCTTTTCGAGATTGGCGACCAGCAGCGCGCCCATGGCGTCGCGGGTCTGGTGTGTGGCGCTGCCCTGGTGGGGCGAGAGCACGACATTGTCGAGCGAGAGCAGGGCCTGGGGCACCTGCGGCTCCTCGGCGAAGACGTCGAGCGCCGCCCCGCCCAGGCCGCCATTCTGCAGGAGCTCGACCATGGCCGCCTCGTCGATCAGCGTGCCGCGGGCGACATTGACGATCGCGCCCTGCGGGCCCAGCGCCTCGAGCACCTTCCGGCTGACAATGCCCTCGGTGCCCTTGCCGCCCGGCGCGATGACGACCAGCCAGTCGCTGTCGCGCGCCATGTCCTCGAGATTGTCGTAATAGACATAGGGCGTGTGCTTCTGCTGGTGGCGGCCGTGATAGACCACGCGCATCTTCATCGCCTGGGCGCGGGTGGCGATCTCCTTGCCGATGCGGCCCAGGCCGAGAATGCCGATGGTCTTGCCGGTGAGTTCGGAGAAGAGGCCAAAATTGCCCTTCTGCCACTGGCCCTGGCGCACGAATTGATCCGATTGCGGAATGCGGCGGGCGAGGGAAATCATCAGCCCGATGGTGAGTTCGGCCACCGCGTCGTTGAGCACGTCGGGCGTGTTGGTGACGCGGATATTGCGCGCCTTGGCGGCGGCAACATCGATGTTGTCATAGCCGACGCCGAAGCTGGCGATGATTTCGAGATTGGGCAGCTTGTCCATCAGATCGGCCTGCACGCCCGAGCCGGCATGGGCGCGGATGCGGGCGCCGTTCTCGGCCAGCCAGGCCTGCTTGTCGGCCTGCTCATGCAGCTTGTGGACGATATAGCGCTCGGCCAAAGCCTGTTCGCAGGAGGCGAGGAGCGGGGCGGTCTGGAGGATTTCGATAGTCATGGCCGCAGGATATCCGTGGAGACGGGGAGCTTGGGGAAGGGCGGATGGCTGCCGCCCCGCTGAATGCGTTCAAAGCTTAGCGGACCGGGCGCAGCACGCAAGCCGGCCTTGGCAAAAGCGGTACGGTCGCGGCTTTTGGGGGCGGACGCCATTATTCAAAAGACCTCATGGTGAGCCTGTCGGACCACGAGGTCGGGTACACTGAAGCCTGAGTGCCATGACCTCGTCCTTCGACAGGCTCAGGATGAGGTCTATGGTGGCTCGGCGGCCTCTAGAGACTCAGCACGAACAGCCAGCCGGAAATGGTCAGGGCCGAGAGCATGGTGGCGATGAGGATGGTGTTGGCGGCGACGCTGACGCCGCGGTCGTAATAGGTGGCGAAGACATAGATGTTCACCCCTGCCGGCATGGCCGAGAGCAGGATGCCGTAGCGGGCGATGTCCATGGGCACGTGCAGCACCCAGATCATCAGCACATAGGCGATGGCCGGGTGCAGGATGAGCTTGATCAGCGCGGCGACCAAAGCCTGCTTCCAGTTTTCGGAGAGCTTGAATTCGTTGAGCGCGCCGCCGATGCCGAACAGGGCCGCGGGCACGACGGCCTGGCTCATCATGACGAAAAAGGCCTCGGCCGGTTCGATCAATTGCAGATTGACCAGCGAGCCGATGATGCCGGCGGCAATGCCCCAAATCAGCGGATTGGAGACGACGCGCCGGACGGCCACGACCAGCGTGCGTGTCAGCGGCTGGCCGTCGCGCCGGGTAACTTCCATCGTCACCATGCCCAGGGTGAGCAGGATGGCGCCATGAAGCCCAATGATCGACAGCGTCACCGGCAGGGCGCCCTCGCCATAGGCGCGGCTCATGATCGGCAGACCGACCAGGACCGTATTGGTGAAGGTGCCGGCAAAGCCGACCGACACGCTTTCCCCCGGCCGGTTGTGGAAGGCCTTGCGGGCAATGGCGATGCCCACGAGGAAGCAGACGATTGCGCCGGCATAGAAAGGCCCGATGATCCCCAGATTGAAGGCGGAGCGGAAATCGCTGGTGCTGATCGAATAGAACAGCAGGCAGGGCGTGGCGAAATTGTTGACGAAGGCGATCAGCGCCTTGATGCCCTCGGCGGGAAACAGGCGGAAGCGCACCGCGCCATAGCCGAAGGCCATGAGCGCGAAGATGGGCGCAATGACGGCGAGAATGTCGAGCATTGGCCGGCGGGACCTGGGCCAGGAGGGAAGATGCCTTCTGCCGTACCCCGCGGGGATCATGGGGTCAATGCCGGGCATGTGTGCCGGACGAAACGAAAAATCGGCGTTACAAAACGAAATCAATCGATATATAAACGAAACAAACGAGCAAAGGCGGAACCATGCTGGACATTTTCGTGATCGGCGGCGGCATCAATGGCGCCAGCGTGGCGCGCGACGCGGTGGGGCGGGGTTTCTCGGTGGGCCTGGCGGAGATGAACGACCTCGCCTCCGGCACGTCCTCGGCCGCCACCAAGCTCATCCATGGCGGGCTGCGCTATCTCGAACATTACGAATTCCGCCTGGTGCACGAGGCCTTGGCCGAGCGCGAAGTCCTGTGGTCGGCGGCGCCGCACATCATCTGGCCGCTGCGCTTCGTGCTGCCGCATCACAAGGGGCTGCGCCCGGCAATGGTGCTGCGGGCGGGCCTGGCCATGTATGACTACATGGGCGGACGGCGCCTGCTGCCGCCGACCAAGACGCTGGACCTGACGCGCGACGAAGCCGGCAGGCCGTTGAAGCCGGGCTACAAGCTGGCCTTCGAATATTCCGATTGCTGGGTCAACGATGCGCGTTTCGTGGTGCTCAATGCCCGTGACGCGGCCGATCGCGGCGCAAAAATCCAGGTGCGCACCAAGGTCGTTTCGGCCCGGCGCGAGGATGGCGGCTGGACCATCGAACTCGATGGCGAGGGCGGGCGGGAAAGCGTACGCGCGCGCCTGCTGGTCAATGCGGCGGGGCCCTGGGTCGACGAGGTGATCAACGACGTCCTGGGCCGGAGCGGCGTCCATAATGTGCGCTTGGTCCAGGGTAGCCATATCGTGGTGAAAAAGCTCTACGACCATGATCGCTGCTATTTCTTCCAGAACAGCGATGGCCGCATCTTCTTTGCCATTCCCTATGAGGACGATTTCACCCTGATCGGCACCACCGACCGGGATTTTTCCGGCGATCCCCGGGCGGTGAAGATCACCCCGGAGGAAATCGATTATCTGCTGGCGGCCGCCAGCGAATATTTCGCCAAGCCGGTGACGCATGAGGCCATCGTGTGGAGCTATTCGGGCGTGCGGCCGCTTTTCGACGACGGCGCCAGCGCCGCGCAGGAGGCGACGCGCGATTATGTGCTCAAGGTCGAAGGCGACGCCGCAAACGGTGCTTTGATCAACGTGTTCGGCGGCAAGCTCACCACCTCGCGGCGGCTGGCCGAATCGGTGCTGGAAAAGATCGAATCCGTGCTGGGCAGGAAGGGCGAGGCCTGGACCAAGGCCAGCACCTTGCCCGGCGGCGATTTCGGGGTGAAGAGCTTCGACGCGGAGGTGCGCCGGCTGGGCATGGATTATCCCGGCCTGCCGGGGGCGCTGGTGCGACGGCTGATGCGGCTCTATGGCACCAAGGCGCGGGAGATTCTGGGGGATGCGTCCGGTATTGCCGATCTCGGCCCGCATTTCGGCGCCGATCTCTATGGGGCCGAGGTCGATTACCTGACGGCCCGGGAATGGGCGCGGAGCGCCGAGGATATATTGTGGCGGCGCACCAAGCTGGGGCTGCGGGTCGGCGCCGAGGACGTGGCGCGGCTTGAGGCATATCTGGCGCGGAAATAGCCACAAGCGCGATACAGCACCTCCCCCTTGACGGGGGGGTTGGGAGGGGGTGTTCCCGCGGACGGTGCTTGCCGATCCCCCACCCTGCTCGATTTAACGGACTTAGCAGGCTAAGTCCTATCTCGCTTCCCTCCCGCAAGGGGGAGGGTGGCGCAGGAGCCGAAGGGCCGGAGGAAACATGCAAAAGTTCATTCTCGCGATCGACCAGGGGACGACGTCGAGCCGGGCGATAATCTTCGACAAGGACCGCAGGATCGCGGGCGTCGGGCAGAAGGAATTCACCCAGCATTTTCCGCAGGATGGCTGGGTGGAGCATGACCCCGAGGAAATCTGGGACAGCGTCGTCTGGTCGGTGAAGAAGGCCATCAAGGAGGCCGGGATCGCGGCCGGCGATATCGCGGCCATCGGCATCACCAACCAGCGCGAGACGGTCGTGATCTGGGACCGGGAGACCGGCAAGCCCATTCACAATGCCATTGTCTGGCAGGACCGGCGCACCTCTGCGCTCTGCGCGCGCCTGAAGAAGGACGGGCATGAAAAGCTGGTTACCCGCAAGACCGGGTTGCTGCTCGATCCCTATTTTTCCGGCACCAAGGTCAAATGGCTGCTCGACAAGGTCAAGGGCGCGCGCGGTCGCGCCGAGAAGGGCGAGCTGGCTTTCGGGACGGTGGATTCCTTCCTCATCTGGCGGCTGACCGGGGGCAAGGTGCACGCCACCGACGCCACCAATGCCGGGCGCACGCTGCTGTTCGATATCGGCCGGAACCAATGGGACGAGCAGCTCTGCGACCTGCTCGACGTGCCCATGGCCGTGCTGCCCGAGGTCAAGGATTGCGCCGACGATTTCGGCGTCACCGAGGCGGGCCTGTTCGGCGCGGCCATTCCCATTCTCGGGGTGGCGGGCGACCAGCATGCCGCGACCATCGGCCAGGCCTGTTTCGAGCCGGGCATGGTCAAATCCACCTATGGCACCGGGTGCTTCGCCCTGCTCAATACCGGCCGCGACATGGTGCGCTCCAAGAACAGGCTGCTCACCACCATCGCCTATCGGCTGGATGGCGAAACCATCTATGCGCTGGAGGGCTCGATCTTCATCGCCGGGGCGGCGGTGCAATGGATTCGCGACGGGCTGAAACTGGTCAAGCATGCCAGCGAAACCGGGCCGCTGGCGCAATCGGCCGACCCGACTCAGCACGTCTATATGGTGCCCGCCTTCGTGGGACTGGGCGCGCCCTGGTGGGATGCCGAAGCGCGCGGCGCCATCTATGGGCTGACCCGCAATTCCGGCCCCGCGGAAATCGCCCGGGCGGCGCTGGAGGCGGTCTGCTACCAGACGCGCGACCTGCTGACGGCCATGCGCAAGGACTGGAAGAGCGGCAATGGCGATACGGTGCTGCGCGTCGATGGCGGCATGGTGGCATCCGACTGGACCATGCAATTCCTCGCCGACATTCTCGACGCGCCGGTGGATCGGCCGACCATCCTCGAAACCACCGCGCTCGGCGCCGCCTGGCTGGCAGGGATGAAAGCCGGCATCTGGCCGGATATGCGCAAATTCGCCGCGAGCTGGGAATGCGATACCCGCTTCGAGCCGCAAATGGACGCCAGGACGCGCAAGGACAAGGTCAAGGGCTGGGACGAGGCGGTGCGGCGCACGTTGAGCGCGTGAGCCGGTTGGCAAAGCGGGCCGGGCCTGCCATAGGACAGTCATGACCACACATGATGACGACTATATCTATGACGAGGTGACCGGCGAATGGCGGCCGGCCTCGGAAATCAAGGCGGCGGCAATCCAGGCCAGCCAGACGCGCGATGCTTCGGGCACGATATTGGCGGATGGGGACGCGGTGGTCCTGATCAAGGACCTCAAGGTCAAGGGCGCGGGACAAACGCTCAAGCAGGGCACCGTCATCAAATCCATCCGGCTGACCGACAATCCCGACGAGATCGATTGCCGGCACGATGCCATCAAGGGGCTGGTGCTGCGCACCGAATTCGTGCGCAAGCGCTAGGTTGCAGCGCTAACCCCCGCTGCCCGTCTCGACCTCCGGAACCGCTTCTTCGGCCGGCGCCGGGGCGTTGATGGTGGGATTGTCGCGCAGGAAGGCGGTGACCTCGCTATCCAGCGCCACCATGAAATCGCTGATGCGATTGCCGTTGCCGCCGAAATCGAGCGGGGCGCCGATCGAGGCCGAGCGCATGTCGACGCGGCCGCCCTGCGCGGTGGGGCGTACGGCGAGCACGGCTTCCTCGCGCCAGCCAGGCAGCGTCACGATGCGGGCATTGATGCGGCCTTCACTCAAGCTATTGAGCGGTTCGATGCGCCGGCGCACATCCCAGCCGTTGGCCGCGACCAGCCGTTCCACCAGGGCGAAAAGCTGGACGACATCGAGCGGATAGCCGCGCGTCATCGCATTGGGAAAGATGTCTTCCTGCTCCTGGGGCGAAAGCACCAGCGGCGGGGGCATGGCTGCGGTATCGGGTTCGAAGATCAGCGGCAGCTCGCCGCGCGGCGCGGTGGCCATGTCGGTGACCGCCGGATAAGTCAGCGCCAGATTGCCGTAAAAGGCGAAGGGCGCGAGACAGGCCAGCGCCAGGACGAGGCCCGCAAGGGCCGGTCCCCAGCCCCGGTCGCCGCTGAACCACAGGCGCCCCAGGGCCGCCAGCGATACCAGCAGGGCCAGGCCCGCCACGGCGCCGGCAAAGACGATGAGGACGAGGAAAATCGCCGAATCGACGAAGCCCTGCCGATGCAGCAGCACCGGCAGGACGAGCAGCGGCACCGCCATGCTGCCCAGCCGCCGCGCCCAAATGGCCCATTTCGAGGTTCTGATCTTTATTCGCAAGGACGCCGTATCCGATTATGGCGCAGAGGATAGGGCATAGGTCTTTCGCTTGTTTGAACGGGGCATCATCGCCGGCACATGCTGCTTATGGCGCGCCATTCCGCCTCGGTGAAGGGCGGCTCCAGCCCGCTGGGGCGGTCCTGGCCCAGCAATGTCAGGTCCCGCAGCCTTTCCTCGGTCAGCGGATGGGTGTTGAACAGGGCCAGGGCCCGGTCGAAATCGCTGTCCTGCGCCACCCGGCCGATGAGATTGGCCAGGGCCCAGGGCTGGAAATCGAGCCTTTGGGCGACCCGGGCGGCGAAGCGGTCGGCCTCGCGCTCGGCCGCGCGGGAAAAGCGCGCATCGATGATGGTGGCGCCCAGGCCCGCCGCCACCGAAATCCCGGTCATGTCGCCCAGGATGAACCCCACCAGCAGGCCCGTACCCGCGGTGGACACCAATTGCTCCATGCCGTGGCGATGGACGACATGGCCCAGTTCATGGGCGAGGACGCCGGCGAATTCGTCGGGCGTGCGCGCGGCATCGAGCAGGGCGGAGAAGAAATAGACCCGCCCGCCCGGTACCGCGAAGGCATTGGGAATATCGGAACGGACCACGCGCACATCGGGGGTGAAGGGCGTATTGGTGTCCGCCAGCGCCGCCTGGGCGAAGCGGGCAATGGCGCGATTGGCCAGGCTTTCCGGATCGGCATCGCAGAGTGGCAGGCCGGCATCGCCGCCGATACTGGCTTCGATCTGACTGGCGACGGTCTGGCCGACCCCGTCCTCCCAGCCCGGCGGAACGAGCTGGACCAGCCGGGAGGCGATCAGCGGCACGCCGAAAATATAGGCGGCAATGACAGCGGCGAGCGCCAGCGTCGACAGGGCCATCAGCCGGATTTGCCGGCCGCGCTCCTGTTCCTGCCGCTGGGCCAGCAAGGGCAGGGTGGCGCGGATGCGCCCGATATGCTCGTCGCCGCGCACCACGATGCGCGCGCCATCCGCCACGCCATTGGCGCCGAGGCGGATTTCTCCCCGCGGCGCCGGAACCAGATGCAGCGCGCCGGCGGGCCAGCGGGCGAGTTCGGCGCCGGACGGGCCCAGGACGACGAGCGCGCCGCCCGCGTCCTGTTCATAGCGCAATTCGGCATCCTGGGCGCCGGATACCAGGCCGTCGTAATAGCGGGCGGGAATGGCCATCAATAGCCTCCCACATTGAGCGCATCGGCCAGGCCCTCGCCGGCCAGCGCCTTGTCCTCGGCGCGGGCCCGTACGCCATCGAGACTGTCGAGGCCGCTGATCGCGGCGCCGCGCGCCATCAGCCGCCAGAAGCCGTAGCCCAGCACCAATTCGCTGACAAAGGCGAAGGCGGCGAAGAACAGGAGATATCCGGTGACGATGGCGAGCAGGGTGGCGATGCTCGACTGCATGGAAGCCATCAGCGCGTCGAGATCGAAGCCACCGCCGGCAAAGGCCTCGCCGGCCACGAGGCCGAGAACGATGAAGCCGCCCAGCGCCAGCACCAGATAGCAGGCGAGGAGGCCCAGGACGAACAGCAGATATTGCCCCAACAGGCCGAGGGCGGGCAGGCGCAGGGACAGCGCCGCCCCGCCGAGCCGGATGGCGGAGAACATGCGGCTGATCTCGATGGCGCGATAGAAGGTGACGAGAACGAAGCCGGCGAGGACGAGCAGAACGAGCCAGCCATAAATGGCCGGATCGGCCTCCCAGGGAGCGCTGACCAGGTTCGCCTGCTGCGCCAGGACCAGGCCGGCCACGAGCAGCGCCGCGATGGCGAGCCAGGTGAGGTAATAGGGCAGGGCAAGCTGCTTCCACGACCCGGTAAAACCGAATTGCCGATCGCCATACCAACTGTGCCGATAGCGATAGGCCCAGAGACCGGCGGCCATGAACGGATAGGCGAGCCCCAGGCTGACCAGATTGAGCAGCGACCAGAAGAAGCGGCGCAAGGCATAGCGCAGGGCGCTGCCGCCCTGATCGAAGCGGATGCCGCGCCAGAGCGTGCGCGACAGGCGGAAATCACGGGCCCGGTATTGGGCATAGCCATAGAGAAACCAGACGCCCAGGGCCACGGCGCCGTAGCCGATGATGATGGTTTCGACCGATTGGGTGGAGAGATAGAAGAACAGCCCATAGAGCGGCAGGAACAGGGCCAGCGCCATGAGGAAGCCGACCAGCAATTGCCTTGCATCGCCGCTATATTCCAGCGCGTCGCCGCCGATATCGGTGTGGCCCCAATAGAAGCGGCGTTTTCGCGTCGTCAGCCAGAAGCGGTTGAGCCCGATCGTGGGAATCATCAGCACATAGCCGCGCAGCAGCACGATGGCGAGGTCCCAGCGGGTGCCGGTGAAGGTCACGTTGTTCGGGTCGGTCTGCATGCTGCCCCCAATGCGGGCAGTATTAGGGGAGGGCGCGGGGATTGGGAAGGTGGGGGATTTTTGCCGGGTGACGAGCGGGACCAGCCACATGCTCCATGGCCTCCCTCCCCCTTGAGGGGAGGGAATGAGGGTGGGGGTTCAGGTCCATCAGCGATCCCCAAAACCATGTGAGCACGCTGCACCTTCAGAACCCCCACCCCGGCCCTCCCCTCAAGGGGGAGGGAGGGAAAGAGCCGGGCCCGCTGAGCGAGCCGAAGCGTCCAAAGTAAACAATGGGCCCGTCCAGGGAGGTGTGGGCCTATGGTCCCCCTGTCCCTAGGGATAAAGCCGTGTGCTAGTCCACGGCGCGCCGGTATTGTGCCGCGTGAACCGCACCCGGTCATGCAGGCGGAATTCGCCGTCTTTCCAGAATTCCATGCTGACCGGCACGATGCGGAAGCCGGACCAATGCGCGGGGCGGGGCATGTCGCCATCGCCGATCATGGCGGTGAGCGCGGCGACCTCGTCCATCATCTGCTGGCGGCTGGCCAGCGGGCGCGACTGCCTGGACGTGGCCGAGGCGATGCGGCTGCCCTTGGCGCGGCTGGCAAAATATTCATCGGCCTCGGCCTCGGTGACGCGCTCCACCGGGCCGCGCATGCGCACCTGGCGGCGCAGGCTCTTCCAATGCATGACCATGGCGGCCTGCGGATTGGCCAGCAATTGCCGGCCTTTCTCGCTCTCGAAATTGGTGAAGAAGCAGAAGCCCCTGGTATCGCGACGGTTGAGCAGCACCATGCGCACGTCGGGCAGGCCGTTTTCGTCCGAAGTCGCCAGGGCCATGGCGTGGGGATCGTTGGGCTCGGCCTCCTGGGCCAGGGCGAACCATTCCTCGAACAGGGCGAAGGGATCGAGATCGGTACGATCGCCATCGTCGAACAGGCGCTCGGTCAGGGTTTGCAGCATGGGAGAATTCCTGCGACTAGTCTTCCGGCAAACTGGACAAGGCCAGGGGGCGTGGCCATATAGGACCCAGATGACAGGGCGAACAATGCCCCACCGCAAAGATTGGACCTAAATGCGCGATCCTTACACCGTACTCGGGGTGTCGCGGTCCGCAAGCGAGAAGGACATCAAGTCCGCCTATCGCAAGCTGGCCAAGAAATATCACCCCGACCAGAACCCTGACGATGCCTCGGCCCATGGCAAGTTCGCCGAGGCCACCCATGCCTATGACCTGCTCAACGACAAGGAAAAGCGGGCGCAATTCGACCGTGGCGAAATCGACGCCGAGGGCAATCCGCGCTTTGCCGGCTTCGGCAATGGCGGGTTCGGCGGGGCCAGGGGTGGCGCGCGGCCCGGTGCCGGCGGCGCGGGCGGCTTTTCGGCCGAGGACATTCTCAAGGAATTCATGAGCGGTTTCGGCGGCCAGCCGCGCGGCGGCGCCCGGCCCGGAGCCGGCGGTGCCCAATGGGACCCCTTTGCCGGCGCGGCGGGCGGGGCCGGCGGCGCGCGCATGGCCAAGGGCGACGATATCGTGGTCAATATCGCGGTGTCGCTGGAGGATGCGCACAAGGCTGCTTCGGTGCCGGTGCGCATGCCGACCGGCAAGGTGCTGAACGTCAAGCTGCCCGACAAGGTCGAGGAAGGCCAGCAGATCCGGCTCAAGGGCCAGGGCACGCCCAGCCCCTTCGGCGAACCGGGCGACGCGCTGGTGACGGTGAAGTTCGAGAAATCCAAGACCTTCCGCCGCGATGGCCAGGACATCCGCACTGATGTGGCGGTGACGCTCTATGAGGCTGTGCTGGGCGCCAAGGTGCGCGTGCCGACGCTGGATGGCTCGGTGGAGCTCAACCTGCCGCCCGGGGTCGATACGTCCAAGGCCCTGCGCCTCAAGGGCAAGGGGCTTTATGGCGATGGCGACCTTTACGTGAATATCCGCGTGGTCCTGCCGCCGGGCGGGGATGCCGATCTCGAAGCCCTGGCGCGATTCATGCGCGACCAGAAGCCGTACAAGGTGCGGGATTAAGGGTGGGGGCAGGATAGGGCGTGGCTAATTTGCACGCCACGCGCTCATAATCTGGCGGCTCCTTCGCCCCTCTCCCCCGGGGTGGGGGTGGTTTGTGGATCACTGATGGACCCCCACCCTCAATCCCTCCCCTCAAGGAGGAGGGAGGCGCAAGGGCCGAGCTTTCTGTACCAGCCATCTCCGAAGATGAGGTCTACTGAGGATTGAAATCCCGCGGCGCGGCGGCCCGCTTTAGCCGGTCGTTGATCGCCTCGCCTAGCCCCGTTTCCGGAATCGGGGACACCGCGATCGTCGTCACGCCTGCCGCGTCCAGCTCGTGCAGCATGGCGAAGAGATTGCGCGCCGCTTCGTGGAGGTCCCCGCTTTCCGAGAGGTTGCGCGTGATCCCGTCGAAGGGCGCGGCAGGGCCGAAGGCGAGCCAGGCTTCGCCGGGGCGCGGTTCGGTATCGAGCCGCAGGCCGGCATTGGGCGCATAATGGCTGAGCAGCATGCCGGGGGCGGCAATGGCCGCGCCCTTGGCGGCCTGCTCGACCGGAAGGCCCATGGCCCGTTCGATCTCCGCGCGCGACAGGGCGCCGGCGCGCAATTGCACGAGGTTTTCGCCGTCCAGCGTGAGAATGGTGGATTCGACGCCCGCCTGGCAGGCCCCGCCATCGAGCACCGGCACCGTGCCGGCAAAGCCGCGCCGCACCTGTTCCGCCCGTGTCGGCGACAGCCGGCCCGAGGGATTGGCGGAGGGAGCGGCCAAGGGTCTCTCGGTGGCGCGCAGCAGGGCCAGGGCCAGAGGGTGGTCGGGTACGCGCAGGGCGACGCTGTCGAGCCCGGCCGTGGTGATATCGGCCAGGCCATGACCCGGCCTGAGCGGCAGGACCAGGCTGAGCGGGCCGGGCCAGAAGGTTTCGGCCAGTTTGCGCGCCAGGGGCGAAAAAAGAGCAAGCTGTTCGGCGGCGGCCAGATCGGGGACATGCACGATCAGCGGATTGAAGCGCGGGCGGCCCTTGGTCTCGTAGATGGAGAGCACCGCATCGGCATTTTTGGCATCGGCGCCCAGCCCATAGACGGTCTCGGTGGGAAAGGCGACGAGCCGGCCGGCCCGCAGCAGGGCGGCGGCATCGGCGATGTCCTGGGGGTCGGGCGTGGTCATGGCGGTGGTTTGACAACAGGCCCGGCCCGCGTCAAGACGGATGCTCGATCCGCGGAGAGCGCCTGTGACGACATTGCTGGTCAGCCAGCCCAACTTCGCCGACCATCGGACCCCGCCCGGCCATCCCGAGCGGGCCGACCGGATTCGCGCGGTCGACCAGGTCCTGGCGGGCGAGGCGTTCGGCGCGCTGCTGCGGCGCAATGCGCCCTATGGCGATCTCATGCTGGCCGAACTAGTGCATGACGCGGACTATCTCAATCGCCTGCGTTCGGCGCGGCCGGCCGAGGGCATCGGGCAGCTCGATAGTGACACCTTCATTTCCGACGGCTCGCTGGACACCATCGCCACCGGGCTGGGCGGGGCACTGGCGGCGCTCGACGCGGTGCTGCTGGGCGAGGCCGACAATGGCTTCTGCGCCATCCGCCCCCCTGGCCATCATGCCGAAATCGCCAATCCGATGGGCTTCTGCCTGATCAATACGATCGCCATCACCGCGCGCGAGGCGCAGCGGAAATATGGGGCCGACCGGGTGGCCATCGTCGATTTCGACGTGCATCACGGCAATGGCACCCAGGATATCTTCAAGGACGATCCATCGGTCTTCTACGCCTCCAGCCACCAGATGCCGCTTTATCCCGGCACCGGGCATCCGAACGAGAAAGGCGTCGGCAATATCGTCAATGTGGCGCTGCGCGAAGGCTCGGGCGGGGCGGCGATGCGCGAGGCCTATACCGACATCATCCTGCCGGCGCTGGAGGATTTCGCGCCCGACCTGCTGCTGATTTCTGCGGGCTTCGATGCCCATCGGCTCGATCCGCTGGCGCAACTGGAATGGGTGGACGAGGACTATGCCTGGCTTACCGCGCAGTTGATGGACGTGGCGGAGCGGCGCTGCGCCAACCGCATTGTGTCGCTGCTCGAAGGTGGTTATGACCTTGAAGGCTTGGCTGGTGGCGTCAGCCGACACGTGACGACGCTGCTGCAAGGCCGAGACAATTTTTGAACGCGCGGAGCATCGATGGCCGAGAATGAAGACGTCAAATCGCTGAGCTTCGAGGCGGCGCTGGAGCAGCTCGAGCAGATCGTGCAGAAGCTTGAAAGCGGTCGCGCGCCCCTGGCCGAATCCATCGCCATCTATGAGCGCGGCGAAGCCCTCAAGGCCCATTGCGAAACCCTGCTCAAGACCGCCGAAGCGCGGATCGAGAAGATCACTTTGAGCCGTGATGGCAAGGCGACCGGCACCGAGCCGCTCGACGCGCAATAGGCGCGGCAATCTGTCTGTTGCCGATTGTGGCCGGTCCACGCGACAAGAGCTTAGCGCTCGGCCTCCGTCATCACCGGGCTTGTCCCGGTGATCCATCTCGCCGCTGGACTGGATTGCCCGAACAGGTCGGGCAATGACGATGGGGCGGATAATTCGGTGAGGCATTTGAGATGACAACCAATAAGGCCCTGCGCAATTTCCGTATCGTGCTCTGGGTGCTGGTGGCCGTGGCGGCCATCGGGGCCACGGCGCTTTACCTGTTCAAGCCGCCGCAGCGGCCCCTGGGCCTGACCGGCCAGGAATTCGCCCTGGCTTCGACCAAGGGCGGCACCTTCACGCAGAACGATCTGCGCGGCACGCCCAGCCTCATCTTTTTCGGCTTCACCTTCTGCCCCGATGTCTGCCCGACGACGCTGGCCGAAACCACGGCCCTGCGCGAACAATTGGGCCTGAGCGCCGATGACCTCCGGATCATCTTCGTCACGGTCGATCCCGAGCGCGACACGCTGGACATGGTCAAGACCTATGTGGAAGGCTTCGATCCCACCATTATCGGCCTGGTCGGCGACGCGGCCGAAACCGAAAGGGTCAAGGCGGCTTTCGGCGTGTTCTCGGAAAAGTCGGGCGACGTGGACAGCGAATTCTACCTCGTCAACCACACTGCGCTGACTTTCCTCATCAACGCGGACGGCAGTTTCGAGGGCACCATCGCCTATGAGGAAGCCAGCGATACCGCGCGCGCCAAGATCGAGCGGCTGGTCCGGGATTGAGCCGGATCAGGCTCGACCTGGCGCTGGAACAGCGCGGCCTGCTCCCCAGCCGGGCCCGCGCCCGCGACGCCATCCTGCGCGGGACCGTCGAGGTCAATGGCGAGCCGGCGAAAAAGCCCAACCAGATGGTGGCGCCGGACGACGTGCTGACGCTGAACGACCCGGCATCTTCCTATGTCTCCCGGGCGGCGCTGAAACTGCTGGCCGGACTCGATGCCGGCGGGATCGCTGCTTCCGGCAAGACCTGCCTCGATGTGGGGTCCTCCACCGGTGGCTTCACCCAGGTGCTGCTGGAGCGCGGTGCGGCGCGGGTCTATGCCGTCGATGTGGGACATGACCAATTGCATCCGAGCCTGCGGGAGGATGCGCGGGTCGTGAGCCTCGAGGGGCAGAATGCGCGGGAACTGGATCGCGGGATCATTCCTGAACCCATTGACCTCCTGGTGTCCGATATCAGTTTCGTCTCGGTGACCAAGGTGCTCGCCGCGCCCCTGACCCTATGCGGCCCGGCCGCGGACGCGGTGATCCTGTTCAAGCCGCAATTCGAGGTCGGCCGCGATTTCGTCGGCAAGGGCGGAATCGTGACGGATATCGCGGCCAGCGCGCGCGCCATGGCGGCGGTGGTGGAATTCGTGGAAAGCGAAGGGTTCGCGCTGAAGGGCAAGGTGGTGTCGCCGATTGCCGGCGGCGACGGGAATGTGGAAACGGTGCTGGTATTCGGGCGGGGTTAGCGCGGTAGACCTCATCCTGCGCCTGTCGAAGGGCGAGGTCGTGGCACTGGGCTTTCGGTTTGACCGACCTCGTGGTTCGACAGGCTCACCATGAGGTCTCCGTGATATCCGGCAATTGTGCCGCCATCAGTGCCCTGGTCAGCGCGTGTTGCGGGTGTGCGAACAGGTCCGCGGGCTTGCCTTCTTCCACGATGCGGCCGGCCTCCATCACCAGCACCCTGTCGGCCATTGCCGCCACCATGTCGAGGTCGTGGCTGATGATGAGGAAGGTGAGGCCGTATTCGGCCTGCAGCCGGGCGAGCAGGTTCAGCACCTCGCCCCGCACCGAGACATCGAGTGCCGAGACCGGTTCGTCCAGCACGACCAGGCGCGGGCGGGTGACCATGGCCCGCGCTATGGCCAGGCGCTGGCGCTGGCCGCCGGAAAATTCATGCGGATAGCGGTCGAGCATGGCCGGGTCGAGGCCGACCGACATTATGGCGTCGTGCAGCCGGGTTGCGCGGTCGGCCTGCGACAGGTTTCCGAGCAGGTGCAGCGGCTCGGCCAGCGACTGGCCGATCGTCATGCGCGGATCGAAACTGCTGAACGGGTCCTGGAACACCAGCGACAGACCGGCGCGCAGGAGCGGGGGCAGGTCGCGGCCGCGATAGGCCTGGCCAGCGAGGCGCATCCGGCCCGCGCTCACATTGTCCAGGCCCACGATCATCCGCGCCAGAGTGGTCTTGCCGCAACCGGAGGGGCCCACCAAGGCCACGCATTCGCCCTGGGCGATGGTCAAGCTGACCTTGTCGACGGCGCGCAGCGTCGTGCGGCCCCAGGGCCAGAATCCGCCCTGGCCATAATCGCGGCTGACCTGCTCGACCTCCAGCAATGGGTCGCCATGCCGGCGGTCGGTGGCGCGCCGCTCCATGCGGCTGGCGGCCACCAGCTTGCGCGTATACTCGGCCTTGGGTGCCCGCAGCACGGCCTGGGTTTCGCCCGTTTCCACCAATTGGCCGGCGCGCATCACCGCGATACGGGTGCAGAGCGCGGCCACGGCCCGCATGTCATGGCTGATGAACAGCAGCGTCATGCCGCGCCGGGCGCAGATCTCGGCGATGAGATCGAGCACCAGGGCCTGGGTGATGGTATCGAGCGCCGAGGTCGGCTCGTCGGCAATCAGCAGGTCGGGCGCGCTGGCCAGGGCCATGGCGATCATGGCGCGCTGGCGCTGGCCGCCGGACAATTGATGCGGAAAGCGCCCGGCATGGTCGGGTAACAGGCCGACTTCGGCGATGAGGGACGCAATATCGGCGCCGCTCTGCGACAGCTCGGCGGCCTCCCCGATCTGCTCGCCGATTTTCATCAGCGGATTGAGCGCCGTCATCGGCTCCTGGAACACCATGCCGAAATGCCGACCGCGCAGCCGCGCCATGGCGCGCTCGTCGCCGGGCAGGGGGGCGCCCTCGAAGCGGATGCTGCCCGAGACTTTCGCATTGTCGGGCAGGAGGCCGGCAATGGCCAGGGCCGTCAGCGACTTGCCCGAGCCGCTCTCCCCGATAATGCCGAAGCTTTCGCCCTTCTCGATGCTGAGCGAGAGGTCGGAGACCGCGGCGCGGCCATCGAAGCTGATATTGAGCTTATCGATCTCAACCAGCGCCATGGTTCAGCCCCTCCCGGCGCAGGCGTGGATCCAGGGCGTCGCGCAGCCCGTCGCCGGCAATGTTGAGCGCGATGACGATCAGCACGATGGTGAGGCCGGGCACGATGCCGAGCCAGGGATGGATCAGGAACAGGCTCTGCGAATCGCGCAGCATCAGCCCGAGACTGGTGGCTGGCGCCTGGGTGCCCAGCCCGATATAGGACAGGCCGGCTTCGGCGAGAATGCCCAGCGAGAGCTGGATCGTGGCCTGCACGATGATGAGGCTGGCAATATTGGGCAAGAGGTGCCGCGCGGCGATGGCGGCATTGCCCAGGCCTGCCAGGCGGCCCGCGGCGACATAATCCTGCGTGGCCACGGCGAGCGCGCCGCCCCGCGCCACCCGGGCGAAGACCGGAATGTTGAAAATGCCGATGGCCAGGATGGCATTGAGCTCGCCCGGGCCGGCCAGGGTGGCGATGAGGATGGCGATGACCACCGAGGGGAAGGCGAAGGTGACGTCGGAAATGCGCAGCACCAGCCATTCCACCGCCCCGCCCCATGCGGCCGCGGCGAGGCCCATGGGCACGCCGATGCCGACGCCGATGACCAGCGCCGAAAACGCGACGAGAAAGCTGGTCAGCGTGCCGCTCATGACCAGCGAGAGCATGTCGCGGCCCAGATGGTCAGTGCCCAGCCAATGGGCCGGGGCGGGCCCGAGAAAACGCCGGGCGACAACGATCTGTTCGATCGGATAGGGCGTCCAGACCAGTGAGATGAGGCCGAGCAGCGCGAAGGCTGTCGCGGCACCCAGGCCGATGATGAGGCTCGGATGACGGAGAAGACGCTGCCAGTTCATGCGTTGTGTCTCCGCAGGCGCGGATCGACCAGGGCATAGAGCAGGTCGGTGATGAACATGGTGGCGGTGACGGCCAGCACCAGCACGATGGTGGTGCTGCGCACCAGGATCAGGTCGCGCTCGGAAATGGCGGTGAAGATCAGCCGGCCCAGGCCGGGCAGGTAGAAGACGTTTTCCACGATGATCGTGCCGGCGATGAGAAAGGCGAATTGCAGGCCCAGGATGGTCAGCACCGGCAGGAAGGCATTGCGCAATCCGTGCCGCCAGATGGCTTCCGACCGGGTCAGCCCCTTGGCGCGCGCGGTGCGGATGAAATCCTGCCCGGTGACGTCGACCAAAGCGGTGCGCATGACGCGGGCGAGAATGGAGGCCTGCGGCAGAGCCAGCGCCAGGCCGGGCAGGATCAGCCCGCGAAAGGCGGCGCCGGGATTTTCGTGCCAGGGGGTGAAGCCGCCGGTGGGCAGCCAGCGCAAGGCGACGGCAAAGACCAGGGTGAGCAGCATGCCGAACCAGAAATTGGGAACGGCGATGCCGGTCTGGGCGAGGATCATCAGGCCCGTATCGGCGGGCTTGCCGCGCCGCATGGCGGCGACGATGCCCAGCGGCAGGCCGATCAGCATGGAGAGCACCATGGCCATCATGGTCAGCGGCAGGGTGACGGCCATGCGTTCGGCGATCAGCCCGCCAATGGCGACGCGCTGGGTGGCGGATATGCCGAAATCGCCCCGTACCATGCCGGCGATCCAGCCGAAAAAGCGCTCATGGGCCGGCGCGTCGAGCCCCATCTGCGTGCGCAGGGCGGCGACGCTGGTCTCGCTGGCATTGATGCCGAGGATGAAGCGGGCGGGATCGCCGGGCAGCAGATCGAGCAGGATGAAGATGATGAGCGCCGCAACGAAAAGAGTGGCGGCGAAGGTGAGGAGACGGCGGAGGATGAAAAGGGTCACGGGGAAACCGGGGCGCGGCTGCCCCCCCTCCCGGCCTCCCCCGCAAGGGGGGAGGTGTCGCATCGCGTTTGTGGCGCGCTTCGGCTTGCACAACAAGCCCGGCTCTTTGCCACCCTCCCCCTTGAGGGCAGGGCCGGGGAGGGGGTGGTGTAGGGGATCGCCGATGGACCCCCACCCTCATTCCCTCCCCTCAAGGGGGAGGGAGGCGATGGAACCGTTCGATCGAAGCGAGACTTACTCCACCCAGTGGATATCGCGCAGCACCACGCCCTCGATGGGGGCGTTCTGCCACATGCCGTCGAGCTTGGCGTTCCACACCCCGGTCTGCGCCAGTTCGAACAGATAGCCGTTGACCGCGTCCTGGGCGATGATGGTTTGGATTTCCTGGGCGATGCGCTGGCGTTCACCCTCGTCGATCGTGGCATTAAGCGTCTCGTTGAGGGCCTGGACGTCAGGATTGTCATAGCCGAAATAGTAATTGGGATCGGCATAGATGCCAATGTCGAAGGGCTCGACATGGGCGACGATGGTGAGGTCGAAATCCTTGTTGCCGAGCACGTCCTCCAGCCATTGCGCCCATTCCATGTTGATGAGCTCGAGCTTGATGCCGACCTGGGCGAACTGGCTGGCGATGATCTGACCCGAGAGCCGCGCATAGGCGACGGGCGGCAGTTTCAGCGTCGCCGAAAAGCCGTCCGGATAGCCGGCCTCGTCCAGCAGCGCCTTGGCTGCGTCCGGATCGTAGGGATAGGTTCCGGTCAGGTCGAGATAATAGGGATGGTGGGGCGCGAAATGGCTGCCGATGGGCACGCCATAGCCATAGGTGGCGCCGTCGATGATTTCCTGGCGATTGAGCGCGTGGGCCATGGCCTGGCGCACCCGCAGGTCGCTGAACGGCTCCTTGGCATTGTTGGTGCCCAGGATCGTTTCGCCCTCGGTGGAGCCCACCAGCACCTTGAATTGCGGATTGTTCTCGAACACGGCCAGGGCTTCGGGCGCGAAATTATTGGTGCCGTCGACATCCCCGGCCAGCAGCGCATTGGTGAGCGTGGCGGTGTCGGAAATGAAGAGATAGGTGGCCTTGGTCAAAGCCGGCGCCTCGCCCCAATAGGGCTCGTAGCGTTCGAGGATGACGCGGCTGCCGCGATCCCATTGCACGAAGGCGAAGGGACCGGTGCCGATCGGCTCGCTGGCATTGTTGTCGGCGCTTTCCGGGGCGACGATGACGGCATCGCCGCGGCCCAGATTGAACAGGAACAAGCCATCGGGCCGCGACAGCTGGAATTCCACCGTCTGCGGATCGACGACATTGACCGCCGCGATGGGCTCGTAGAGCGCCTTCTGCGCATTGACGCTGTCTTCGGCCAGGATGCGATCGAAGGTAAACTTAACGTCTTCGGCGTCGAAGCCGGTGCCGTCGTGGAAGGTGATCCCCTCGTGGAGGGAGAAAGTATAGGTCAGCCCGTCTTCGGCGATCTCCCAGCTTTCCGCCAGGCCCGGCTGGACGGCGCCGTTCTGGTCGATGCGGGTCAGGCCCTCGAAGATGTTCTGGTAGACGACGACGTCGATGGCTTCCGCGGCGCCGGCCGTGGGGTCGAGCGCCGGCGGTTCCAGGGCCACGCCGATGCGCACCTCGCTCGATTGCGCCCAGGCGGCGCCGGTGGCCAATAGCAGGGCTGTGGCGGCCAGAGCCAGGGGCTTGGTCACGTTCATCGTCTTCTCCTCGAGCCGGGGCGGCACTGCCGCTTTCGGACAATAGATATAGGCCAGAATGCATTGCGGGCGCACCTGCCCGCAGCGTCAAACTTTTCGCCTATCCCCCGCCCAGGAAGCAAGAATGACCGGGATCGTTCCGGCCAGCACGATGCAGAGCGCCGGCAGGGCCGCCTGGGCGAACAGCCCGACATTGGCGCGCGAATAGATCAGCGTCGCCAGGGTTTCCACGCCCAGCGGGCGCAGCAGCAGCGTGGCCGGCAATTCCTTGACGATTTCCACGAAGACCAGCATGGCGGCCGAGAGAATGGCGGGCGAGAGCGTCGGCAGGTCGATGCGGAGGAACGTGCGCATCCGGCTCGCACCCAGCGCCCGGCTGGCATCGAGCATGGCGCGGCCGCGCTTCTTCATCGCCGCGTCCAGCGTCGAATGGCTGACCGCGAGAAAGCGGATGGCATAGACATAGACAAGGGCCGCCATGGAGCCGGAGAGGATCAGCCCCGGCCGCCAGTCGAACAGCGCCATGGTCATGCGGTTGAACCAGAGATCGGCCTGGCCCAGTGGCTGCAGCAGGCCCAGGGCGAGCACCGTGCCGGGAATGGCATAGCCCAAAGTGGCGATGCGGATGAGGCCGGAGGTCGTGCCCGGCCGCTCGCCCAGCCGCGCCGCCAACAGGCCGAAAGCCACGGTGACCACGGCGCCCGCGCCGGCCAGGCTGATCGTGGGAACCAGGGCGTTCATCATCAGGGCCAGGGTCTCGGGATGGTAGAGACGCACCGAAAGATAGAACAATTCCCCCGCCGGGATGCCGAAGCCGAAGCCGAAGAGCGCGGTGCAGAAAGCCAGGGCCAGGACGCGGCGCCGGCCGGTCAGGATTTCGCGCGCCGGCGGCACGCGGCTATCGCGCTGGGCGCTATAGGCGCGGTTCCGCCGGGCCCGCTGCTCGGCGATGATGAGCAGGCCGATGACCAGCACCACGGTGACCGCCAATTGCGCCGCGCCGCCGAAATCGGAGCGGTTGATCCAGGTGGAATAGATGATGGCGGTGATGGAATTGACGCCGAAATATTGCACGGCCCCGAGGTCGTTGACCACTTCCATCATCGCCAGCGTCATGCCGACCACCAGCGCCGGGCGGGAAATGGGCAGGACCACCGAAAAGAAGGTGCGTGCGCCATTGGCGCCCAGCGTCCGCGCCGCGATGCTGAGCGAGGTCGATTGCATGAGAAAGAAGGCGCGGCAGGCGACATAGGTATAGGGATAGAGCACGGCCGACAGCACCAGCACCGCGCCCCAATTGCTCTTGATATTGGGGAACCAGTAGTCGCGCACCGTGGTCGCGCCGGTGATTTCGCGGATAAGGGTCTGGATCGGGCCGGTAAAGTCGAGGAATTCGACATAGGCATAGGCGGCCAGATAAGTCGGCACGGCCAGCGGCAGCACCAGGGCCCAGTCGAAGAAGCGCCGCAGCGGAAAATCGTAATGGGTGACGAGCCAGGCCGCGGCGAGGCCCGCCGCGCCGGTGATGAGGCCGACCGAGACCATCAGCAGCCCGGTTTCCCGCAAGGCGGTGGGCAGCATCGTGGCGGTTAGGCCATTGCTGCCCGTGCCCAGCGCCCCAAAGGCGGCAATGGTGAGCCAGATGATGGGCACGCCCACCACGAGCACCAGCACAAGCGGCAGGACCGGCAGGGCAAAAGCCCCGCCGGTCCGCTCGTATTTTTTCTGTGTGGTGCCGACTGTTATGCCAAAACTCCACTCCGTCTCGGTTTGCCTACTACGGCCACGAAGAATTCGGTTCTTGCGCATCCCTCCCCCTTGAGGGGAGGGAATGAGGGAGGGGGTCCACCAGTGACAACCAGACCACCCCCTCCCCGGGCCTCCCCTCAAGGGGGAGGGGGAAGGAACGGCCATCTTGGGCGCGAGGCGGTCTCTTAGTTCTGCGGGCCTTCGTCGAACTTCAGCTCGTCCACCAATTGCGCGGCGAGGGCGCGGTTGGCGGCGACTTCGGTCAGCGGCACGTCGGAGGCCTTGAGTTCGCCCCAGCTCGCCACCAGCTCGTTGATCGGGGCGCCCGGCACCACGGGGAATTCGTAATTGGTGTCGGCATAGATCGACTGTGCCTCGTCCGAGAGCAGGAAGGCGATCAGCGCATTGGCGTTCTCGGCATTGGGCGCGTGCTTGGCGATGAAGCCGCCGGCCACGTTCACCTGGGTGCCTTCGCCTTCGGCGTCGGGATAGATGATGCGGGCGGAATTGGCCCAGTCCTTCTGCTCCGGCTCGGCTTCGTTGTTGAGCATCGCACCCATGTAATAGGTGTTGACGATAGCCAGGTCGCACGAGCCTTCGAGGATGGACTTGACCTGCACGCGGTCATTGCCGGTCGGCGGGAAGGCCAGGTTGTCGCGCACGCCGGCCAGCCATTCGCGGGCCTTTTCCTCGCCATTGGCGGCGATGTAATGGGCGATCAGGCCGATATTGTAGGCATGGGTGCCGGTGCGGGTGCAGATGCGGCCCTTCCACTCGTCCGAGGCCAGGTCTTCATAGGTGAGCGCGGTGGCGTCGACCCGGTCCTTGGAAACGTAGAAGACGCGGCTGCGCAGCGACAGGGCGGTCCAGTTGGCATCGTCGTCGCGGAAGGCTTCCGGCACGCGCTCCTCGAGGACGGGCGTGGTGATCGGCTGGGTCAGGCCTTTTTCCTCGGCGCTGACCAGGTTGCCGATATCGACGGTGAGCACGACGTCGGCCGGCGAGAGCTCGCCCTCGGCCTCGACGCGATCCAGCAGGCCATCGCCGGCATAGAGCACATTGGCCTTGATACCGGTCTCGGCGGTGAATTTGTCCAGCAGCGGCTGGAGCAGGCTCTGCTCGCGATAGCTGTAGATATTGACTTCGCCGCTCTGGGCGAAGGCGGGTGCGGCAACGCCGCACAGAATGGTGGTGGCCAGAAGGGCACCGAAAATGTGCGCAGTCTTGGTCATCTGTTTCTCCTGCATCGGGGGTCAAGGGCCCGTGTGACGGTCGCTTAATGGCGGGCGTAGGAGATAAAGTCAATAAAGCCAATAAAAACAAATGCTTATAGGCTAGAACCGTTCAAAACTGGATGGCGATATTCCAGTATTTTCAGCCTATTAGCTGACGCTGAAAATCTTATTTTTCTTCGGGCTGCCGCAGCGCCGGCCGCTCGTCCACGAGGTCGGCGGGGATTTTGAGCGTGAACAGCAGGCCCTCGGCCCCGGCCGGATCGACCGAAAGCGAGACGGCATTGACCGCCAGCAGCGAGCGCGTCAGCGCCAGCCCGACGCTGGAGCGGATCGGCGTCAGCACCTGTCCGTCGCGGTCCACCCCATCGCGGAACACCACGAAGCGCTCGGCCATGTCCACCGCATGGGCGGAACTGTCGCGGACGTGGATGGCAATGGCGCCGTCATCGAGCCGTTGCGCGGAAATGATCACCGCCCCGCCCATCGGCGTCTGGTCGATGGCGCTGGCCAGCAGGTTCAGCACCGCCTGCGCCAGCGAGGCGCGGTCGGCGGTGACGCGGGGCAGGCTTTCGGAAATGGCATTGCGCACGATGACGCGCCCGGCATTGGCCTGGTCGCGGATGCGCAGCACGCAGTTTTCCAAGAGGTCCGTGAGGTCGAGGCTGGCCCGCTGCGGCAGGTAGCGCCCGTCGCGCAGCCGCGCATAATCGTCGAGCTCGTCCACCAGCGCGGCGATTTCGCGCCCGGCGCGGGCGATGTCCTCGGCATAGCCCTCATAGCGCTCATTGCCGAGCGCGCCGAAGGCTTTGGACTGGATGAGATCGGAAAAGCCCACAATGGTGTTGAGCGGCCGCCGGACCCCGCGGCTGATCCGCGCCAACAGGGCCGGATCGATATCGGTGGGTCCCCCGATCCGCGCCGGCGGTGCCGCCTCGCGGGCATGCACGAAGCCGAAATAGCCGCTGACCACGCCGGCCTGTCCCAGCGCGAAGAGCAGGATATCGGCGCGTCCATCGGCGGAGCGCAGCGGCAGGCTGGGCCGGGCCGTTTCGGCAAAGCGGGCGGGCCGCTCGAGGAAGGCCTGGAGCGCCAGCACGTCGTCGGCGCCGACCAGGGCCGAAAGCGGCTTGCCGATCATCGGCTTGCCGCCGCCGAGAAAGGCCAATGCCATGGCGCTGGCCGTGCTGACCGCGCCGGACCGATTGGTCTCGAAAAAGCCGTCGCCCCGCAGATCGGCGAAGGTCTGGGCGAAGGCGCGCACCGCCTCCTCATGGCCCGTCCGCACTTCGGTGGTGCTGGCCGACAGCATCAGGGCCGGGCGGCCCTGCCAGGAAATGGATTGCAGCCGCGCAGTGACCGGCACCAGCGTGCCGTCGCGCTGCACCAGATGGTTGACCGGCCCCGCCTCGTGCCCGTCTTCGCCCGTGGCCGGGAACACGGCCGCAAGCCCGGCCTCGCGCAGGCTTTCGGCCGAATCGTAGCCCACCATTTCGGTAATGGCGCGATTGGCGAACAGCACCTGCTGGTCGCGGAACACCAATATGCCCAGCGGCAGGCGGTTCAGCACCAGCGTTTCGCCACCCAGATTGATCAGCGCCCCAGGCGGGGTCTGCGCCGCCGGCAGCGGAATATCGGCCTTGGGCGGACCGCGCTCGCCGACGCGGTCGGACAGAATGCGGGAGAGCTCGTCGAAATTGTAGCGGGAGACCCGCTCCACCGCCTCGGCATCGGGCTGGGCCGGGGGCAGGGCATCACCCGCCGCCGGGCCATCAATATCGGCGGTTTCGACTTCCGTCGCCCCGGGCGGAGGGGGGAAGTCATCCACTTCCTCTTCGTCCTCCGCGTCCTCGACCACGGATGCGGAGAAGCCGCGGCCGGTGACCCGGTAGAGCCGCGCCACTTCGCGCCCGTCCACATCCTCGGGGCCATCCTCATCGGGCGCCTGGGGTGCGGGCGGGGGAAAATCGTCGGCCGCAGTCAGGGGCGCGTACAGCGCCTCGTCGGCGGCCAGCCGCTCCACCAGCGCGCTGAGCCGGCCGGAGCCAGGCATGGCTTCGGCCGCTTCGGCGGGCGCCGCCTCGACCGGATTGTCGGCCAGCGCCTCGGCCCAGGCCTGCGGCGCGTCATTGTCCTCGGCCGGCGGTAGGTCCGGCGCGGCCGGCGCATAGACCGTTTCCGCATCGGCATCCTGCCAGCTCTGCAATTCGCGCTGATAGCTGGGATCGCCTTCCGCCATCACCGGAATATCGCCGGTGGGTTCGGCCAAGGCTTCGGGTTCCGGCTCAGCCGGGGGCATCTCTGCTGGTGCGGCGGGGGATTGGGCCTTCTCGTCCTCGGCCGCCGCCAGCACGGCCGGCTCGATGGGGTCGACCGCTACGATCAGCAGCGCCGTCTCGCCGCCTTCCCAGGCGAGCGGCGTGGTGGTGCAGGTGGCGGAAACGGGCTTTTCGCCGGCCAGGAACTGGATCCGCGCCAGGCTCGACCGCCCGTTCGACCCCAGCCGGACGATGCGGGCGACCTGGCCCTTGATCGGCACGGCCGGCTCGGCGCGCTTGAGGCCATGCTTCTTCAGCCGGGCCTGGAACAGACCGGCGGAGGCATTGCTCCAGATCAGGCGCTGTCCATCGGCCGACCACAGCCAGGCCGGACGCGCATCGTCGGCATGCTGCAACACGGTCGGCGATGTGGTCCAGGGCTCATTCATAGTCTGCCTGTTTCCGGTCGTGCCGCCCGGGGTCTGTATCATAGTGGTACAAACGCCCCAGCGTTCCTTAAGTGTTCTTCAATATAATGGCGGGTTCGGGGAATCCAGCCCGACAAAGCTGCGTGAACGGCGCAATGGCTGGCATGGTTAAGCCCGCTTCCGCCACCGGAGCCTTAAGGCGGGGCGGATTTGGCCTGCTGTCCACAGGATAAAATCGGTGCTTGTCATGTCGTTCATCTCGACCTATGTTCCGCCCGTTTTCGGGGCCGCCCTGCGCCGCACCCGTTCGGTTCTGCCGCCTTAGCTCAGTTGGTTAGAGCGCTAGATTGTGGATCTAGAGGTCCCCCGTTCAATCCGGGGAGGCGGTACCATTCCTTCCTTGATCATTGCGTCAGGCGCAGCGCCGAAATGTTGCGGGCGATCTGTTCGAAGGCCTGGCGCAACTGGTCGCCGTTCTGCGCCAGGTAGTAATTGCTCACATTGCTGGCGCAGGAACTGAGCAGGCTGGCTGCGTTGCTGCCGGCGGTGATGGCGAAGCCGACGGTATAGACGGTGATCCCGGCTCGTTTCATGGCGGTGCAATAGGCCTGCGCCTGCGGGTAGGCATCGCCATTGGGCGCCCGGCAATTGATCTGGTCATAATTGTTGCCGCTGCCGGACGTCGAATTGTTCGCCACCACGCCATTGCAGTGCACGGTGTTGAACTCACCATCCGTCATGATGATGGCGGCCTTGAGGATTTCCCGGTCGTTATAGGGGCCGGGCTGGCTGTTAAAGGGCCAGATATAGCCGAATTGGGGGGACAGCATGTTCCAGGCCCAGAGCGTTCCGAGGCTGCCCGCAGTGGAGCCGGCTGCGCTAAGGCTGTTGACGGCATTGTGGAGCACCGTCTTGTCGGCGGTCAGCGGCACGATGGGGTTGGGTAGGCATGGATTGTTCGAGGCGGGATAATTGCGTCCGAACAATTCCGTTGTCGGCGGCAGGTCGGTAGGGCCGTTGATCGGCCGCTCGGTGACGCAAGTGCTAACCGCAAAGGTGTTCCACGTGCCTGTCCGGCTGGCAAAATAATAATAGGTGCAGTTTCCGGAGGCATTCTGCCAGGTGCAGTGCAACTGTCCGGTATTGGGCGTGTAATTGCCCGCGCCATGGCTCGGCAGGCCGGCGAGCATCACCGTATTATTGGTGCGGCTGGCGACCTGATAGGTGATGTCGTTTACTCCGGTCAGCCCACCCACATGGGTGACGCGCAAATAGTCGTCCACCGCATAGCCGTGGTTGGGCGATGTGATTTCCACCTGGCAATTCGCATTGATGCAGCGCCGGATTTTGCCGCCTCGCTGGTAATTGCTCACGCTCGACGTGCTGACGCCGCGCAGTTGGAACGTGTTGTTGGTGCGGCCGGTAACCTGGAAAGCCCGGCCGTTTATCTGCGTCATGCCCACCACTTCCCAGATATAGACCCAGTCATTGTTCTGGTAGCCATGGCCGTTGGAGGTGATGGTCACGCTTCCCGAGCGTGACGCGGAGCTGATGTTACGGATCGTGTTTTCCGCCCAGCTGATATTGGTGATTCCCTTGGGCTGCCGGATGGGCCCTCGTATGGCGTCGGCATAGGGGCCGGCATTGACTGCCTGCGAATAGGGGACGAGTGCGACCTTGGAATAGGTCGGCGTCTGCACGTCCTGCACGATGGTTTCGATAAGCCCGCTCACCGAGGCGCGCAGGTCGCGAATGTCCTGCCCGTCCATGGAGCCGGTGACGTCCAGCGCCACCGAGACTTCGAGATTGACCGTACCGCGCATCGCTTCCGCGCTGAACGAGGCGCCCAACTCGTTCACCCCCACAAGGCTGACGAACATGGTCGGAGCAGAGAGATTGCCGCTCAGGAACAGCCTTCCGGTCGCGAGGTCGATCACCGGCGCATTGAGGCCGACGCTGACGCGCGGATCGCCGATGCGTTCCCGCACGATGTCCTCGGCCCGCACCCGGATCGATTCTGCACTTATATTGGCGTCGTTGATGTCCGGTTGCAGCGCCAGGGCGGCCGCGTCCAGGGCGGTTTGGGCGCGCGAGCGGGTCTGTTCCAGCGTTACGTAGTCGACCACCGCGCCGCCCAGGGCGACCAGGACGATGGCCATGACGCCGAACAGGACCGCGAAGACCCCGCTTTCATCCTTGCCGAAGCGGCCGGCCAGCCGCAGAAATCCGTTCATCATCCCGTTCCCCGCCCCCACGCCGCTAAAGCACGACCACCTTGGAATTGAGCCGCACCCGCTCATAGAGGTCGATGACGTCGGCATTGGTCATGCGGATGCAGCCCGAGGAGACGTTCTGCCCGATCGACCAGGGCTCGTTGGTGCCGTGGATGCGGTAAAGCGTGGAGCCCAGGTAAAGGGCGCGGGCGCCGAGCGGATTGTTGGGTCCGCCTTCCATGAAAGCCGGCAGGCCCGGCTGGCGCTTGCGCATCTCGGCCGGCGGCGTCCAGCGCGGCCATTCCGCCTTGCGCGTCACCCGATGCGAACCGCTCCATTCGAAACCGTCGCGCGCCACGCCGATGCCATAGCGCAGGGCCTGTCCGTCCCCCAGCACCAAATAGAGAAAGTGCGCGCCCGTATCGATGACGATGGTGCCGGCGCGCTCCCTGGTCGCATAGGGCACGACCTGGCGCAGATAGATGGGCGCGACATGGGCATTGCCCTGCAAGGCCAGGGCGTGTTGCGGCCGCCCATTGGTCAGCGTGATGCCGGGCGGCGGCGCGAAGCGCCAGCCGGGGCGGAACGTATCCGCCTGGGCAGGCAGAGCCATCGACATGATCGAAAAAGCCGCCAACCCGGCGGCAAAAGAGCGAAAAACGCGAACGGACATGGGCTGCATCCCCAAATGCTTCGGCGCCATTGTGCCGCCCAAGCACCAAGGAGAGGTCAAGCCGCGTGGTTAACGCTGGCTGCACGGGAAGGGTTAACCGGCCGTTGCCTGGCGGCAGCGGACTATTCCCGACCCGGCGCCCGGTCATAGTTGCAAGCCTGCAACAGATGGCCCTGCGCTGCGACAAGCTGACACAGCGAGGCTTGCGGCTCACGCATCCGTGAGGTAACCCAGCCCTGTTCGCAAATGCCAGCCGAGGGAGGCGTTCTATGAAATATGTAGCGTTCCGCCGCTCGGAGCCAACCTGGCATCATCTCGCACGCGCATAAGCGCTTTGCCTCGATGAGCCTTCGGCCTGTTTCTTCAGGCCGGCGAACTTCCAACCTCAAACCGTGAATCGCTGAAGCCGGCTCGTTTCGCGTCCGGATTCCGCCTTTCCCAACCCGACTTCAACAGAGGCCGGCGGTATCCATTCCGCCGGAAAAAGCAATGTCTTCGAACGTGATCGAAGGGCGCAGCGTCGTGCTGCGTCTCGAATTCTCCATCGCCGATGCCGTGCGGCATCGCGGCCTGGGCGTGGTTCTGGGCGAAGCCCTGCGCGCCTGGTGGGCGCAGCGGCCGATCCATTATTCGGACGTGCCCGATTACCTGCGGGAAGATGTCGGCCTGCCGGCCGCACAAGCCCCCAATTATCTGGGCGTCGGCATCGATGTCTGGCGGACGCATCCCCCCGACAGGAGCTGGCCTTGATGGTTAAAGGCGGCCGGGCACCCCCCGGCCGCCGTCCCGCCCCAAGTCCTGTTGTCTCATTGTGGCCAATCGTCTAGGAACGGCTCGACTTTCCGCTAGGTTCGCACATGTCCGAAAAGCCCAAGCTCATCACCCCGCGCCTGCCGCGCGGCTTCGAAGACCGCACGCCCGGCGACATCGCCGCGATCGGCGCCATGATCGACAAGATCAGGACAGTCTATGAGCGATACGGCTTCGATCCGGTGGAAACCCCGTTCTTCGAATATACCGAGACGCTGGGCAAATTCCTGCCCGATACCGATCGGCCCAATGCCGGCGTCTTCTCCCTGCAGGACGATGACGAGCAATGGATGAGCCTGCGCTATGACCTGACCGCGCCGCTCGCCCGCTACTTCGCCGAAAATTTCGAAACCCTGCCCAAGCCCTACCGCTCCTATCGGCAGGGTTACGTCTTCCGCAACGAAAAGCCCGGCCCTGGCCGCTTCCGTCAATTCATGCAGTTCGACGCCGACAGCGTCGGCGCCGCCGGCCCCGAGGCCGATGCGGAAATGTGCATGATGATGGCCGATGTCATGGATACGCTCGGCCTGGCCGGGCAATATGTGGTCCGCGTCAACAATCGCAAGGTGCTGGACGGCGTCCTGGCGACGGCCGGCATTACCGGCGACGAGCAGAAGCTCACCGTGCTGCGCGCCATCGACAAGCTCGACAAATTCGGCCCCGAAGGGGTGCGGCTGCTGCTCGGCGCCGGCCGCAAGGACGAGAGCGGCGACTTCACCAAGGGCGCCGGCCTCACCGATGCCCAGATCGAGCCCATCCTCGCCTATGTCGATAGCGGCACGCCCGCCCCGGGCGTCGAAAAGGGCAGTAATGCCCATGTCGTCGCCACCATCAATAATCTGGCCGGTCTCATCGGCGGCTCCGAAACCGGCCTTGCCGGCGTCCAGGAACTGGCCGCGATTTTCGGCCTGGTCAGCGCCGCCGGCTTCGGCGGGCGCGTTATCCTCGATCCTTCCGTCGTCCGCGGCCTCGAATATTATACCGGCCCGGTCTTCGAGATCGAACTGACCTTCACCGTGCGGAACGAGAAGGGCCAGGACGTGGTCTTCGGCTCGGTCGGCGGTGGTGGCCGTTATGACGGCCTGGTTTCCCGTTTCCGCCGCGAGCCCGTGCCCGCCACCGGCATTTCCATCGGCGTGTCGCGCCTGGCCAATGCGCTCAAGCTCACCGGCAATCTCGGCGCCAGCGAGCCGGCCGGTCCGGTCGTCGTCCTGGTCATGGACAAGGATCAGACGCCCCGCTACCAGACCATGGTGTCCGAGCTGCGCAAGGCCGGCATCCGCGCCGAAATGTTCCTGGGCTCGAGCAAGAATTTCGGCAAGCAGGTCGCCTATGCCGACAAGCGCAATTCCCCCGCCGTCATCATCGAAGGCAGCCAGGAGCGCGAACAGGGCATCGTGCAGATCAAGGACCTCGTCGCCGGCAAGCAGGCCGCCGCCGCCATCACCGACAATGCCGAATGGAAGGCCGCCAGGCCGGGCCAGTTCGAGGTGAAGCGCGAAGAGCTGGTTGCGGCGGTGCAGAAATTGCTGAGCGAGCAATGATGGCGCAGGGCCCGACATCCGGCACCCTTTTCACCTCTCCCTTTGGGGGAGAGGTCGGCGCGCAGCGCCGGGTGAGGGGGCCTT
>Ga0065721_10049173_pt1 | contig 42880 bp, 44 predicted proteins | sample Mesricmetagenome_FD_59108 | JGI IMG/M metagenome (GOLD analysis project Ga0065721, IMG submission 59108) | Mesophilic microbial community from rice straw/compost enrichment Sample: eDNA_1 v2 (version 2) | ecosystem: Engineered > Solid waste > Grass > Composting > Bioreactor | place: USA: Davis... | reverse complement strand
CCAGGTTTGTATTGCCTGAGTAGTTCGGTGATATCCACCTTCTCAAGTACCTCATTGACAACGCGTACAGGATGATTTGTCGCGATAAGGTCATTGAGGTCCGGCGGAAGCAACATCCCCTGGTTCTGATGGTTGTTCTTAAATACAACCGTTAATGTCTTACCTCTTGCCATGTAATATAAACAGCAAAAACAGTGCATTGTACCAAACCAGCAGACACTTTTTTTATACAGTTCAATTGTGGATAAACCCGCCTCAAAAACTGAAAATAAAAAAAGGCTGCCTCATTTACTTTTGAGACAGCCTCTTTTCAATTATTTACCGCCCGATTTCGGCGCCGCGGCTCCCCCGGACGAGCCGGTTGATTCAATTTTTATATTCATTTTCTTCGAAACCAATGGTAAAAGATCATCGGCCGAGGGAAAACTGATCAATGTTTCTTTGGAGATAACGTAGGAATAACCGTTTTCCTTGGCCACGGTTTGCGTGGTGGAAACGGCTTTTTGCTGGATGGGGGCAATCAGCTCCTGCTGTTTTCTTTGATATAGTTGCTCTGCCTCCTGGTTGAAATTCATCCATTTCATGTATAACTCATTCAGCTCTTTCCTTTTTACTTCGCGCATGGCCTGGCTCCATTTGGTGGAGTCGGTTTTATAAATGCTGTCTTTACGTATAAATTCCTGTTGATAATCGTTGCCCTGGTCTACAAGGGCCTTTTGATATTCATCCAGGTCGGCGACGGCTTTTTTATACTCAGGCATGGCAGGGATCAATTCCTGCAGGCTGATAAAACCGATCTTGTTTTGTGCGTTGGCCGTACTGGTTGCCATCAACAGACCAAGGCTCATAAAAACTACTACAAATTGCCTTTTCATTTAGTGGTGGGTTTAATTAGAAGTCGCAAATATAGGTGGATTCGCTGCATGTATAGGAATTTTTGGCAACGGGAAATGGGGAAATTGCGTATAAACACCTATTTCCCAATCTCCCAATTCCAAAATTTCCCAATTATTTCAGTCCCATGTCCTGTATGATGCCCTGGATGCGTTTGTCCAGCTCACCGTGCACCTGCACCGAATCGAAGTCGGCGGCGCTTTTCAGGGTGGTATTTACGCTAAAATAGAATTTGATCTTGGGTTCGGTACCGCTGGGGCGGGCAGAGATCTTGCTGCCATCGGCCAGTATAAATTGTAATACGTTCGAGGCCGGCAGTTTGATGTCCCACTCCTCGCCTGTTTGCGGGTTTTTGCCCTTGCGCAGGTTATAATCCAGCAATTGCACTACGGGCGAGCCATTGATGGTTTGCGGCGGGTTGTTCCGGTAATTGTCCATCATTTCGGCTATTTCTTTTTGCCCGTTCATGCCCTTTTTGGTGATGGAGATCAGCTGTTCTTTATAATAACCGTATTTCACATACAGGTCAATCAATTTTTCGTACAGGGTTCTGCCCTGGTCTTTTTCATAAGCGGCCATTTCGCACAGCAGGGCTACGGCCGATACGGCATCCTTATCGCGCAGTTGCGAACCGATCATCAAACCATAACTTTCCTCCCCGCCCACGATGTAGTTTTCCGTGGCTTCTTTTTCCTTGATCAGTTCGGCTATCCATTTAAAACCGGTAAGTACATTGTAACAGGTGACGCCATTTTCGGCGGCAATGCGGTCGATCATATCGGTGGTAACAATGGTCTTTACCACAAAATCGTTGCGCTGGGCAATGCCTTTGGCTTTACGTGCCTCTATTACATAGTTAAAGGCCAGTACAGCGGTTTGGTTGCCGTTCATAAGCACCCAGTTGCCCTGTTTGTCTTTGATGCCAATGCCTACGCGGTCGGCATCGGGATCGGTACCCAGTAAGATGTCGGCGTCCAGCTCTTTGGCCTTTTTCAAACCAATGCTCATGGCTTCGCTTTCTTCGGGGTTGGGATATACCACCGTAGGGAAATTGCCATCGGGCTGCGCCTGTTCTTCTACAATGGTTACATTGGTAAATCCAAATCGGCTCAATACCTGCGGTACCAGCGTGATACCGGTACCATGTATGGGTGTGTAAACGATTTTCAGATCTTTCTGGCGTGTGATCACTTCGGGGTAAACGCTCAGGCTTTTTACCATTTCGATATAGGCCTCGTCCATTTCCTTACCTATGAGGGAAATGTTCTCTTCCCCACCCGACCATTTTACTTCATCTACCGAGGCGATCTTTTCTACTTCTTTGATCACATTTTTATCATGAGGCGGCACCAGTTGCCCGCCATCGTTCCAATAGGCTTTGTACCCGTTGTATTCTTTGGGGTTGTGCGAGGCGGTACATACCACACCGCCCTGGCAGCCCAGGTGGCGGATGGCAAAGCTCAGTTCGGGCGTGGGACGCAAGGCCTCGAACAGGAATACCCTGATGCCATTGGCGGCCATTACATTGGCCGTGATTTCGGCAAACTGGCGGCTGTTGTTACGGCTGTCGTGCGCAATGGCCACCCGTATGGTGCCGCCGGGATATGTTTGTTTGAGGTAATTGGCAAAACCCTGGGTGGCCATGCCTACCGTGTATTTATTGATGCGGTTGGTACCCACACCCATGATGCCTCTGAGGCCGCCCGTGCCAAACTCGAGGTTGCGGTAAAAGGCATCGGCCAGTTCGGTGGGGTTCTCTTTTTCCAACCGGGTAATCTCCTGTTTGGTGGCTTCATCGAAGTTTCCACTGATCCATGCTTTGGCTCGCTGCAATATAGCTTCGTCCATAGTGCTTGATTTGATGTGTTAAAGGTCGAAAGTTAGATAATTTTACGAAATGCTTAGTCTTCCAGGTAAGCGCCGGTTACGGTGTCGCCCTTTACCTCTACAAAAATATGTTCCTGCAGCGTGGTGGCTACCGATAATCCCACATAATCGGTATTAATGGGATAAGTTTTATGGGTGCGTTCCACCAGCGCCAGGGTTTGCACTTTTTTGGGCAGGTAAGCCAGGAAGGGTTTGATGGCATACAGCATGGTTTTGCCGCTGTTGGCCACATCATCTACCACTACAATAACCTTACCGGTAAAATCGAGGCTTTTACTGAGGTGGATCTCTTTGGGTGCTTTTTTATCGAGAGAGATTTCAATCAGGTCGGTTTGTATGGAGCTGATCTGTTGCAGCAGTTGCTGTATGTTGCGTGCAATGGCGCTGCCATTGTCTTTGATGCCTGCCAGTATGATCTCCTGCTCATCCAGGTTGTTCTCCACGATCTCATAGGCTATACGTTGCAGTTTTCGAGCTACAGTTCCTTCGTCCAGGATATAATTTCGGGCCATGAATTTTTCTTTCAAATCTATATAAAAGTTTTAAAATGGCTTTGTTACCTTAGTAGTATGTCATATATACCACAGATCATTTTTATTCTTGTTGCCGCTTTGGCCACCTGGTTCTTTGCCAGGAAGATCAGGGAAATACGGCGGAATATATTACTGGGTAAAGAGGTGGACCTGAAAGACCGGCCTGCCGAGCGGTGGAGGAATATGATACTGTTTGCGCTGGGTCAAAAAAAGATGTTCCGCAACCCGCTGGTGGCCGTGCTGCACTTTTTTATCTATGCCGGTTTTATCATTATCAATATCGAGGTGCTGGAGATCATGCTCGACGGCATCTTTGGCACGCACCGTATGTTTGCCGGTATCGGCGGCCTGTATACGGGTCTTATCAATGCCTTTGAATTTTTGGCCATCACCGTGCTGGTATCGTGCCTGGTATTTTTAATAAGAAGAAACGTGGTAAAGGTAAAACGCCTGGCCAGTCCCGATTTGAACGGCTGGCCCCGCAGCGATGCCAATTATATTCTTATTACAGAAATTGTTTTGATGAGCCTGTTCCTCACTATGAATGCGGCCGATACCCTTCTGCAGGAACGGACGAATGAATCCCTCACGGGTAATTTTTATTTTTCTTCTTTTCTACATCCCCTGCTGGACGGCCTTAGTAACAGCGCCCTGGTGGCTGTTGAACGAACCTGCTGGTGGGCGCATATCGTAGGCATATTTGCCTTTCTTTGTTACATACCGTATTCGAAACACCTGCATATATTCCTGGCCTTTCCCAATGCGTATTATACGCGTTTGCAGCCCATGGGCAAGATGAACAATATGCCTGCCGTACAAAACGAGGTATTGTATGCCATGCAGCCCGAAACGGCCCCCACCGATGTGCAGCCGCCTACGAAATTTGGCGCCAAAGACGTGATGGATCTGAGCTGGCGCAATTTGCTGGACGCCTATTCCTGCACCGAATGTGGCCGTTGCAGCGCCGCCTGCCCGGCCACCATTACGGGTAAAAAATTATCGCCCCGCCGTATTATGATGGCTACCCGCGACCGTGCAGAGGATGTGGGTAAGAACGTTGATGCCAATGGCGAATTTAAAGATGACGGTAAAACGCTTTTGCACGATTATATCTCAGTAGAAGAACTGCGCGCCTGCACCTCCTGCCAGGGTTGTGTACAGGAATGTCCCGTTAATATCAATCCGCTGGAAATTATACTGGAATTGCGACGTTCGCTGATAATGGAAGAAAGTAATGCGCCGCAGGAATGGAATGGTATGTTCAGTAATATCGAGAACAATTTTGCGCCGTGGAAATTTAGTCCTGATGACCGGGATAAATGGGCGGTGGAAATGAGTAATAAGGAATAAGAAATGAGGAATGAAAAAGTATTAGGAGCTTACTTTTTCATTCCTTATTCCTGATTTTTCATTTTTTATTTTCCATGCCATAATCACTGCGGTTAAGGTGAATATGCCGCCTATTACCCAGTTCACCATATCCTGGTGGGCGTTGAGGTTATTAACGATCAATTGCCCGCCAAAAATAAACACCACAAAACCCAGGAAGGTACCAATGCCTATGCCGGCAATGTACATGTTGTAATGGTTGTTGCGGGGTTGTAATATTTTTTTCGTAAGCAGCGCCGTGCTCCATCCAAACCAGAAGGGTATTTGCACCGGGTTGAGGGCGCTCATAAGCATGCCCAGCCAAAAACGGTGAAAGGTATGAGAAAGGATGATGTTTTTTTGCACATGCGGGCTGGCGGCTGCTATAAAGCTGGAAACCGCCAGGGCGGCAATGATGAGGATGGTAAACCATTGCAGCCAGTAAAAAAGCTTTTTTTGTTTGCGCACCCAGTCCATGGCTACCAGCGACAGCCGTACGTATACGATCTCTACCAGCAGGCAGCCCAATGCAAAATACAGGGCCGGACGGATGCCGTCGGTAACCGATATCTGCATAGAGGCAATATTCAGCGTGCCCAGCGGCAGGGTGCCGAGGAAGCTGATGAACATGCCGGTGAAAAATATTCTGAAAATTTTCATGATGCCCGGTTATTGCGGCATTTCCGCCAGTTTTCGCGACCACTCTTTATCTTCTTTAAACATCGCCAGCCCTTCGCGAAAGCTAAGGTAACGATGTCCTCTTTTATGGTTCATGCGGCTGATGCGGTTCAATATGATCCAATGGCGGATAATCTCCTTCCAGGCAAAAAACAGGGAATGGCGCGGGTCGTACATATGAGTGGGTTCTGCTCCTGCCCCGTTAACTTCAATGATGGAGAAATTGCGTCCTTCTTTCAGCGCCTCCCAGGTATCGAAACGGATATCCAGCCGGCCAAAATAAAAATCCGGTATCTGCCGGCAAATATGATCTATCTGGCGGGTCAGCGCTTCGTCGGCCAGGTGGGTATCGTCTAAAAATTTTGATCCGCGGGAATGATTGCCGTAGGGGGATACGATCTTTTTTTCGCCTGATGGCAATACAAGGTCCAGGTCTTTGCCATGGATCTTATCCAGCCCCGCCAGGTACATAATCGCCCGCCTGTCTTGCTGCAGCAATTGTCTTATGGTATGTTGGCCATCGCCGGTTACCGATAAAAACTCCTTGCGTACAATTCCCGTAATGCGGCCCCTGTTTTCGTTGGGGTACCGCACATAAAAGATACCGGCTTCGTTTTTCCAGGGAACAAATTCCTGTATATGAAAATCCAGGTAAGCCCGGCTTACATAACGGCGTACATCTTCTTCGTTTCGCAGTGCTTTGATGCCCCTGCCACGCCCGCCGATATTGGGTTTGCCGATCAGCGGGTATTGTAAACCTGCCCTGCCCAGTTCCTGCAATACGGCATCGGCATGAGCAGGTATGGTAAAGAATACGGTGGGTGGATGGTATTGCGGTGGAATGATGGCGGTAATGTCTTTTTTTGACTCGCACAAAAAGCCGCCGTTTTTGATGGAAGGATTGGACGCTGCAAAGAAAAAGAAAGAGCGTGTGCGTAAGCACAGCAGCACCCATACCGGGTAGATCCACAGGTAAACGGCTGTAAAGCTCCAGTATTCCCAGTTAAACAATTTTATAAAAAAAGGCCGGTGCAGGAATCGTTGTACACTGTTCATTATCGTCCCGCCATGGTTTTTTCCAGTACTAAATGTTGGGTGTATGGGCGATTGTTGATGAGATCGAGGTATTGCATATGGGTACTATCCTCCGTTACCACCATTTGGGTAACGCTTACGGTAAGCATCAGCCCGTTGCGGTTCATGCGAAGATCGTTGTGGCTGTCGCCATCCCCGGTAAACTGGTGAAAATGCAGGATATCGTCGCCCGTTGCTTCGGGGTTTTGCTGCAGCCATTGGGCAAACCAGCTATTGCGTTTGCCGATCACCTCTGCATCGTAGAGGGTTACCGACGACCAGATATGCGGTTCGGTGGCCGGAAGCTGTTTTACATGCTTTTGCCGGCCATCCCAGCGACACTCATACAACTGCCCTTCTACAAAGATGATGGCCGTAAAAGGCTCTATTTGATGCAGGGAAATGGATTGAAAGCTGGTATAGGCATTGGCCGAATCCACCAGGTCGAGCAATACCAGGCCGCGGCTTTTGCGGTAAGGCGGCTCGGGTATATGCTTTTCAAAACCGCCATTCAGGAATACAATGGCCTGGCCGTTCTCGTGCGCGGCAATCCAGGTACCACCGGCCTGCGCGTCTTTTGGGAACAGCAGGTTGCCCGTGGCGAATGGATACACGGCCGGCGGCAATGCCGGCGAACGCCTTAGTTTTTCATCCCGGTTGGAAGTAAGAAATACCCTATCCCGCGCAGGAATAAATGTTACTGTGCACATTGTTTTCGATACTTAACAGTAGACGAGGCTACGCCAAAATCATCAGGCAATTGAATGGAAGCGATCTCTGTAATACCTACACGGATCAAAGCCATATGGTGGATGGTATGCTCCAGGTTGTAAGCAATTTCGCGATGGTAGTTGGTTTCGATATTGATGGCTTCGTTGATATGATCGTCGTAACAGGCTTCCAGCGTCAGCTTCTTGTTCTCCCTCGACAAACCCCGATGGATGTCCAGTAATAAGCGCCCGGCCAGTTCCTTATCTGTTTCGATCTGTGTGTCCCGCTTCCGTTTTTCGTAATTCACTACGCCGGCCTCATACCCGTTTTCGAGGCACTGAAACAGCTCGATGATGTGCCGTACATGCTGCCCGATGGTATTGTTGAATAAAGTTTTGCAAGGCTGAATATACTGTTCTGAAGACAGTTGGCTGAGCGAATCCGAAAGTTGTACAAAGATGTTATTGACAGCTTGTTGTAATTGCATCGGTCGGTTTTGTTCCTGCAAAATAATATTATTTTCAATTATGATTATAACCTTTCATGGAGATATTCCTTTGAAGGTCAACTAACCATAACAAATTACGTTCCTTTCTTTCAGTATGCTGGTACGGGAGATAAAAAGCGGCCCGGGGAAAGTTATATTTGGCAATATAATACAATCGGGGAAATTGATTGTTAAAGGTTTTTAACAATTTGTGTAGAAAACGCTCTACGTGGCCACGAAAAAAGGGCATACTGTGTAATATGCCCTTTTCCTGGCTGGTTTCCGGACCATTAAGCATCCGGCTTCTTACCCAATTCTTTTATCATCCTGAAATGCGAGGCAATAGCAGCCTGCATGGTCGGAAATTCATTATAGTTGATATTAAACTGCCGGCAGGTTTGTTTTACGATCTGGTTGATGGCCGGGTAATGAATATGGCTGATACGAGGGAACAGGTGGTGTTCTACCTGGTAGTTTAAACCGCCCACCAGCCAACTGATCACTTTGTTACGGGGCGCAAAATTGGCCGTGGTCTTTACCTGGTGAATGGCCCACTCGTTCTCGATCTTTTTGATATCATCCAGCTCCACATGTTCAAATTCGGTATGTTCCACCACATGCGCCAACTGGAAAACCATGGCCAGGGTAAGACCCAGGGTCAGGTTCAGGGCAATAAAGCCAAACAGCCAGGGCAGCCATCCCAGCACCATGATGGGCAGCACGATGAATACAAGGGCATACAGCGCCTTGCTTACCCAGAATATCACATGCTCTTTAAGATCCATTTTTTGCATGGGGGTATTGTGCACCTTCTGGTTGAAATACTTGGTGAAATCCATCACAAAGAACCAGGCCAGCGAGGTAAAAGCATATAAAACGCCGCCATAGATATGCTGGAAACGGTGAGGCGGAAACCATTTTTGCGATTCGCACTGGCGCATCAGCGGGCTCAGTGCAATATCATCATCCACCCCATCGATGTTGGTATAGGTATGGTGCACGATATTGTGTTTGAACTTCCAGATAAAGGTGTTGCCACCCAGCAAATTTGAACTCAGCGCCATCACGTTGTTCAGCCAGGGACGACTGGAATAACTACCGTGACAGGCATCGTGCATCACGTTGAAACCAATGCTCGCCAGCACAAAACCCAGCATACAGCAAAGCAGCAGGCTTATGATCACCGGAAGCGGAAGCGCCAGCAAAATGATATAGATCGCAATGGCAGTGGGTACCAATACAGCCGTTTTGGCATACAAACGCCAATTACCGGTTTTCTTTATTTGTTTTGAGGCGAAATACTGATCAACGGAGTACTTAAGGGTATTGAAGAAGGATTTATCCTTGTTATTAAACGTTACTTTGGGCATAATTTCTAAAGGGAAAATGTTTTTATTGTGTCGTCCTGGACAATTTTTTTTAAACGATTTTTAAATAGAGAGTTTATATTTTATGAGTTGCAAATGTAGCAAAACAATCGGTAAACATCTCTCTTTTAATGAAGTGTTTAACCATATCAACAGTTTTGGATATGAACTTGTTCAAACACGACCAAAAAAGCATTTTCCCTTGTGCAAATAACATGCCATGACAACCCTGTGATAATTGCCGTATTTTCTACCAGTGTACCCGTGTTTTTACCTATATGGTAACGACAATTTTTCCTTTGTTGTGACCGGCTTCAACGGCTTGATGCGCCTGTGGAAGATCGGCCAACGCAAACCGGGCGGCAATATGCGAACGCAGTTTTCCTTCGGCCATCAACCTGGCTATTTGCTGCATATCTTCTCCGTTTGATGCTACATCGTGACGGAGCGCCACAACACCCGTTTTTTTGATTTTTTCAACAACAGCCGGTTCGTTCAAAAACGACATCAGGGCAACCAGGCGGCCTCCTTTTTTTAATGCATCCATCGAGCGCAGTACATGATCGCCGGGAATGGGATCGAGCACCACATCGGCGTCGTTTAGTTTTTCCTCGAATTTTTCTTTTGTGTGATCGATGACCTCGTCGGCGCCCAGCTCTTTAACAAAATCAATTTTCGATGTAGATACATTGGCCACCACATAGGCGCCAAGGGCTTTGGCTATTTGAACGGCATAGTGCCCTACTCCGCCACCAGCCGCATGTATCAATACCTTTTCGCCTTTTTTGAGTTTGGCTACATGCACCAGCGATTGCCAGGCGGTAAGCGCAGCCAGTGTAGCCCCTGCTGCCTCTTCGTGCGATGTACCGGCTGGTTTCGGGGCTAATTGATCAGCGGGCGCCGCTACATATTCTGCATAGGTTTTGCCCTGCCCTTTAAAATTGACCAGTCCGAATACTTCATCGCCTTTTTTAAATTGTTTTACATCGGCGCCGGTGGCGGTTACCACACCGGATATATCCCAACCCGATATGAATTTGTCCTGCCCGGGTTCCGGATGCAGGAACACGGGCAGCAGTTCCGGCCTTTTGCGTATGAATGTGTCGATGTGATTTATGCCAATGGCTTTTGTTTGTATCAACACTTCGTTTGCTTTGATATCAGGTACCGGCACTTCTTCCAGTTGGAATTTTTCTGTACCGCCAGTTTGTTGTAATGTGAATGCTTTCATATTTGTATCATTTGTTTATGACACAAAATTGCGGCAACCAATTGGCCTCCTGCTTGTAATAATTTGGGTTAATGCCGTAAATTTATGGGTATGCTGGTGAATAATATTTTTAAACCTTTCGAAATAGAGTTTGTTACCACGGAAAAATGCCCGATAAAGATCCATAAGAATACATTTTTTCAACTGGTATACATGGTAGAAGGATCGGGAATTTATCATGTGAATGAAAACAGGTTCAATTACCAGGCAGGACAATTGTTCCTGTTAAGACCGATGGTGGTGCAATACACCGAAGTGCAGGAAAAGACCAGTTTCCTGTTTATCCGTTTTAATTCAATTTACCTGAAATCCCAGCAAAGCGCCGGCGCCACCGAATGGGTGAATAAGCTGGAATATATTTTAAGCAATGGCCATCATGTGCAGGGACCCGTGATACAGCGGAATGAAGATAAACCCCTGGTAAACGCACTGGCTGCTGCCATCATACAGGAATACCAGGATAAACAGTCGTGGCATATGGAGGTGATGCAGCAACTGGTGAATACGTTCATCACCATTGTGGCGCGCAATATACCCATGCATTTTTCCCATACTGAAGGCGCATCGCGGCACCTGTCGCTGGATATGCTTGGTTATATTCATGAACACATTTATGAACCGGAGAAACTAAAGGCCGAGCAGATTGCCTCGCATTTTAATATCTCGCTCAATTATATCAGCGAATACTTCAAAAAACATATGAAGCAAACGCTGCAGCAATATATTCTCACGTACAAATTATCGCTGGTGGCAACACGTTTGCATTATAGCGACAAGCGGCTGAACGAGATTGCCGATGAATTTGGTTTTACCGATGAAAGCCATCTCAACAAAATGTTCAGGAAATACCGCGGTGTGAGCCCGGCTGTGTACCGCAAAACCGCTTTGGAAGCACAATCCTAACCCAATTAGATATACTATGCAACGGAGACAATTTCTTAAAATGACCGGCGCTACCGGCCTTGCTTACTCAGCCATTCCATTTTTACCCATGCTGGGCCGTACAGCGCCTTACCGCCTGGCCCTGATCGGATCAGGCTGGTGGGGTATGAATATTTTACGTTGCGCCCTGCAGCATGGCGGTTGTAAACTGGTGGCCATATGCGATGTGGATACCCGGCAGATCAACAGTGCATTGACAGAAATAAACAAACTCACCGCTGATAAACCCAAAACATATGGCGATTATCGTGAACTGCTGCAAAAGGAAAAACCAGAGATCGTGATCGTAGCTACGCCCGATCACTGGCATCCGCTGATAGCTATTGCCGCCATGAAACAGGGCGCACACATATACGTGGAGAAACCCATTTCGCATACCATCAATGAAGGCAAGGCCATGGTGAAGGCAGCCCGCGAATATGGACGTATTGCACAGGTGGGCACACATCGCCGGGTGAGCCCGCATAATATTTCCGGTATTCAATTTTTGCAATCGGGCAAGGCCGGTAAAATTGGTATGGTGCGCGCCTTTGTACATTATGGCGGCGGACCCGGGCAAAAAACACCTGATGCCGAGCCTCCCAAAGAGCTTAACTGGGATATGTGGTGCGGGCCGGCGCCATTACGTGCTTATAATCCCGCTATCCATCCCAAAGGCTTTCGCAATTTCCTGGACTATGCCAATGGTATGCTGGGCGATTGGGGTATTCACTGGATGGACCAGATATTATGGTGGACGGAAGAGAAATACCCCCGCAAAATATTTTCTTCGGCTGCCAGGCACATCAAACAAGACAGTACCGATGCACCCGATACACAGGTAGTGAACTTCGAATTTGAATCGTTTACTGCCACCTGGGAACATCGCCAGTATGCGGGTAATGAGGCTGAGAAAAGCAATATCGGTTGTTATTTTTATGGCACCGAAGGCACGTTTCATATGGGCTGGCTCGATGGATGGACCTTCTACCCTTCCAACAAAAATAAACCGGTCATTCATGAAGCGCCGCAGTTGCATAAGCCCGACGACCAGAACATCAAAGAACTGTGGGCTAATTTTATGGAGAGCATCGCCAGCAAAAAACTGCCGGTGAGTGATATTGAAATTGGTCAGCGCAGTACGAATATGAGTTTGCTGGGTATGTTATCGTGGAAACTGGGCCGAAGTGTAGAATGGGATGGCGATAAGGGTATTGTACCCGGTGACGATGCGGCCAATGCCTTGTTGCAACGGGCGTATAGGGGACTGTGGGAATACCCGGTGTAGCGAGTGGCTAGTAGTTAGTAGCTAGTAGGATTACCACTTGCCACTCGCTACTAGCCACTAGCTGTAAAAAACTATTGTTTTCGTAAAACCAATTCCTGCACGCCGCCTTTGCCATTGGTAGACTTCCACATTTGTTGTTTCCTGCTGTTCTGTAAAACAATCCATGCTTTGCCAAACGGCGACTGATCGCTTTGAATGGTGACCGTAGTACCGGTATTCTGCCAGCTAAAAGGCGTGGTGTTGGTTCTGTCGCCACCCATGCGGAATGCCAGGTCTTTGGTACCGCGGCCATCTTTCATAAAACTAACCGTTCCGATATTGGTGAGGTTGGACTGGCTGTTGCCACTGTTCTCATTAAAGCTTACCACATTCCAGGTGCCTATTAACCGGCTGCGTAGTTTTTTTTCAGCGCTGCAAGCGGATAATAGTATGATGACTGCCAGGCTGGCTATGATGTTTCGCATATTCCGGGGTTTAATGAAGCATTTTGGTTAACACGATAAAGCATAAATTCTTATGCCATAGCGCAGTTGCGTTACCGTGGGATATTAATACTTATATTTATCGTATGAACCGGCCAGAGTTGAAAATTATCGGAACCGTTCGCTCTTCATTAAAAACACTGGATGATTGTCCCTTACAGGGCGCCGAAGGTGCGCCGGAAGCCTGGCTGGAGATCGATGCGGCTTTTGCCGATGCTATAAAAAGCCTGGAGCCGGGGCAGGAACTGATCGTGCTTACCTGGTTTCATTTGGCCGATCGATCTGTGTTGACCTGTTATCCGCGCAAACAAACCGATGTGCCGCATATAGGCGTATTCAGTACGCGTTCACCCGACCGGCCCAATCCTATTGGCCTGCACCAGGTAACCATTCGTGACATACAGGCACAACGAATACAGGTACATCCACTGGAAGCGCTGGATGGAACACCGGTGATCGATATCAAGCCGGTTATTTCATAGGCGTTTTTAAAATTTCGATGATCACTTCTTTAAGTCCTGCAATGGAGAAAGGTTTTACCATGTATTTCAATGCGCCGCTTTCTATAGCTGTTTCTATGGCGCCTGGTGTGCTGGCTGTTGAAAAAATGATCACCGGTATATGACGCAGGGCTGCTTCTTCCTTGATCTTTCTAAGACAGGTAGCGCCATCGGTGATGGGCATATTCCAGTCGAGCAGGATCAGATCGGGTTGCGGACTGTGTGTTCTGAGGAATTGTAATAGTTTATCGCAGGTATTGCACCATGTAAATGCTACCGTATCGTTCACCTCCCGCAGTGTGCGGGAAAACAGATAATAATCGTCGGGATCATCATCTGCCAGACATATATGTTTGATGGTGGCCTGCATATGGTTGCTTTGCAAACCAAATAAAAAACTGGGGCCACACTTTGCATGTATAATGAAAAAGGGGCATGCGCCCCTTTGTTGGTTTGTTTAACCGGATTGGTAATTTGTTGTTGCCGGCAAAGAATATAAGGCATATTCACGACGACATCCCCAGGAAATCACTTCGCCTGGATGCCCTGCCTTCTGCAGGCGGCATACTTTGCGATTTTTTTCTACGTGTGATCTCGGCAACCAGGGTGTCGATGTTTTCTTTGTATCGTGTTATGTCACCCTGTTTGCCACTACTCAGAGCCTTTGTATACAGTTCAGTTTCTTTGGCCAGCAAATCAACCAGGTGGTGAAATTCCTGTTGCTGGTAGTGTTGCATATTCCTACTTGCCACAAATAATGCACCATTCGGGTTGGATCAACACATATTAATAGTTAACACTGATAATGGGCTAAGGTGAAGTATAGTTATTGACATTCAGCAAATGTAATCAGCGAATGCGGAAAATATTCTACAATTGATCTGTCCCCTTTTGATCAGCTTGTTCGTCATGATATAAAATAATTTACCATGAAAGATTTCGTGCTCATTTTTCGTCTTGCCGATACCGCCGATTTTAAACCATCACCCGAGCAAATGCAGGAAAGGATGAACTGGCTGGCCGGTATTGCCGCACAAAACAAACTGGTTGATAAGGGCAATACCCTGTCTGTAACCAATGCCAAAACCATTCAACCGGGCCAGGTGATCACGGATGGGCCGTTTACCGAGATCAAGGAATTTGTAAGCGGTTATGTGATCGTTAAGAGCGATTCAATGGATGAGGCTATTGAACTGGCGAAAGCCAACCCAATATTTAAATTGGGCGGAAGTGTTGAAGTGAGAGAAGTTATGCAACGTCCATCCTGATGCATCACGAACAATTACCACACCTGTTCAGGGTGGAATATGCCCGCATGACGGCCGTTTTGTGCCGTCATTTTGGGCTGCAGTATATCGAGGTGGCCGAAGATATTGCCAGCGAAACATTTCTAAAGGCTGCCGAACTATGGGCCCTGCAGGGTATGCCCGATAATGCCACCGGGTGGCTGTACACCGTGGCCAAAAACAAAACCAGGGATTACCTGAGGCGGCAGCATGTTTTTGATAAGCAGGTTAAACCTGGTTTATCGACGGATTTGTATGAAGAGCCCGATTTCGATTTTACGCATCAAACCATTAACGACAGCCAGTTGGCGATGATCTTTGCGGTTTGCAATCCGGCTAATTCCGTTGAATCGCAGATCTGTTTGGCCTTGCAGGTATTGTGTGGATTTAGTGTACAGGAAATTGCGCATGCTTTTCTTACCAAAAAAGAAACGATCAAAAAACGTTTGTTGCGGGCGCGGGCCAACCTGCGCAACGACCAGTTCAGGATCGGTCCTTTGGATAATGCCACTATTGAATCGAGGCTCGATACTGTGTTGCGTACCATTTACCTGTTGTTTAACGAAGGTTATTTTTCAACTGCCGGCGACCAGGCCATTCGGAAGGAATTGTGTTCAGAAGCGATTCGTTTGGCGCTGTTGTTAACGGACAATACGCTCACCAATACTACACAGGTGAATGCCCTGCTGGCTTTGTTTTGTTACCAGAGTTCGAGGTTGGATGCCAGGGCCAACGAGGTGGGTGACCTGATCCTTTTTGAACAGCAGGATACCTCGCTGTGGAGCCGCGAACTCATTGATAAAGGGAATTATTATCTCGTGCAGGCCTGTACCGGCAACCAGGTTTCGAAATACCATATCGAGGCCGGTATTGCCTATTGGCATACCACACCGGGCGCCAACAAGTGGAGGCATATTTTGCATTTGTATAACCAGTTGGTAGTAATGGAGTATTCTCCTGTTATTGCATTGAACAGGACATTTGCTTTTGCCAAAGTGTACGGGTATGAAGCGGGGATACGGGAGGCGGAAAGGCTGCGGCTTGAGGAGCACAGCGGGTGGTATGCTTTGCTGGGTTATTTGTATGCGGATATTGACCCGGGGTTGGCTGTGGGTTATTACCGTAAGGCAGTGGACCGGAGCACCTCTGTTAGTGAAAGGAAAACGTTGATGCGGGAGGTGGAGCGCTTGCAATAAATTTTGTAGGAAATCAATTTTTTACGTTACATTTGCAACCCAAAATAAAAATGAAGTAAGGCTGCCCCGGGCAGTATTATTTGGTTTTTTTCGGGTGGTGGCGCAGCCCGGTAGCGCACTTGTATGGGGTGCAAGGGGTCGCTGGTTCGAATCCAGTCCACCCGACTTCGCCCGCCGTCGCTTAGCGATGGCGGGCGTTTTTTATTTGGTAAAGGGCTGCAATTTGGCGGGCTTCGCCGGCGAGGACCGGGTGCGTTTTTAGGGTTTGCTGGTGGTGTCTTTTAGTCCCATTAAGGCATAAAAAGCAGCTTTATAGGTGTCGCTTAGGGGGATGAGCCTTTCCCCGATTTTTATACGGTTGCGTTCTATGAATTCTATTTTGTTGATGGATACCATATAGGATTTGTGTACCCTGAATAATTTGTGTTTCGGTACCAGGCTTTCCAGTTCGGTAAAGGTGAGCAGGGTTAATACCTTTGCGTTTTCCAGGTGAATACAGCGGTAGTCGCGCATGCCTTCAATTTACAATTACGCCTTTGAAGAATATTTTGACGTTTCGGTACGCTGATTGTACAAAGAAAAAATCCTTTTGTTGAATACCTTTCTTCATTACTGCAGACCGTACTTTTTCAACGGCTTTTAAAAACCGGTCGAAGCGGATTGGTTTCAGCAGGTAATCGGTGATGTTGAGTTCATAGCCTTTTACTGCGTATTGGTCGTATGCGGTGGTAACAATGATGTAGGGTATATAGGTAAGCGATTCAATAAGGTGTATGCCGGAGGTTTCGCCCATTTCGATATCAGAAAAGATAAGTGCTACATTATTCTCCTTGCAATACAACATGGCATCCTCGCCATTGTGAAAGCTGCCTGCGAGGTGCAGGTAAGGGATCCTGGCTACAAAATCCTGGATCTTTTGCATGGCGAGGGGTTCGTCTTCTACTATGATACATTCAATGAGCATGAAACAAAATCTTTAGTTGAACGCGGTATTTTCCATTGTTGGCATCGGTTTTTAGTTCATACCTGTTTTTATACAACAGATCAAGTCGTTGTATTATTAATTGGTTGCCTAAGCCGTTTGTTGTTGCACTCTTTTGCTCTATGACACTATTACTACATGTGAACAATATCTCATTGGCTGAAATATCGAATCCCAGTTTAATAGCATGGTTGTTTGTTTTGTTGGCAGCGTGCTTGAACGCATTTTCAATAAACGGAATAAATAGCATCGGGGCTATTGTTTGCGTATGCACCTTTCCATGGACATAAAAATGAATGAAACCGGGATTGACCGATCTCATTCTTTGTAAATTAATATATTTCTGTATATAGTCCAGCTCTTTGCTGAGCGGGATGCTTTCGGAACGGGTTTCATATAACATGAACCGAAGCATATCAGACAATTCATTCAAATACCGGGAGGCTGTTTCCTGGTCTTTTTGGATCAGTGAGTCGATATTGTTAATGGTATTGAACAGGAAATGCGGGTGAAGCTGTGCACGTAGCAACTCCAGTTCGGTTTTGATATTCCTGTTCTCCAGTTGTACAAGTCGCTTCTGCACCACGGCAAAGGCGCCGAGCGCCATAAAAGGAATGACCGTTACATATGCCGTTAATAAAAAATACCTGAAAGACCAGTATACAGCGAATGAAAAAAAGCTGAGAATGACAACCAGTAAGGCAGGCCATACAAGCAAAAGCAGGACAAGAGCAAGGGCTCTTTTGAACTTTTTCGGAAATGGCAACAAGGCAGATGTAAGATAGAATACAGGGGCTCCTATGGCGACGATCACCACGTTCAATACCATCGACCCGGTAAAAAGCGTGAAATAGCTTTTGGCAAAGTTTTTACCGGCTGGTAAAAAAATGGTGAACTGATACGCCCAGGTAATAAAGGTGAGCATAAAGGGAATGGCCAGCCAGAATAAACAATGCCATAAAAAAGCATATTTTTTCACTATGAACAGCAATTAATGGTGAATATTACGAAAAATTGATTGCTTTAGAAAGGTATAGTAGATGGTGCCGCCGGCCAGATGTTCTTTTGGGCCGTATTGTTGTTCCATCACCAGCATGGAATCGGTTTTTAATACCGTTAAGATTATACGAGTACCGTTTTCATTATTAATTTGTAAAGTATTGCCGTTGGCCATCCAGGTACCGCCTTTTGTACCTGGGGCTGTCCAATGCCCATCCTGTTGTAGTGAGATACTACTATAGTTCAGTGTGGGTAGTTCGTTACTTTTGCGTGGCTTGCCGATGGTATCATTGACGATCATAAAATTGTGGATTGCCCATTCGCCCACGATACGCATAGAGGCGCCCGGCGCCTTATCAGATTTTTTGCAGGAAGCTAGTACAGAAATTAGCAAAATGACTGCAACGATTGTTTTTAGTTTCATAATAAATTATTTTAGTACTTCAAACCTACGGTATGCCTTTGCACCTTAAAAATGCGATTGGTGAAGTCAGGCCTTTTATCTGCAAAACCGGTAATCCTGCCTGCAACAATTTTTTTTATCCATTTATGTAATCCCCTCCTCCCCCGCATCCACTACTAAAACAGCCCATGAAATCATTTATAACACTGCTTCTGCTGTGTGCAGGCACCGCTTTGCTTCATGCACAAACTATTACTGGTAAAATCACCGATGAAAAAGACACACCTATACAGGGCGCCAGCATTATATTAAAAGGCGCCAACACCAGTACCACCAGCGATGTCAATGGCTATTATTCTATACAGGCTTCAGGTAACAACGTCATTTTGGTGTTTGCCTGCGTGGGTTTCGACACACAGGAAATTAAACTAAATGGAAAGACGGTGGTAAACGTACGGCTCAAACCCTCTGTAAAAAAGCTGGATGAGGTGGTGGTGATCGGTTATGGAAAAGGAACAAAGCGTTCAGTTGTAGGTGGCATGCCACTAAGCGGCCGGGTCCCTGGAATTAGCGTTTCCGGTAACCGTGGCCATAACCGGCAACGTTATGACGATATACATGACCGCGAAGGTTACGACCATATCCAGGAGAATTCTTTCCGCAAAGTGAGCGATCATCCGCTTTCCACCTTTTCCATCGATGTAGATGCCGCTTCCTACAGCAATGTGCGACGGATACTCAATCAAGGCAGACTACCCACACCGGGTGCCGTTCGCATTGAAGAAATGATCAACTACTTTTCCTATAATTATCCGCAGCCAGCCGATGACAAACCTTTTTCGATAACTACCGAATGGAGTTCATGTCCCTGGAATGAAGGCCATCAATTGGTGATGATCGGGTTGCAGGGCAGGAAGCTGGATGCAGAAAACCTGCCGCCTTCCAACCTGGTCTTTCTCATCGATGTAAGCGGCAGTATGCAAACGTACAACAAGCTGCCGCTGGTAAAATCATCGTTGAATTTGCTGGCAGATCAATTACGTCCCCAGGATAAGATATCTATTGTGGTGTATGCAGGCAATGCCGGGTTGGTGTTGCCCGCTACTAATGATAAATACAGGATCAGGGAGGCTGTTAATTCGCTGGAGGCGGGCGGGTCTACAGCCGGTGGCGCCGGTATACAACTGGCTTACCAGGTAGCGCAGCAGCATTTTATGGAGAACGGTAATAACCGGGTGGTGCTTTGTACCGATGGTGATTTTAATGTGGGCACCAGCAGTGATGATGAACTGGTGAATATCATTGAGAAAAAACGTGCATCGGGTGTGTATTTGACCGTGCTTGGGTTTGGATCGGGTAATTACCAGGATGCGAAAATGCAGAAGCTGGCGGATAAGGGAAATGGCAATCATGCTTATATAGATAATATCAATGAAGCAAAAAAAGTGTTGATCAGCGAATTTGGCGGTACGATGTTTACGATTGCGAAAGATGTAAAGCTGCAGGTGGAGTTCAACCCGGCAAAGGTAAAAGCATACCGGCTTGTGGGATATGAAAACAGAATGCTGGCTAAGGAGGATTTTAATAATGATAAAAAGGATGCGGGTGAAATGGGGAGTAATCATACGGTGACGGCTTTGTATGAAATTATACCGGCAGAGAGTGATGAAGAGCTGGCAACCGTAGATCCTTTGCGATATCAAAAACCGAAGAAAAAGGCGGGTTCATTGTCTGATGAATTGATGTTTGTGAAAATAAGGTATAAAAACCCGAAGGAGCAGCGTAGTAACCTGGTGGAGGTGCCGGTACAGGCCAATAGCCGCGTGGCGAGTGATAATATGCAGTTTGCATCGGCGGTGGCGGCTTTTGGGATGGTGTTGCGTAAATCGGAGTTTAAGGGAAGCAGCAGTTATAAGCTGGTGCAATCGCTGGCGGCTGATGTAAATGACGGTGATGCGTATAAAAAGGAGTTTTTGGAGTTGGTGAAGAAGGCGGAGCAGTTGGAGGGTATGGCGAAGGCGGAATAGCAATTTTCGCCAAAATCACGCTCAAACCCGCAGTTTGCGTATCTTCACACGCTTAAATTGATCCCTTTTAGAAAGGCTTAGTCCAAACTGTTAAAAACATGAATAGCACCCTGCGGGAAAAGATCATCAACAGGCAGCCAGGCCTGGTTTTTTACAGCCTCACCCCTCCCAAGGTGACGACAGATGCATCCAGATTATTGACCATTGCCGGCAACCAGGTGGAAAGGCTACAGCAGGTACCAATCGACGGACTGATCCTCTACGACATACAGGACGAATCGTCCCGCACGGAAAAAGAAAGGACCTTTTCCTTTATCCCCACCATTCCACCGGAGGATTATAGTAAAACTTTTCTTTCTAAGCTTAACATTCCCAGGATCGTTTATAAAAGCATCGCCAATAAAAACAAAGAGCAATTTTCAAACTGGCTGCAAGAAAACAACGACATTGAATATGCTGTTTTTGTAGGCGCTTCCTCGCACCAGCAAATTGAAGAAACGAAGTTTTCATTGTCCGATGCCTATGAGCTGAGAAATCATTCATTCGAAAACTTAATTCTCGGGGGTGTTACCATCCCGGAAAGACATAGAAAAAAAGGCGATGAACATATCCGCCTTTTTGATAAGATCAACAAAGGCTGCAGCTTTTTTGTATCGCAGTGCGTATACAATCTGAATGAAACCAAAAACCTGCTGTCTGACTATTATTACCATTCCGTGGAAACCGGCCACCGCCCCGCTCCTATTATTTTTACACTGGCGCCCTGCGGCTCGCTAAAAACCCTGCAGTTTATGGAGTGGCTGGGCATTGAAGTGCCCAAATGGTTGTATAACGACCTGAAACATTCAAAGGATATCCTGGATGCCTCGGTTACCACCACTACACATATCGCCGAGGAAATACTGGCTTATGCCAACAAAAAGAATATACCCGTTGGATTTAATATTGAAAGTATTTCTATTAAGAAAGACGAGATCGGCGCAGCGCACTTGTTGTTAAAGAATGTGCTGGCCCTGGTAAAACCGGCTGAACAGAAAACCTCCTTTGCCAAAGAAATCGGGCACATATCGGAGGCATAACAGGGTACATCACTCATGTACCCGATAACCCATGCCTGCCGTGGTACCGCCAGTTACATCAATGGTAACACCGGTGATCATGGCCGCCATGTCACTCGCTAAAAACACCGCGGTATTGGCAATGTCGGCCATCACGGGCATGCGTTTCAGCGCCGTGTCTTTTTCCATCTGCCGTATCACCGGCACCACATTTTCCGGATCCGATTCAAGCGCGCTTTTGAAGATATTCGAATCTATCGAACCGCCCGAACGCATAGTGGCCACGCGTATACCATACACGCCCAGTTCCAGCGCCAGGTTGCGTGAAAAGCTTTCCAGTGCACAACAGGCCGCCGCAAAACCACCGGTATAAGGATAACCTATACCACCGGGTGTGGCCGTGAGGAATAAAATAATACCGGAACCCTGCTGTTTCATCACCCGTCCGGCTGCCGTGGCCGTCAAAAACTCCGTACGCATCGTTTGCGTTATGGGATCTACAAATTCTTCAGGCCTCAGTTCTATCAACGGTACGTCCTGTTTTACGGCTACGCCGGCGGCGTTGAAGGAAATATCCACCTGCTTTACCTTTTTGATATGGCTTTCGATGGCAGCGGCATCAAAGGCATCTATTACATCTACTTCAGCCTTGCCGCCGGCTTTTAATATATCTTCAGCAGTTTGCTGAACAGATTCCAGCCGGTGGCCGGTACAAAAAACACGGGCGCCTGCAGCGGCCATGGCTTTGGCTACGGCGCCACCCAGCGATCCGCCGGCGCCGTAAATGATGGCATTTTTGTTTTTTAGTAGCATATAGAAAAGCTGTTATTTCGGTTGTACTTTCTTTAGGTCTACCAGGCTGTTCAGATACACTTCGATATTACTATAACCACCGCCGTTTTTGGCTAATTTGGGGGAGTCGCTGGCATCATTCGGGTTGAGACCATGCGCTTTTTCCCAGCTATCGGGAATGCCGTCATTGTCGGTGTCTTTGTGAGGCGTTCCCTTGTATTCGGGATAACCACCTACCTGTTTGATATCGGAAATGATCCCCTGTTTGTAACTGTCTGCTGGCAGCCGGCGTTTCAGGAACTGCGTACTGGCCACACCTTCTGCGTTCTCACTATATTCTATCTTACCGCTTTTCACCACACGCACAATGCGTTCATCAACGGCATCGCGTTTGGGCAGCGTAGCACCGGCATTGGCCAGCACATAGTCGTAAGCTTGTTTGGCCGTTACGATGCTTAGCTTAGGCATGGGGAATGGTTTATCTACACGAATGCTGTCGATATGCGCGCCGGCATTGGGCATATCTTCTATTTGCACCCCGCCATTCCAGTTGTCTTTGGTAACGGCCTCGTTGCCTTCCACGATATTGCCATGCACATAGGCCTTGCCGAATTTATTCCTGGTATCGGGTGAACGGCCGGACTCCGGTTTCAATATACGATAAGAAATGGGTTTACCGGCCGGTGTAATGGGACCGGGTTTGTAATAGTTGTTGATGAAATTATACAACGACCGGTGATCGCCGCCATCGGCTGAACGGTTCCACCAGTTAAAGATCACATTGTTTACAAAATTGAAATCGCCATCCATACCTACAGAAGGATTACGTGCCACATTATTCGCCCACAGGTTACGCATAAAGCTGCTGTTATGGCCGCCTATGGTGCTGCCAAAAGCATGGTTATAGGTATCCAGCGCTTCGGAGAAAATGGAGTTTTGTATGGTGATGTTTACGGTAGGCAGTTTTAATGGCTTGGCGCCATTGCGGTCGTATACATGGCGGTAGATAGACATGTTCTCATCCAAACCCCAACTGGCCGACACATGATCGATGATCACATTACCTACCACGTTGCCGCCCAGCCCGTCATCACGGCGCAAAACATTGGTTTCGCCGCGACGAAAACGCATAAAACGTATGATCACGTCATGGGTATCTATCCATACCGATTCACCGGCAATACAAACGCCATCGCCGGGCGCACTCTGTCCTGCTATGGTGATATAAGGCGCCCGGATGATGACCGGTGTTTTCAACCGGATGATACCAGCTACATTAAATACGATGATCCTTGGCCCGCCCTGTTCGCAGGCTTCGCGAAAACTACCGGGACCACTATCTGCCAAAGTGGTCACCACATATACATTACCACCGCGGCCGCCGGGTGTAAAGGCGCCACCGCCTTCAGCACCGGGAAATGCCGGTATACTGGCCTGTGGCAGATCACTGGGTTTGGCCGCCCAGGGAATATAGGGTTTACCGTTTTGCGCGTCTTTTTCCACTATGGGCAATGCTTTTTCCCAGGCCTTGTCTGATAATTCTTTGACCACTTTCATCATCGAATCGCCCTGCGCCTCGAGCTCGCGTGGTATGGTGGGATACTGGGCCTGTGAAGTCATGGAAAATACGGCACTGCAAATGCCGGTGAGGAAGAACAATCGTCGAGTCATAATAAGTAAGTTAAATCTGGAACACTAAAATTCCGTAATTGGTCATTTGGTGCAATGGCCAATTTGGCTGTTATGATGTATTATCTTCCTATTCGAAATTATTGAACACCCAGGTGTTTTTTTACCGCCGGCGCAACTTTGGTACCCAGCAGTTCTATGGCATGCATTACCTGGGCATGCGGCATAGTGCCCACGCTGATGTGAAGCAGGAAACGGGTAAGACCTAATATCTCCTGTTGGTACAATATCTTTTCAGTCACTTCTTCAGCGCTGCCTACCAGCAATGCGCCCTTGGGTGAACGCAGTCCCTGGTATTGTTGCGGCGTCAAAGGCGACCAGCCTCTTTCGCGGCCAAGCTTACTCATTACATGCTGGTATGAAGGGTAAAACTCCAGCGCAGCCTGGTCGGATGAATCGGCGATATAACCATGTGCGTGTACGCTTACCTGCATCTTTGCCATATCGTGCCCGGCTTTTTTATAAGTATCCTTGTACAATTGCGCCAACGGCACAAAATGATCGGGGCTGCCGCCAATAATAGCGATGGCCAGCGGCAAACCATAGTTCGCCGCGCGAATCACAGATTGCGGGGTACCACCTACGGCCACCCAAACAGGCAGCTCAGCCTGCAGTGGTCTTGGATATATGCCCAGGTTATCGAAAGATGGACGGAACCTGCCCTTCCAGCTTAGCCGTTCGCTTTTGGTAAGTTTTACCAGCAGGTCAAGTTTTTCGGCAAACAGTTCGTCATAATCTTTCAGGTCGTAGCCAAATAAGGGGAATGATTCTATAAAGGAGCCGCGGCCGGCCATGATCTCGGCCCTGCCGTCGGACAAAAGATCAAGTGTGGCAAAATCCTGGAATACCCGCACGGGATCGTCGGAGCTTAATACGGTGACTGCACTCGACAATCGGATGTTTTTGGTGCGGGCCGCGGCAGCGGCCAGTACCACGGCCGGTGCAGAAGCAATAAAATCGGGGCGGTGGTGCTCGCCCACGGCAAATACATCCAGGCCAACCTGGTCCATTAATTCCACTTCTTCCATCAGGTCGCGCATGCGTTGGTGCGATGACACGATATTGCCGGTTTGCGGATCGGGGGTGCGTTCTACGAAAGTACTGATGCCTATTTCCATAATATGTTATTCGTTGCCAAAAATATTCATTTTAGTTTTGTGGTATGAAGTATTCATCATTGGCCGAACAGGCGGGTATAGTTCCGCATGCGGTGGAGATCGTTCCTTATGATACCAACTGGCCGGCCAGGGCAGGTGAAATAGCCGCTACCCTGTTTTCCGTACTGCAGGATAACCTGCTGGGCGTGGAACATATCGGTTCTACTTCCATACCCGGTATGGCGGCCAAACCCGTTATTGACCTTATACCCATTGTGCATGATATCAAAACACTCGATAGCCAGAAAAAGTTGATCACCGGTTTGGGCTACCAATGGCATGGGGAATTTGGTATTGCCGGACGAAGGTTTTGTGCGTTTACCAATACGGAAGGGAAACGTATCATCCATTTACATTTTTTTCAAAAAGACGCGGCCAATATCCGGCGCCACCTGGCTTTCAGGGATTTTATGAGGGCGCATCCGGCCATTGCAAAAGCATACGAGCAGGAGAAAAAGCGAGCCGCGGCCTTACATCCCAACGATTCGCTGGCTTATAATGAAGAAAAAGGGGCCTGGGTGCAGCAATACGAAAAAGAAGCTTTGGCCTGGTATCAGGCTAAAGGCGAATAAGCAGCGTTATTCTTCTTTGATGTATTTATACACATTCTTTTTGTAAGCGTTCAGATCATCCAGCGTAGTGATCTCATCAAACCGGTAGGTATCCCCGGAAGCCGTTTGGCGAACCAGTGCCACCACTTCACCACCCACCACCGCACTTTGCGCTTTTTTGAAAATGGCATCCAGCGACTGTTTGTCGTTCAGCATCTGGTACTCTTCAATCTGTCCTACAGAGATCACATATTCAGCCATGATATTTGTATTGATGGATCACAAAAATAATTGGTTTATCTTGATGGCCATATGAAAATAGTAGTGACCGACGGCTATACCCTGAACCCCGGCGACCTGAGCTGGGAAGGGATCGAAGCATTGGGTACATTGACGGTGTACGACCGTACACCCGCCAGCGAAGTGGTAAACCGGTGCCGCGAGGCCACCATTGCGCTTACCAACAAGGTAGCCTTTAACGAAGAAATTTTACATGCATTGCCAGCGCTGAAAATGATTGGCGTTACGGCAACCGGTTACAATGTGATAGACGTAAAGGCTGCCCGGGCCAAAGGCATTGTGGTGTGTAATGTGCCTGCTTATGGTACGGCTTCCGTGGCGCAGCATACCATTGCCCTTTTGCTCGAATTGACCAACCAGGTGGGTGTGCATGCCGCTTCAGTGGCAGCCGGTGAATGGGTAAACGCCAAAGACTGGTGTTACCGGAAAACCAATATCACCGAGCTGGCCGGCAAAACCATGGGTATTATAGGCTGGGGAAATATTGGGCGGCAAACAGGAAAAATTGCTGCTGCCCTGGATATGCATGTGGTGTATTACTCACCATCGAAAAAGAATATAGAACTGCAGGAGCTTTTTAAAACCAGCGATTATGTGTCATTACACTGCCCGCTTACAAAAGACAATGCAGGTTTTGTAAATAAGGAACTGTTGCATTTGATGAAACCCACAGCCTGTGTTATCAATACAGCCCGCGGACAATTGATCAACGAGCAGCACCTGGCCGATGCATTGAACAGCGGAAGGATAGCCGGCGCCGCGCTCGATGTATTGTCTGCCGAGCCCCCGCCTTCTACCAACCCGCTTTTAACGGCCAAAAACTGTATCATTACCCCGCACAATGCCTGGATCAGCAAAGAAGCCCGGCAGCGTGTTATGGATATCACCGTGCAAAATGTCAGGGCTTTTTTGCAACAGCGGCCGGTGAATACGGTGCGCTGAACGTATAACGGCCCGAGCCCAGTTCCAGTTTTGAATATCCATTTTCCACTGTTCCGGTAACCGGTTTGTTGTTTTCTGTTATATCGCTTGTAGCCGGTATAAATACAGTGGCTTTGGTGTTGGCCGGAATGGTTACCTCCAGCAATAATTTACCGCCATCTACTTTCCATTGCGAAGCCACGGTGCCATAATAGGTTTCCAGCGAAGCAGAAACCTCTTTTAACCCGCCACCAATATGCGGTTGTATTTTAATGTGTTTGTAACCGGGCGCATCTTCATAGGTATCAATGCCGGCCACCACGCGGTACATCCAGTCGCCGATAGCGCCATAGGCATAGTGGTTGAACGAATTCATGGAAGCCGGTTCAAAGCTGCCATCGGGTCTGATGCCATTCCATCTTTCCCAAATAGTAGTAGCGCCTTTTTTAACCGGGTACAACCAACTGGGATAACTTTCCTGCAACAGCAACTGGTAAGCCACATCGGTATATCCAAAACGGCTCAACACATGACACAGGTAGGGTGTTCCTAAAAAGCCGGTGGTGAGATGGGTGTTGTATGATTTGATATTCTGCACCAGTCTTTCCGCAGCCTGCGCACGCAGGTTTTCGGGCAGCATATCGAAGTTCAGGGCCAGTACATAGGCGGTTTGTGTACCCGACACCAGCCTTCCGTTAGCGGTGAGGTATTCTTTTACAAAAGCATCCTTTACCCTTTGCAACAAGTTGGTATACATTTGCACATCTTCTGTTTTGCCCAACACTGTAGCTGTATTGATCATCAATTGCACGCTGTTGGCATAAAAACATTGTGATATGAGGTATTTGTCGGTCACAGCAGAGCGGCCGTCGTTGTCGTCGAAGGGCCGGTAAAAAAGCCAGTCGCCAAAATGAAATCCTTTATTCCACAGATCATCCTGGCTGTTTTGTTGCATATACTGCACCCACGCTTTCATGCTTTCGTATTGCCGGGCCAGCACCGCGGTATCGCCATAAGCGAGGTATAAATTCCAGGGAATGATGGTGGCTGCATCGGCCCAGCCGGTGGCGGCGCTCGACCCTTCACCCAATACATTGGGCACCACATGCGGAACTCGTCCGTCTTTTACCTGGTCGGCCGCCACATCCTGCATCCATTTTACAAAAAAGCTGTGCACATTCCGGTTAAAAGCGGCGGTGCGTGAAAACACCTGTGCATCACCCGTCCAGCCCAGGCGTTCATCGCGCTGCGGGCAATCGGTAGGCACATCCAGGAAATTGCCGTTCTGCCCCCATTGAATATTATGCTGCAGTTGATTCAGCAACTGATGCGAAGAGCTCCATTGTCCCGTAGCCGGCATGCCCGAATACAGGGCCACCGCGGTAATATTTTCGGGCTTTAGTTCACCGGGAAAACCTTCTACCCTGATATAACGGAATCCCTGGAACGTAAAATGCGGATGAAATTTTTCTACGCCATTTCCTGATAACACATAAATATTCTCCTGTTTGGCTACACGCAGGTTTTCGGTATAAAAATTACCGGCAGCATCCAGTACTTCTGCATGATATATTTTTACAGAATCGCCGCTTTTTCCCTGCACGCTCAGTTCCACATAACCGGTCAGGTTCTGACCAAAATCGGCTACCAGTTCACCATTGGGTGTTTTAAAAATCTTAATAGGTTTAAATGTTTCGTGGCGTTTGATGGGTTCGTTTACGGTGGCCACGATATGATCTTTGGGATGATCGGCTACACGAACACCGCTCCAGCCGCTGTCGTCGTAACCGGGTTTCGTCCAGCCGGCTTTGTCTTTGCGGGCATCATTGATCTCGCCATGGTATATCTCGGAGTATTGAACAGCGCCGGTAGACGATTTCCAGTTCTCATTACTGATCACCGTTTGTGTGGTGCCATCGGTATACGTGATCTGCAACTGGGCCAGTACACCCAGGTTTTTGCCATATACATCGTGGGTATTTCTCCAGGCCAGGTAGCCGCGGTACCAGCCACTGCCCAGTTGTACACCCAGCGCATTGCTGCCTTTTTGCAGCAGGCTGGTAACATCGTAGGCCTGGTATTGCAGGCGTTTGTTGTAGCTCGTCCAGCCGGGGGTAAGGCAGGCATCGCCTACCCTGCTGCCGTTGATAAATGCTTCGTAAATGCCATGTGCGGTGATATACAGGCGTGCGTGGCGCACAGTTTTAGCAGTGTTAAAGCCGGTACGCATCAGGGGGCTGGGACGCATCACCGAATCTTCGGTATAACCCGGTTCTATCCAGCGGGCCTGCCAGTTGGCGGGCTCCAGCAAACCGGTTTCCCAAAAAGCCGTCTCGCTCCAGTTGCTGCGTTTGCCGTTGTTGTCCCAAACACGCACCCTCCACAGGTAGCGTTTGCCGGGTTCCAGTTGTTTACCGGCGTACGGGATATGTACCGACTGGCCGGAACTGACCTTCCCGCTGCTGAACACTGTTTTTTTGTCGCTGGTGGTGATCACCAGTTCATAGGCCGTTTGCAACACATTGCGGTTGGGTGCATGTAATTGCCAGCTGAAGCGGGGCTGTTTGCTATCGATACCAATGGGATTGACCAGGTTGTCGCAAAGCAGGTTTTTTACGGTTAACTGGGAAAATGTGCATAGTGACAGGAAAAACAATGAAAAAAGCAGGACAATTTTTCGCATGGCAAAATTTTTACTGTGGCGCAATATATGCGTTCAGCACAAAAAATCCTCCTGTAGTGTGCTGGTTATTACCGTTTTCGCAAATACCCGTATCTTCGCTCAACTTTTTTTTGAATGAAGATCCTAATACAACAGGCAACAATTACAGATCCATCATCTCCCTTACACGGAACAGTACAAGATATCCTTATCGACGCGGGTATGATCAGGGATATTCAACCCTCCCTGAATGCCGATGCCGATACGGTGATAAGCGGTGAAGGCCTGCATGCCTCGCCCGGCTGGGTGGATGTGTTTGCGCATTTTGCCGATCCCGGGTACGAATACAAGGAAACGCTGGAAACGGGCGCCAAAGCGGCGGCTGCCGGCGGTTATACCGATGTATTTGTGATACCGAATACCAAACCGGTGATCGATACCAAATCGCAGGCGGAGTATATTTTCCAGAAATCGAAATACCTGCCCGTGACCATTCATCCCATCGGCGCCATTTCGAGAGGCACCGAAGGAAAAGACCTGGCCGAAATGTACGATATGCGCGCCAGCGGTGCAGTGGCCTTTAGCGATGGACTGAACCCCGTGCAGTCTGCCGGCATTTTACTAAAAGCCCTGCAATATGTAAAAGCCTTTGAGGGCACCATCATTCAAATTCCCGACGACAGAAGCGTAGGCGCCAATGGCCTCATGCACGAAGGCATCGTAAGCACCAGGCTGGGTTTGCCCGGCAAACCCATGATGGCCGAGGAACTGCTGGTTGCCCGTGATATAAAACTGGCCCGTTATGCCGAATCGAAACTGCATTTTACAGGGGTCACCTCGCCGAAGTCGCTGGAATATATCCGCCGCGCCAAAGAAGCGGGTTTGCAGGTGAGCTGTTCGGTAACGCCCTATCACCTGTTTTTTACCGATGAAGACCTGTTGCAATACGATACCAACCTGAAAGTATATCCACCCCTGCGCACCAAAAACGATGTGGAGGTATTGCGTGAAGCGGTGCTCGATGGCACCATCGATTGTATAGCCTCACATCACCTGCCCCACGAATACGACAGCAAGGTGCTGGAATTTGAATACGCCAAAAACGGCATGACCGGACTGGAAACTGCTTATGCCGCCATCAAAACAGCGCTGCCTTCGCTAACCGAAAGCCGCTGGGTGGAACTGGTGAGCATCAATCCACGCAAACTGTTTGGTTTGCCCCATCCCACTATTCAAAAAAATGCCCCTGCCAGCATCACGGTTTTTGAACCGGGCAAACCGGTGACCGTGTCGGTGTTTCAATCCAAATCGAAGAATTCGGCCTTTGCCGGCAAAACACTGCAGGGTGCGGTAAAAGGGATCATCAATAAGGAAAACATATTGCTTAATTAATAGCCTTTGATATGAATGACACTTCGCAAAAAAATATAGGCCAGCTATATGGTTTGATCAATGGTGGTGTAGCAATAGTTTTTACACTTATATTATACTTCATTGGTGTAAATGCTTTTTTGAGCATGTTTACCTGGGTAGGTGTGGCATTAATGATTGCCGTAAGTGTGATGGGCGGTTTACAAAAAAGAAAGTTACAGGGTGATTATATCGAGTTTGGCGAGGCGTTGAAATTAACCTTTACGATTTTGGTGCTGGGCTCCCTGCTCAACACCATATTCGAATATATTTTAATGAATTTTCTCGACGTTCCCTTCCGCCAGGCGCTTGCACAGGCAACTGCCGACAAAGCCGAGCAAATGATGGAACGGTTTGGTATGCCGGAAAGCCAGATCGATAAGGCTACCGAACAAATACTGAACGGCAACACCTATAGTGCCGGCAGCCTGTTCCTTAGTTTTGCCTTCAGATGTATTGGCTGGTTTATAGTAGCTTTAATTGTGTCGGCCATCATAAAAAGAAAAAGGCCGCCGTTCGATAATTCTTTTAACCCATAACTATGGATATTTCCATTGTAGTGCCATTGTTGAATGAAGAAGAATCGCTTCCGGAACTGTGCGCCTGGATCGAACGAGTGGTAACGGAGAATAATTTCACCTACGAGATCATCCTCGTGGATGATGGCAGTGACGACAATTCCTGGCAAACCATTGAAACATTAAGAACCACCAATGCACATATAAAAGGGATCCGGTTTCAACGTAACTATGGCAAGTCGGCCGCTCTCAACGAAGGTTTCAAAGCGGCCAAAGGCCAGGTAGTGATCACCATGGATGCCGATTTGCAGGATAGTCCCGATGAAATACCTGCCCTGTATAAAATGATCGTCACCGATGGTTATGATATGGTGAGCGGCTGGAAAAAAGTGCGGTATGATAATACCTTAACAAAAAATATTCCTTCTAAATTTTTTAACTGGGCCACCAGGCGCATGTCGAAGATTCACCTGCACGATTTTAACTGCGGACTGAAATCGTATAAAAGCAAGGTGATAAAAAGCATTGAAGTGTATGGAGAAATGCACCGGTATATTCCCGTGCTGGCCAAATGGGCCGGTTTTAAAAAGATTGGTGAGAAAGTAGTAGAGCACCGCAAACGTAAATATGGCAAAACGAAGTTTGGCTGGGAGCGTTTTGTAAATGGTTTTCTCGACCTGGCTTCCATCACTTTTGTAGGCAAGTATGGAAAAAGACCCATGCACTTTTTTGGATTATGGGGTACGCTGTTTTTAATGACCGGTTTTATCATGGTGCTCGTACTCATCATTTCAAAGATCATTTATCCTGAAACCGGGCTTACCAACCGTCCGGGTTTTTATATTTCCTTAACCGCCATGATCATTGGTATACAATTGTTCATGGCCGGGTTCCTGGGCGAACTGATCTCGCGTAATTCACCGGGCAGGAACTCGTATTTGGTTGAAAAGAAACTGGGGATCGATTAGGTAATTATGCCAGGCAAGAATATCATTATCATTGGACCGGGATATCCGCTGCGTGGCGGACTGGCCAACTTCAACCAACGGCTGTGCAGGCAGTTTATTGAAGAAGGTCATGAGTGTTGCATCTATTCCTTTTCGTTACAATACCCTTCCTTTTTGTTTCCCGGCACCACGCAATATTCCAGCGAACCGCGGCCGGAGGATATCGAGATCTATTCCATCATCAATTCCATTCATCCTTTTAACTGGTGGCAGGTAGGCAATGCGCTTCGGCGTATAAGGCCTGATATTATTCTGGTTTGTTACTGGCTGCCTTTTATGGGACCGGCTTTGGGTACCATATTAAAAAGGGTTAAAAAGAATAAACATACCCGCATCATTGCGCTTACCCATAACGTGATACCCCACGAAAAAAGACCCGGCGATGAAAGTTTCACCCGCTTTTTTGTAAAACAATGCGATGGGTTTATTACCATGAGTGAAAAAGTGATGAATGATCTGCGGCAGTTTGATACCGTAAAACCTGCGCGGCTGGCGCCGCATCCATTGTACGATAGTTTTGGCGACCCGGTTTCAAAAACGGAGGCACGCCATCACCTCGGTTTGCCGCCCAATGAACGCATCATGTTGTTCTTTGGTTTTATACGCAAATACAAGGGGCTGGATATTTTGCTGGAAGCGATGACACAGTTGGACCCTCAAATCAAATTGCTCGTTGCCGGTGAGTTTTATGAAGATGCCAAACCCTACCAGGAACAGATCAAACGGCTGCAACTGGAAGACCGGTTGATATTAAGAACCGATTTTATTCCCGATAGCGAAGTGAAATATTATCTCTGTGCCACCGATGTGGTGATACAACCTTACCGCAATGCCACACAAAGCGGTGTAACGCCCCTGGCCTATCATTTCGAAAAACCTATGATCGTTACCAATGTGGGCGGGCTGCCGGGGCTGGTTCCGCATGAGCAGGTAGGGCTTGTGTGCGAACCCGAACCCGCATCGCTGGCGGCCGCGGTAAACCGTTATTTTGAACTTGGAGAAAAGCATTTTATACCGCATCTTCGCAACGAAAAACAAAAATATTCATGGCATCACCTGGCTGCCAGCATCGAAGAACTGGCACAGGAATTACAGCAAACCAATACATGACCAGGATAACCGATATCATCAAAGCTTCTATCAGCACCAAAGAATCGATCCTCAAAGACCCTGTTTTGCTGGGCACTATCGATCAGCTGGCCACGCTGATGACCCTGGCTTTGCGCAACGGCAACCGTATTTATTTTTGCGGTAATGGTGGCAGCGCCGCCGATGCACAACACCTGGCCGCCGAATTTTCGGGCCGTTTTTATACCGACCGCGATGCTTTACCGGCAGAAGCCCTGCATTGCAATACCTCCTATTTAACCGCCGTGGCAAACGACTACAGTTATGATGTGGTGTACGCGCGCCTCGTAAAAGGCATCTGTAATAAAGGCGATGTGCTGGTTGGTTTATCTACCAGCGGTAATTCGACCAATATTGTAAAAGCATTTGAGGTGGCCCGCGAAAAAGGGGTGATCACCGTTGGATTTACCGGTGAAGCCGGAGGCAAAATGAAAGAGCTGAGCGATCACCTGGTGAATGTGCCTTCAAAAGATACACCACGTATACAGGAAAGCCATATCATGCTGGGACATATCATTTGCGAGTTGGTAGAAGAGCAATATTTCAAGGCATGATGCGGCTGGAAGACATCGACAAAAGCTGGACCCTGTTTCTCGACCGTGATGGTGTGATCAACCAGGAGAAATACCAGGATTACGTTTATAAATACCACGAATTTATTTTTTACGAAGGCGTGCCGGAGGCCATCAAGGTGTTTTCGGATTGTTTTCGTTATGTGATCATCACCACCAACCAGCGCGGTGTGGGCCGCGGATTGATGACCGAGGCCGATTTGCTCGATATACATGTAAATATGGTGAGCGACCTGGAAAAAGCCGGTGGCCGCATCGATAAGATATACTATTGTATCGCCGATGACAAAGCGCACCCCTGCCGCAAACCCAATCCCGGGATGATCTTCGAGGCGCAAAAGGATTTTCCGGATATCGACCTCCGCAAGTCGCTGATTGTGGGGAACAATATGAGCGATATGGAATTTGGCCGCAACGCCGGCATTCATACCGTTTTTGTGACCACCACCCACCCCGAACAGGCGCTTCCCCACCCTGCTATCGACCTGGCTTTTACCGGTTTGCCCGATTTTGCAAAAGCTTTGCAAATGCGGTAAAATTTTATCAACTCTTTCACGTTCCATACCTTACATCGGCCATATGCTTTGTACTTTTGCATAGTTTTTGGCCGATAATAAATTATGAATCACCGTTTAGTTCAATATTTCGCAGGTTTTGCCCTTGTTGCTGCCGGTTTGCTGGCGCAAACGCCTGTATTGGGGCAGAAACTGAGCGCTGCCGATAAAAAAGTACTCCAGAAAAAAGAGGATACCCTGAAACTTTTGTCCAGGGATATGGTGTTCAGTCCGCAACCGGGCGAACGCTTTCGTTCCGACAGCAATTTCACCCGTGCGCTGGTAAGGGCGCTGAAAGTAAAAAACTCCTTTTTTTATCCATTCGATTCGCTGAATGTGTCGAAGTTGTATTCGCCCGACAGCACGTTTCGCATTTTTACCTGGCAGTTGAAAAAAGATGAATATGTGTACCTGCAAAAAGGCGCTATTCAAATGAATACAAAGGATGGCTCGTTGAAGCTGTTCCCCCTGTTTGACTATTCGATGTTCACCAAAGATCCGGAAGATTCTGTACGCACCCGCAACAACTGGATAGGCGCCATCTATTACCGGATCATCAAAAAAGAGCACAACGGCAAGCCCTATTATACCCTGCTGGGTTTTGATGATTATGCCATCAGCAGCAATAAAAAATGGATGGAGGTAATGCATTTCGATGATAAGGGTGAACCCGTTTTTGGCGGACCGGTGATCTCGTTTAAAAACGATACCACCAAAAAAGCCATTCAATCGCGGTTCAGCATCGAGTATAAAAAAGAAGCCAAAACCTTTTTTAACTACGATCCCGAAAAAGACATCATTGTATTTGATCACCTCATTTCGGAAAGCAACGAGCCCGGCCGTAAAGAAACGTATATACCCGATGGTGATTTTGAGGCCTTTAAATGGCAGGATGGCCAATGGGTGCATGTAGAGCGGCTCGACTTTGCGTATAAGCTGGATGACGGGCAATTCCCCACCGAATCGAAAATTCTGGACGATGCAGGTAATGCGAATGAAAAAGCACTGGAAGAAGCGTCGCGCAGAAATATGGAGCGGGAAGACGGCGCTCCGGAGCCGAAAAAGCCTGCCCCGCCTAAAAAGAAAAATAATTAACTCAGCAATTTGTTTTTTGCCCGCAGGTATTCTTCTTCTGTAAGGATGCCCTGTTGTTTAAGCTGGTATAACTTCTCCAGTTCCGAAGCAATATGTATGTGAGCCGGCGTGGTATATTTTACTTCGGCCTGTTGCGCGCTCATGGCATTGGCCATATGCTGCGCCTGGTTGGCTAATTGAATATTGTTGAAGTTGGCCTGTGCCAGCGTGATGGTGTCTTTCAAACGTTTGGGATCGTGCACATCGAAGTATTCGGTAGCTCCTACCTCGGCGGCGGTTTGAATTTCAACATGCCCGAAGTTGAGTATACGTCCCCACAGGCTTTGGTCGTATGAAACATTATTGATCTTTTCCAGCGGGCTTTCCTTGGCGAAATGGCTGAACAAACCGGCTTCGTCGATGACCCGGAAATTGGTCACCACCCATATGTTTACCTTCCATGAATAATATACCAGCAGGAAATAGATGATGCCGGCCAGCGCCACAATCCAGCCCCATTCCAGGAAACCGATAAGATAACCCGCCACCAGGCCCACCAGCAATACCAATACGGGTGCTATCAGCTTTATCCAGCTTGTGTGGGTTATCAGTAAAACCTGTTCGCCTTGTTGAAGCGCGGTACGCATGGCATTGGCATTTCTTACTTAAATATACGTCATTACTTAAAACACGAAGATTTTGCTAATTCGTCGTGCAGTCGTTTATCCCATTGTTGCTGGGTGGCAGCAGACTGCCCGTTTTTGGTTTCGGCATCGTATTGCCGTTGCAGCGCATCCCATTCGTCTTCGTTTTTTTGGTGCAGCAGGTCCAGCTCTTTCATAAAGTTGCTGGTGAATTTGGTTTGTTGAATGTTATGCAGCAGTTCGCAGGCTTTGATGGCGGTGATATCGAAATGCCGTTGTTCGTGGGCCAGTGTTTTGGCGTTGCGGCTGTTGGTGCGGCACCAGGAGCGGTTTTTATCGAAATAAGGCAGGATGGTCACCTTTATTTTCAGGTGGCCGTCTTTTATTTGCGAGGTAACGTGAAGCTGTATGCCGCTGTGGGTTACTGCCGATGCCCTGCTGGAGTTATCTATTGCGCCGGTAAAATCGTTTAATTGCAGTGGGCGGCTGCTATTGTAGGCGATCATATCTTTTTCGCTGGTGGTATCCACGATAGCGGCATCCACTGTTATCGACAATGGCGCGCCTGCCGATGCCAGGAACTGGCTTTTATTGGTGGCCCACCAGGCATCGAATTTGGCGAGGCTGCCGGTAAGGTTTTGCCGGATCATTTCTTCAATGGATTTGGCGGGGTCGCCGGGGCCTTCGAAATAGGCGTCGCCGTTGTAGTCGGTTATTTTTTCGCCGTTGGTGTAAAAGGCGATGCCGAACGACATGTCGGCTCGGCTTTTAAAACCCGTGCGGGTGTGGGTGATGTGCAGTCGGGTGATGTGGAGTTGAATGGGTGTGGTGGAGGTATTTTGGGTGTAGTTGAATTGTATGAATTGGTGGAGGGCGGTTTTCAGGTTGGGTTGTAGTTGGAGGGCAACGGCTTTTTTGCCGGTGAGACCGGTGTAGATGGTGCCCAGGTGGGTGGTGTCGGGCCGGGTATCGAGGATGGAGGTAATGTGGATATGGGATAGGTGGAGGCGTGATTTTGAAGGGAGGAGGGTGATGGATTTGGTGGTTTGGGCGGATAGATGAATGCTGAAAATCAGCAAGAATATTATATATGTGGTAGTTTTCATAGAGGTTGCAACTATAAAAAACTGAAATAGTTTGTATTTTTGTAGTGGTTAAGCTTGCGGGCAATACCATCCCGGCAGTAACAACTGCCGGCGTTTTTATTTTGTATAGGTACCTATTCTTTTGTAATTCATCCAAATCTCTGCTTTTTTAAATTTCTGATGAACCTGGAATCTACCCCGAATGGCACGTTCAACTGAATTTATATTCACTGCTTTTGCGAAATGAATGATTAATGCGTCTGCCTGTTCCTGTCCTTGTCTGATTCTATTGTCGATTTTTGTTCTTGTGTACGGCCATTGCGGCGCTTCCACTTCCCAATATTCGCCGTCAATTCGCAAATCGGGATTCTTATTCATTCTTACACCGGGCAATATTTTATTCCTAAAATCAAGATCCTTTTCGTTCAATTCAGGCAACAATTCAACCTTTCGGCATTCATTTGCCAAAATCACACCAATTGTTAACAGCAGTTCAAAATCGGTTCCCCTTCTGTTAACCAGTTGATGCACTATTACCTCCCCTCCTTGTAAACCCGAATAATATAAATCGAATTGCCTATACAAAGGCTGTTGTAAGATCAGTTTTCGCTGATACAGGCTTGTTTTTTCCATGTTGATTAGTTACATCCAATAATTAAGCAACCAGTATTTTCCGGTTTGCTTTGAATGGGTGTTCTAATCAAGCCTGTGCAACCTTAATCATCCAACTTCAACACCGCCAAAAACGCCTCCTGCGGCACCTCTACATTACCAATCTGACGCATACGCTTCTTCCCTTCCTTCTGCTTCTCCAACAGCTTTCTCTTACGGCTGATATCACCACCATAACATTTGGCGGTAACATCCTTGCGCATAGCGCTGATATTTTCACGCGCAATCACCTTGGCGCCAATGGCAGCCTGAATGGCAATCTGGAACTGCTGACGCGGCAGCAGCTCTTTCAGCTTTTCGCACAGCTTACGCCCGAAATCCTGGGCGCGGCTGCGGTGAATCAGGGCGCTCAGCGCATCCACTTTATCGCCGTTGAGCAGGATATCCATTTTCACGATATCACTTTCGCGGTAACCAATAGGATGATAATCGAACGAGGCATAACCCCTCGTCTGGCTTTTTAATTTATCGTAGAAGTCGAATACGATCTCGGTAAGCGGCATTTCAAATATCAGCTCTACCCGCGTAGTAGTGAGATAACTCTGGTTGATGAGGATGCCCCTTTTGCCCAGGCACAGCGTCATAATATTACCGATGTACTCAGGTTTGGTAATGATCTGGGCCTTGATAAAAGGTTCCTCGATGCGGTCGAGCTGGGTGGGATCGGGCATTTCTGCCGGGTTGTTTACGATCACCTTTTCGCCGCGGGTGGTATAAGCTATAAAACTAACGTTGGGAACGGTGGTTATAACAGTCTGGTCGAACTCGCGCTCCAGCCTTTCCTGGATGATCTCCATATGCAACATACCCAAAAAGCCGCAACGGAAACCAAAACCCAGCGCCTGCGAGGTCTCGAGTTCGTACGAAAGCGAGGCGTCGTTCAACTGCAGTTTGTCCATACACTCGCGCAACTCCTCGAACTCATCGGTATTCACCGGGAAGATACCGGCAAACACCATGGGCTTTACTTCCTCAAAACCCTGGATCATTTCAGGATGCGGGTTGTTAGCCAGGGTAATGGTATCACCCACTTTTACCTCCTTGGCATTTTTGATACCGGTGATGATATAACCCACATCGCCGGTTTTCACCTCCTGCTTTGGAGTTAAAGATAATTTCAAAATACCCACCTCATCTGCCTCATATTCAATATCTGTAGATACGAATTTTACTTTGTCGCCCTTTTTCAGGGTGCCGTTCAAAATCCGGTAATAAACGATAATGCCCCGGAACGAATTGAACACGCTGTCGAAGATCAGCGCCTGCAGCGGTTTGGCAGGATCGCCCTCGGGGGCAGGGATCTTCTCCACAATGGTTTTCAGGATGTCTTCTACTCCGATACCCGTGCGGCCGCTGGCCAGCAGAATTTCTTCGGGTTTGCAGCCTATCAGGTCGATGATCTGGTCTTTCACTTCCTCGATCATGGCGCCATCCATATCGATCTTGTTGATCACCGGGATGATCTCCAGGTCGTTTTCAATGGCCAGGTACAGGTTCGAAATGGTCTGTGCCTGAATGCCCTGGGTGGCATCTACCAGCAGCAGGGCGCCTTCGCAGGCGGCCAGGGCCCGGCTTACCTCGTAGCTGAAATCCACGTGGCCGGGGGTATCGATCAGGTTCAGGACATATTCCTGACCATCGGTATGTTTATAGTTGATCTGAATGGCGTGGCTTTTAATGGTAATGCCCTTCTCCCTTTCCAGGTCCATATCGTCCAGCACCTGGTCCATCATTTCACGCTCACTGATGGTATTGGTTGTTTGTAACAGTCTGTCTGCCAGGGTACTTTTACCATGGTCGATATGGGCAATGATGCAAAAATTGCGGATATTCTTCATTCAGTTCCTTGTATTGTAATTAGCCTGCAAAAGTAACTGATTTTGGCGGCATTGCATGTAACTTTACGGCTCCAATATTGTTACAAGTCCATGGATTCCCTGCAACAGTCACTTACGGCATATGCCTACAATATCATAGGCTCTTACGAAGACGCAAAAGACGTGGTTCAGGACGTTTTGCTCGAGAAAATGAACCGTCCCGAGGGCAGCATCGACAACGAAAAGGCCTACCTCACCCGTTCGGTCATCAACAGGGCCATCAATGCCAAAAACCGGCAAAAAAAGCTGCTTTCCTCCTACCGGGGCGAATGGCTGCCCGAGCCGGTGGCTACGGAAAAGGCTGATCACGACCTGCACCAGAAAGACATTCTGTCGTACTCTCTGATGGTATTGCTCGAAAAACTGGATCCCAAACAACGGGCAGTTTTCATACTGAAGGAGGCCTTCGACTACGATCACGAGGAAATTGCCAAAGTGCTGGACATATCGGTGGAGAATTCACGGAAAATATTAAGCCGGGCCCGGAAAGAGCTCCGGACCGATACCGTGCACGAGGTAACAAAAGCCCCCGAAGGCTATTTGTCGAAGTTTATTGATATCATTCATAACGGCGATACCAAAAAACTGGAGCAATTGCTGAACGATGATATCGTGCTGATCTCCGATGGTGGCGGCAAGGTGGCTGCAGCCCTATACCCGGTGGAAGGCAAGGAGAAAGTGCTGGCATTCCTTTCGGGTATTTACAGGAAGTTTTATTACGCTGCTCAAATTGTGCCGGGTAATGTGAACCATCACCCTGCCCTGTTTTATTATATGGATGGAGCGCTGGTGAATTGCCAGGTATTTGAGCTGCAAAACGGCCAGATCCATCGCACTTATTTTATACGCAACCCCGATAAACTGAGCCACCTGAAATAAGTGTCACGTTTTTCTTTCCTCGTTTGTCTTCACTACAGACAAAACATTTTTAGTATGGAAAGAATAACTTTTAAAGACGCGCAGGGTGCTTATAATGCCCTTAAAATCGGACAGGATTATGTAGACAGCCATGTGGACCCCAAATTGAAAAAGCTCATCCAGTTCCGTGTTTCACTGATCAACAGTTGTGCGTACTGCCTCGATATGCACTATAAAGAGGCGATGCATGAAGGTATCGATCCCATTAAACTGATCTCGGTTGGCGTATGGCGTGAGACGCCTTATTATTCTGAAAAAGAACAGGCGGTACTGGCATTTGCCGAGCACCTGACACATATGCCCGCCGAGGTGAGCAGTGATGATATCCACAATGAGCTGAATAAACATTTTACCAAAGAAGAGATCGCCAACCTGACGCTGGCCATCATCCAGATCAATTCGTGGAACAGACTGGTGCGCTCATTTGGACCCACCCCCGGTAAATTTAAAGTGGCCGCTAAACAACAGGCTGCCGCCGAAGCCTAGTAAATACATGTAATTCTGTATGAAAAAAGCCCTGTAGAATGCAATATTTTACGGGGCTTTTTGTTTCTTAGCAAGGTAATCCCGTAGCCGGAATTTTTATTCCTGAATTGGGAAAGTTTCGGGTTTGGCACGCCTGTCAAGCTGCTGTTTCTCAACCGTATCAGAAACAGGCACGCCAATTGGGCACCATGCCCCGGAATACGTAACCCTGATTGTGTACCCTAATCGACCCTTCATGAAAACTACAGTACGTGCTGTCATGCTGTTACTGCTGACTGTTTGTACGGCGGCATTACATGCGCAAAGTATCTCGGAGATCATTACCGATTTCAACGGATACTGGAAAAGCGGTGCAGGCAATATTAATAGCACAAAACCCAATAACAGCCATAACCTGCTGTCATTTAGCTATAATGGCGTGCGTTATTCAACCGGTGTGAACGACGCTTTGCTTACCAGCCATGGCCAGACCTTCACACCCGGCTTATACAGGGCCCTCCCGGTAGTTCAAATAACCGGTACCGTAAACAGCAATACCAAGATAGGCCTTGGCCAAATGTATGATGGCGTTCACAATGGCCCCAGTAACCCCCGCCCGGAAAATAACATGGTAAAATACCTTACCGATGGTGCGAAAGGGCTCGACCTGGGTACCTGCGTAGCCAACCTGCCAGCCGGCGATCTCTTTTTTGCAGTTACCGATTTTCAAAGAACATCTATAAACGATGGTATCCCCGACCTGGTGATCACCCAGATCGCCGATCCTTCCGGTAGTTCAGTGGACAGTTATGAGTTTACTGATATTTTCGGCAACCGCGTAGGCAAAAAAGTAGACATTGTGTTAAACAATTTACAGGTAGTAGGTAACTGGACAGCCGATTTTTATGAGAACAGCAACAACATGCAACTCACATCGGGCTTTACCAATACCGACAGGCCCATACGTTTATGGACGGCCGATTTCAGCGCTTTTGGCGTTAATGTTCTTAACATCAACAGGATCGCCTATTTCAGGATACGTTTGAACGGCAATAGCGACGTGGCCTTTGTGGCCTATAATGAAAAGGCGGTGAACCTGAATGCCCACGTATTGCCTGTACAGTTTGCCTGGTTTCACGGTAAAGCCGTGCAGCAACAGGTGGATCTTAGCTGGCAAACCGTTTCGGAGCTGCATAACGAAAAATTTATCGTTGAAGCCAGCACCGACGGTATTCAATTTACGGCCATCGACAGCGTTCCCGCAAAAGACATTGCACCTCATGTGTATACCTATACCCATCATACACCGGCTGCCGGCAAAAGCTGGTACCGTTTGAAACAGGTAGATGTGAATGGCAGCTTCTCGTACAGCCAGATCATCACCGTGGTAACGGCCGCTTCCAGGCTTGCACTAAACGTGTTTCCCAACCCCGCCGCGAGCAGTTTGCAGGTACGGCGGCCGCCCGGAACCGG
>Ga0065721_10049172_pt1 | contig 42886 bp, 33 predicted proteins | sample Mesricmetagenome_FD_59108 | JGI IMG/M metagenome (GOLD analysis project Ga0065721, IMG submission 59108) | Mesophilic microbial community from rice straw/compost enrichment Sample: eDNA_1 v2 (version 2) | ecosystem: Engineered > Solid waste > Grass > Composting > Bioreactor | place: USA: Davis... | reverse complement strand
GGCACCACCACCTCAAAGTGGCTTGTCTACCAGTTTCAACACCTGGGCACTTAATTGGGACGCAAATTTAACTGATTTCCGGATACGCTGGAAATCAATTTAAAATCATTTCGAAACCTTTTCCATCCGCTTCAATACGATCCTGAATGTGGTGCCCTTCCCGGGCTCCGAGGCTTTTACAAATAATTCACCCTTATGATATTGTTCAATGATTCGCCTGGAAAGGCTCAATCCCAGCCCCCAGCCACGTTTTTTGGTGGTAAATCCCGGTTTAAAAACCTTGCGGATATTCTGTTTGGCAATGCCCTTGCCGGTATCCGTCACATCGATATAAGTGCTGCCATCCTGCTGCCAGATATGAATGGATATCATTCCCCTGCCTTCCATGGCATCCAGGGCATTTTTGAGCAAATTCTCAATCACCCAGTCGAAAAGGGGCGGGGAGATCATGGCCTTTACCTCATTAATATTATGTGTATCTAACTGGAACTGCACCCTGCCCGAGGCCCGTTTGCGGATATATTCCATCATGTTGGCCACCTGCGCCACCAGATTATGCTCTTCCAGGTGTGGCGTGCTGCCGATCTTTCCGAAGCGGTCTGATACCAGTTTCAGACGGTTTACGTCTTTTTCCATTTCCTGGATGATCTTTTCATTGGGATAATTTTCTTTCAGCATCTCCACCCAACCCTGAATAGAGGTGAGGGGCGTACCCAGTTGGTGCGCTGTTTCCTTGGCCATGCCCGCCCACACCTGGTTTTGCGAAGACCGGAAACTGGTGGTGAGCGCCAGCAGCGTGATCACAATAAAAAGGCTTACGATAAACAACTGTACCAGCGGATAGTAACGTACCTGGTTCAGGAGGCTGGTATGTCCATAAAAATACAGGTTGCGTTCACGTTCATTCAGTGGGTTCACCCACTCGATGGGCGTGTTTTGCGACTGAAAAAGCGCCAGTTGTCTGGCCACATAACCCGTGTCGCTGGCCACGCGGGCAGAATCGAGGTTAACATGATCGAGGATCTGGCCTTTTTCGTCGGTGACAACAATGGGAATGGTTTTGTTTTCAGCGATGATGATGCTCACCAGTTTATCGGAGATGCCCGTGGTATCCTGCAGCAACAGCTTGCTGGCTTCCACCCATTCATTTACTTTCTGGCGTTCTTCGCGCGCAATTTTGCGGGCCAGGTATTGTGAGTAGAAAATGGTGCCGCTTACAATAGCAATAGCAATGAGCGCTAATCCGGTTCTCCAGTTAAAAAGCGGCTGAATCATTCAACTAATATATAAAAACCGTTTATTTGCATCCCTACCAGGGGAAAATATTTTGAACCAGCATGTCATTACCACGCGTATCCATAGTGATTTTAAACTGGAACGGCCGGCACTTTTTACAGCAATTCCTGCCTTCTGTGATGGCCACCACTTATGCCAACAAAGAGGTGGTGGTTGTGGATAATGCCAGTACCGATGATTCGGTTGCTTTTCTGCAGGAGCATTATCCTGCTGTTCGTATCCTGCACAATGCCGCTAATTACGGTTTCGCCAAAGGTTATAACGAAGGATTGAAGCGCATTGAGGCCGATTATTATGTGTTGTTGAATTCCGATGTGGAAGTGCAGCCGGGTTGGATTGAGCCGATGGTGAGCCTGCTGGAAGCTGATCCCTCGATCGGCGCCTGTCAGCCCAAATTACTCCAATACCATGCGCGTGACCTGTTTGAATATGCAGGCGCAGCTGGCGGATGGCTCGATTGCCTGGGATATCCGTTTGCGCGCGGGCGCATCTTTGACGTGTGCGAAAAAGATGTGGGGCAGTATGATAATGCCGAACCCATATTCTGGGCCAGCGGCGCCGCCATGTTTGTGCGGGCCGGGTTGTACCATCATGTAGGCGGACTGGATGAATATTTCTTCGCGCACCAGGAAGAGATTGACCTGTGCTGGCGGATGCAACTGGCGGGGTATAAGATATTTGCCTGTCCGCAATCCGTTGTTTATCACGTTGGCGGCGGCACATTACCCAAGGGAAATGCCCGAAAAGTACTGTTGAATTTCCGGAATAACCTCGTGATGATGGCCAAAAATCTGCCCGCCCGGGAGGCTACCTGGAAAATATTCTACCGGTTTTGGCTGGATTATATTTCGGCCTTTAAATCGTTGCTGGCCGGGCAAAAAACCTATTACCGCTCGGTGGTAAAAGCCCATGTTGCCTTCCTGAAATGGCTGTTTGTAGAGCGGAAAAAGGCGCAGCATCCTCCAAAAAAGAAGACCGAACTGGGTGGTTATCTGCATAAAAGCGTGGTCTGGAGCCATTTTGTACGGGGCAAAAAGACTTTTGCAGAAATTGTTGAAAAGAAAAGCTAATTTTTTGCTTCGAACTACTATTTTTGCACTGCAATTTAAACGGTTATGGATCAACACATAGAAAACGATTACCGCGATAAGGATTTTAAGCGCAACTGGGTGAATTCGTCCGTGTTCCTTTTTTACCTGCAGATATTTTGTATTCTGGCCATTGTTTTGGGCGGATGCTATAGTCTGTACACCCATCGTTACAAGGGTAAGCCTGAAGTGCAGGTGCCTGCCAACACTTTATATACTCCCCAGTATAAATAAGTGATTTTTAAGCAGAAAAAATTTTGCAGGAATTATACAATTACTATTTTTGCAGTCCCATTTACGAAAGCAGTGATGCCGGGATAGGTGAGGCAAACCAAAAATAACAGTTCTTTGTTCATAATATGTGAATCGCCTATGCTTACGCTTCGGCGATTAAAAGCGGAAGTAGCTCAGTTGGTAGAGCGCAACCTTGCCAAGGTTGAGGTCGCGGGTTCGAGCCTCGTCTTCCGCTCTGTTCGAAAAATTCCATCTATGAGGTGGAATTTTTTGTTTGGAGAGGGTTCTGGAAATGAATTTCATGGTCCGGGATCATCCATTCCAAATCATATAAGTTAGTGTTACCCGGGTGGCGGAACTGGTAGACGCGCAGGACTTAAAATCCTGTTCCCCGCAACGGGAGTACGGGTTCAATTCCCGTCCCGGGTACTTCAAGGAAAGTCGCTTCAGAGAGCGGCTTTCGGTATTTTAACTGGCCTTGAAAAACTGTGTATTTTCTCTACTTGTATTTCTTTTGGTCGAACAAATTTTCAGGTTCCTCAACTTTTTTTCCAGGCGCATTAATTCTTTTCATCTTCAATAATCTGTATAAATAGCCCTTCCGAAAAACGAAATCACCAACGCAATAAATTCATCAGTTGCTCGTCAGTTAAATGCTCGCAGGCGTCCCTTTTTCTCATCGTCACATGTCAATTTCATCTGCGCTGAAATCATTTGCATATCATACGAAGAGGGGCAAACTCCACTTGATCCTGATGAAAAGGATGGTTTATTGATCCAACGATCCTAACGCGTGCCAACCTGGATGAATGGGAGCAGCGTAATTTCGAAGAGGCATTTCGCACAACTTATTTAATTGCTTTACGGTAAGCCGATAAGGGCGATTTGGAACCACTAGTACAATTTGCTCGTTCATAGGTACAGGCCTGGTATATGGTTATTCCCAATAACTGTCCAGATATATTTATATTTACCTACAGCCAATAACCTCTAACGCGTGAATACACCACTATTTGAACGCCTGCACCGGGAAGGCCTGATCTCGGATCTGTCTCTTCAAAGAATACAACACCGGTCCGGGTCCGGACTGTTTTCTGTACACCGGGAACTGAAAACGATCCTGTACCTGGGTGTTCTTTTACTGGCCGGTGGATTGGGTATCCTTATCTATAAAAACATCGATACCATCGGGCACCAGATCATCCTGGCAGCTATCGCATTGTTGTGTGCAGGATGTTTTGTGTATTGCGAACAGAAAAAATTACCCTTTTCAACCGCCAAAGTTCCGTCGCCCAATCCCTACTTCGATTATATATTACTTTTAGGATGTCTTACGCTACTTACATTTATTACTTACCTGCAGGTACAATACAATGCCTTTGGTGAACAATATGGATTGGCCACCTTCATTCCCATGGTCATACTGTTTTTTTGTGCCTACTACTTCGATCAATTGGGGGTATTGAGTATGGCGATTGTGAATTTGGCAGCGTGGGTGGGCATAGCTATTACACCCTTGAATATTTTCAAAGCAAATGATTTTACTGATGCGGAAGTAATTTTCGCGGGTTTGATATTGGGTGTAGTTCTTAATGTCATGGCCTGGTTCAGCCGGCATATGGCCATTAAAGCGCATTTCAGTTTTACCTATGCCAACTTTGGCATGCATATCCTTTTTATAGCCTGCCTGGCAGGGATGTTTCACTTCGGGAATTTCTACCTGTTATGGTTGTTGCCTCTGGCAGGGGCCGTATTCTATTTTTATAAAAGGGCATTTGCAGAGCGATCTTTCTATTTTTTATTGATGCTGGCACTTTACGGTTATATAGGCATTAGTTATGTTGTTATCCGCTTATTGCTTTTGCCGGAACTGGATGAAGGCTTCATTTATTTAGTATTACTGTATTTTATTGGATCAGGTTTTGGGATGGTAACATTTTTGAATACCATGAACAAAAAGTTAAAAACGCATGATCGCCTATAATAATAAAGCGCTTGATAACCTCGCCATAAACGAGCAGGTTGCGGCTGCATGGGAGCAAAACCTGATCACGCAGGAAGAAGCAACGGCTATAGCGCAAGCCTGTCCCGTGAAACTGTATTCACCCAATATTTTTATTCGAACGGGGTTATTTTTCCTGACCGTGCTAACCATTCTGATGTGTTTTGGATTATTTTTCATGATTGCCTTTGATGCGATTGATCGGGGACACCCTGGAATATTGACCCTTGTTTTTTCATTGCTGACATACGGCGGCGCCGAATTTGTGATCCGGGAAAGGAACCATTACCGTTCGGGAATTGATGATGCCATGATGTGGTCGAGTATGGTGTTTATGATTGTAACTGTACCTGTTCCATGAACGTATATCGAATGTGGAACTTGCTGCGCTGGTATTTCTTCTGGCCGCTTTTTATGTGCTGCGATTTGGCAATTTTCTCATGGCGTGCATAGCATTTGTTAGTTTTCTTTCAATTGTATTTTATGGGTTGGCGCCGGTGGGTGATACCACCAGGACGGTTTTACCCTTTATGTTGATGGCGATATCGTTGGTGGTTTATGGGTTGATAAAAAAGTATAAGCACCAAGAAAAAGTTAAATACTATAAAGATTGTTGTACTTGTGTAGAGTTACTGGCATTGGTGGTATTGTATGTTGCCGCGAATTATTATGTAGTAAGAGAAGTAAGCAACAGTATGTTTGATCTTCAATTAAAAGAGGGAGATACGATACCGGGTGGGTGGATATTTTGGATACTGACGGTTTTGATTCCTGTTCTGTATGTTTTAAGAGGTATTCAAAAAAAAGATGTGATTATTTTAAGAATCGGGTTATTGTTGGTGGCGGCTATGGTGGTGACGGTTCGTTATTATTATTATTTTATGTCGGCGGAAATGGTGATGACATTGGGTGGATTGGTGTTGATGGCGGTTGCTTATGGCGTGACAAAATACTTAACGCCTCCGAAACGCGGATTTACGCATGCGGAGTTGAATAATGCCGGGTTGGGATGGAATGAGGTGGAGTCGTTGGTAGTGGCGGAAAGTTTTGGGGAGGCGGAAGGTGGAGAGAACCGGTTTGAATTTGGCGGTGGTAGCAGTGGTGGGGCGGGAGCGAATGGGGAGTATTGAGGGCGGATATCAAAAATTAAGGTTTTTTCCACAAACTATAAAATTTCGATGACCAGGTAAAGTTACCTTAAAACAACATATACTCAATCGTAATCCGTATCAACTCCACCCTATTCTTCGCCTGCAACTTCTGCAACAAATTCCGCCGATGCGTATCCACGGTAAACGGACTGATAAAAACGGTATCTGCTATCTGCTGTGTCGTTTTACCCTCGGCAATCAGGCCGATGATCTGTTTCTCCCTTTTGGTGAGCCGCGGCAATTCCTGTAGTTGTTTTTCAGCGGGGCGGGTCATGATGTTTTTCACCTCGTTGTCGAAAGCAATATTGCCGTTCAGGGCTTCATACACACATTCCACCAATTCCCTGCCGTTGGTATTTTTCAGCAGGTAGCCATTGGCGCCATATTGCAAAGCCTGGAAAATGATGTGGCGCTCGGGCTGGTTGCTGATCATCAACACAATGGTGTGAGGACTCATCTTTTTCAGCTCCCGGCATACATCTATCCCGCTCATATCGGGGAGCATTACATCCAGCAGCACCACCTGTACATGATTTACATTCGAGAAGGAAATGATATCCTTCCCTTTGGTGAAACCTACGATGTTCATGCAGGTTTCCTTACGTAACAACGAATTCAGCCGATAAAATTGCTGTCGCCGCTTTGCCGGGCCAGGGGGATGGTTTTGAGTATATAATCGATAAATCCCTGCTGATCGTTTTGCTCCTGGCGCAGTAACGCATAGTTGCGGAGCGATTTGGATCGCAAAAAAATACTTCATCGGTATTATACACCGAAAGCTGGCGTTCGGCTTGTAAAAAAAAGCGCCTCGGTTTTGGGTTTGTCGGTATCCCGGAATATATATCCTTCATAAAAAGGATAAGCCACCCGTAGAAAAGGATAGTGCTTATTGAGCGCTGCAGCCTGCTTAAGATAGGGAACAACTTTTTGAACATCGATAAGGCCCTAGTAATTGACCAGCAAATAGTTCAACCGCACTTTGATGCTGTCTGATTTTTCATGCTTCAAGGCTGTTGCCAGGGTATCGCCATGATATCTTTTTATCAGGGAAAACTGGGCCGTTGCTGCATGCTCCGCAACCAGGAAACAGGTACATGTGACTATGGTCAATTGAATGATTCTCAGCATGATATACTATTTCATGCATATAGGGGGTAAGCCGCGAAAATAGGTCATATTATTTGTTTTCAAAATACCGGAAAATAAGTAGAAAGAAATCACGGGAAAGGGCGATTGTTGGTTCAGGTAATTGCCAGGACATTCGCATAATCAATTTCAAAGCTATTAAAATTATAAACCAACAGTTATGATAAGTACATTGAAATCGATCTATGCCCTGATGTTACTGGCCGGTGTAAGTCTTTTTTCATGGGGATGCAAGAAAGATAAAGACAATCCGTCTGAAAAGGGTAAGAAGGCCAAAATAACAATTTCTGTATCCAACACTTTTAGCAAGGCAGATGGCGATAATTTTGATTTGAGCGTTACCGGTGTAAACGCGCAGGGGGAATATGTAGACTGGAAGATAGATGGACAAACGGAAAAAGGTACGGTTATCTTAATCGGCGGAGATTATGTTAACGGTGGCAAAGACAATATGATTGTGGAATCCATACAAAATTTTGAGGTGGGTTCAGTTACTATAAGCGGGTACAATATTACCGGTGACCCCATCACGGTTAGTTACAAAATAGAAGTAAACGGGAACGTGAAGGATGAGAAAACGGTGGTGATGAAAACAGGTGATGATCCCTTTGTGGTGAATTACCAGTTATAGCGCCACAGTAAAAAATGCACGCCCGAATTATTAAATAAATAAATATTTAATAAAAAAAAATTACAGTTAGTTTAGTACTTCGCAACTGTTTTGTTGTTTCTATTTATGGAGCGAACGAATCGTGGTTCGTGTAAATTTTTACATCACCGTCAACAAAAAGAGACCGTCTCAATAAGAGACGGTCTCTTTTTGACTTACATACATTTTATCTATATCAACTTATCCGGTGTAATGGGTAGTTTCCGGATCCTTTTACCCGTTGCATTAAACACCGCATTGGCAACGGCAGCACCCGCACTGGTAATTCCCAATTCACCAATACCTTTCACGCCCAAGCGGTTGATGATCTTATCTTCCTCGGGTATAAAATACACGTCAATATCGCCCACATCCAGGTTTACGGGAACATGATAATCGGCCAGCGTTCTGGTAACATAGTTTCCATAGCGTTTATCCAGAACCGATTCCTCGGTTAAAGCCTGGCCAATTCCCCAAACCACACCACCCATAATTTGTGAGCGCGCGGTTTTTTCATTCAAAATGGTGCCTGCGGCTACGGTAGTTTGCATACGCGCCACTTTTACCATGCCCGTCATTTCTTCCACCCACACCTCTGCAAAATGGGCCGCAAAGCTGAAATGCGAATAGTTGGCTGCTTCTTCAGAAGGTTTTGCCGAGCCCTCCCATTGAAATTCGTCCAGGTTGGCGGCTGCCATCAATTCCTGTACGGTGGGCTCCTTCACAAACCGAATAGTTACTTTCGATTTCAATGCTGCTATCAATTCTTCGCTTACAGTAGCCACGGAATTGGCATAGTTGGCGGCTCCCCATGAACCACCGGAACCCGGCGTGGGCGGCAGGGTAGAATCTCCAATGGCTACATTGATCCTGTCTACCGGCAGCCCCAGCATTTCGGCAGCAGTTTGCGCAATGATGGTATAAGAACCTGTTCCAATATCCGTAGCGGCCAATTCCACCACCGCGTGAACCTCGTTATTTTTGTTAAATACCTTTACCCGCGCCGATGATTGCCGATAAGGTGCTCCCCGCGATGCAGAGGCCATTCCATAACCCACCAGCCACCGGCCATTCCTGTACGACCCGGGCTCGTGTTTACGTTTGTGCCAGCCAAATTTTTCGGCGCCTGTTTGCAAACACTGAACGATGGAGCGGGATGCCCAGGGCTTGCCGCTTTCAGGATTTTTGGCAGGTTCATTTTTCAAACGAAGTTCAACGGGATCCATCTTTAACCGGTATGCCAGTTCATCCATGGCCGATTCCAGGGCAAAACTGCCGGGTGTTTCGCCAGGCGCCCTGGTCCAGCGTGGCGCCTGTATATGGGTGGGAAATACGCTGTGTGTAACCAGCGAATTGGGCACCTTGTACATCATGCGCGATATAACACCTGTTTGCTCAACAAATTCTTCATCAATGGCAGTATGCGTCAATATCTCATGCGACAGGGCCGTTAGACTGCCATCTTTTTGAGCGCCCAATCGCATTTTTTGCCGGTTGTATTGGCGCAGACCGATATTGGTGGTCATCATTTGCCGGGTGATGGCCGTTTTTACCGGTCTGTTCAACATTTTTGCAGCCATAACGGTCAGCATCAAATGCTCGCGCGGCTGCAGTTTAGAACCAAAGCCACCTCCGATATAAGGCGAAAGCACCCGAATGTTCTCAGGCGGGATGTTGAATGTATTGGCCACAGCCTCCCTGGTTTGCGCCAGCATTTGCGTGGCTTCGTAAATGGTTAACTGATCACCATTGAACACGGCAATGGAAGCATGCGGCTCCATGGGGTGGTGGTGTTCAATGGGGGTATCATAGATTTCGTCCACCACAACGGCAGCCTGTTTCAATCCCTCTTCCACATTACCCCATTTTGTTTCGGTAGGATAATTGGCATTAATGATCTCCGGCTTATAGGCCACCTTGCTGTTTTCATCAAAGTCAATTTTTGCTTGCTCCGTTCTGTACGTCACTTTTACCAATCGCGCGGCATATCGCGCCTGCTCATAGGTTTCGGCCACAACAAATCCAATATACTGACCATAACAGGTGATGGTGGTGCCCTGCAAAACGGGGTTGGCGCGTGTCATCCGGTTTTGATTGGTAGCGGGTGGACGTGGCCCCAGCTTCATCGCATTCAAATGCGTGATCACTTTGAGCACACCCGCAGCTTTTTCTGCTTCCGAGGTATCAATCGCCGTGATTTCACCGGCAGCAATGGTGCTTTGAACGGGGAACCCATAAGCCAGACCGTTCACCGAAAATTCGGCGGCATAGGCGGCCTTGCCTGTTACTTTTAAATGACCTTCAATGCGGTCAACGGGCAATCCGATGATTTTATATTTACGAGGCATGCGTAATCAGAATTTAGTGTGCATGGCCAATTGCAATGCACGAACGATGGTGCGTTTACCCAATGCCACTTTGAACCGGTTATGTTCAAGCGGCCGGGCATTTTCCATAACTTTGTTAGCTGCGGCCATAAAATTTTCTTCGGTAGCGCTTTTGCCGGCCAGTAATTTTTCTGCTTCCACCGCACGCCAGGGTTTGTGCGCTACGCCACCCATGGCTATGCGTGCATTTTTGATGGTATTATGTTGCATCTCCAGGGCAGCGGCTACTGATACCAGGGCAAAGGCATAACTGGACCGGTCGCGCACTTTGAGATAATAACTGTTGACGGCGAAATTGTTTTTGGGGATTTCAATGGCGGTGATCAGTTCACCTGGTTTCAGTGTATTGTCTACATGGGGCGTATCACCCGGCAAACGATGATAATCGGCAAAAGGAATGGCCCTTTCTTTTCCCTCAGCGCTTTGCACTTTTACCACGGCATCCAGGGCCGCCAGGGCCACACACATATCAGATGGATGCACCGCCACGCAATGGTTCGACCAGCCAAAAATGGCATGCATGCGGTTCACCCCTTCCAGCGCGCTGCAACCGCTGCCGGGCTGGCGTTTATTGCAGGGCATGGCGGTATCATAAAAATAAGCGCAGCGTGTTCGCTGGTTCAGGTTGCCGCCATTGGTAGCCATATTGCGTATTTGTGCGGTGGCGCCTGATAAAATGGCCTGCGCCAACAGCGGGTACTGTTGACGTATGATGGGATGGTTGGCGGTATCGGCATTTTTACCTAGTGCGCCAATGGAAATACCTGTTGAAATTGTCTTGATTGGGGTGAACGATAGCCTTGTGATGTCTACCAGCTCAGTAGGGCGTTCCACATCTTCCTTCATCAGGTCAAGCAGGTTGGTGCCGCCTGCCAGGAATCTGGCCTGTTCGTTTGCCATCACCTGTTGTGCAGCTGCCTGCGAACTGCCTGCTCTTGTATATTTGAATGGGCGCATAAGATGGTTGTTATCTGTTATCGTTAGGATGTTGCCATGTTTGTGCTACTTCTGTGCCGCTGTATACTTCCTGAATGGCGGCAACAATATTGGGGTAGGCGCCGCAGCGGCAAATATTGCCCGACATTCTTTCCCTGATCTCGTCCCTGGTCAATTCAACTGGTTGGGCTGCTGAACGAATGTCGGGGGTGGCATAACTGGCATCACCGTTTTTAGCTTCGGTCATGAGGGCTACGGCCGAACAAATTTGACCGGGTGTGCAATAGCCGCACTGAAAGCCATCGTGTTTCAGAAAAGCCTCCTGCATGGGGTGCAGTTGGTTATCCCGGGCCAGTCCTTCAATGGTGGTAACGGTCTTGCCTTCGCAGGTGGCGGCGAGGGTGAGACAGGATAATACCCGCCGCCCGTCCACCATCACGGTGCAGGCGCCGCATTGGCCATGGTCGCAGCCCTTCTTGGATCCTGTGAGATGCAGGCGTTCACGCAGCGCATCGAGCAGGGTCATCCTTGAATCGAGGTCCAGCGTTTTTTTGACAGAGTTTACGTGGAAAGAAACTTTTACCGGGTTTTCGATGAAAGCAGGTGTTGCATGTATTGTTTCTTCAAAACCCGATCTGGCCAGTACTGGCCGGCCTTCCAGGAAAATGATGCCGCCCATAATAGAGATCAGTTTCAAAAAATGCCGCCGCTGCACACCCAACTCTGACAGTTCGCGGTACTCATTGGGGAGCAGGTCTTCGAAAAGTTTTTTTTCTTCCTCGGTTAATGCCGGTTTTTTCTTGTTGTTCGCCATAATAATTTGTTTGGTCGGGGAACGAAAAATGATACGGAGGGATATAACAATAGAACCGGGTGCGGGTTGGGTATATGCATCAATTTTTTTGCCAGAATATGGCAAAAACCGAAAAACAGATTGTATTATTTCTTTAACCTGAAAGTTATGGGCAGTCGAACTAATGCATTCATTGCCTCGCCATTGAGCCGGGAGGGTGTCCGGTAGTTTTTTATTCTATGTATCCTAATCCTTCACCACATTGATCAATGCCCTCCGGTTCTTGCTTCGGCCAGCCTCATTATCCCGGCCATTAATGATCTCCATTTCCACGGGGCAGCAGGCGCCAAACGATTCAAAGCTGATACGCGCGGCATCGATGCCTTTATTGATGAGGTATTCGGCACAAGCGCGCGCACGCCTGTCGCTTAATTTCTTGTTATAGGCATCGCTGCCCTTGCCATCGGTATAACCGGAGATCTGGATTCTGGCCCCGGGCACATGCAACAATACATTGTACAATGAATCCAGTTTGCCGGCCTCGGCCTGCTTTACATTGTGCTTGTCAAAATCAAAGAATACGGTCACCACGTTATCGGGGTTCAGGGTGAACTTCTTTTCAATACACAAACTTTCACTAAACAGTTGCTCTACCAGCAAACTGCTTTCATCGGTGCCGCTGATGCTTATTTCAGCCGTCGTATCTTTATACAGCGCTTTGCTGATGGTGATCTTCAATTTCCCGATATCGTATTCGATGGTGTCAAATACAAACCGGCCATCATCATCGGTATAGGTCTTACGTGTTCGGCCCGAGGGGTAGGTGAGCGTTACTGTGGCGCCGGCCAGCGGTCCTTCGTTACGGCAATCCAGTACGGCGCCGTTCAGGCGTTTGGATTTATAGGTTTTATTGATGCGATAGGTTTCTATACAACAACCCTCGCCACGGTCGGAGCCGATGACGGCATCGGCCAGCAGGGTGTTTTTCTCGGGAGCATAAAAATAAATATCATCCCTGGATGAATTCACGGGATAACCCAGGTTGGCAGGTTCGTTCCAACCGGTGACCTGCCCTTTGGCGGCAAACAGATCAAAGCCACCCATACCTGGCCGGCCATTGGATGAAAATACCAGGGTAGCGGTACTGTTATGATAGAACGGCGCCTGCTCGTCGCCGCTGGAATTCACTACGGAACCGGCATTCACGGCGGTACCCGTACTGCCATCGGGTTGTAATAAGGCATACCAGATATCAAAACCACCCGAACCGCCTTCACGGTCAGAGGCAAAGAACAAATATTTGCCATCGGCGCTGCAAAAAGGTTGTTTGCTGCTGAATCCGGCCAAATTTACCTGTGGCAATAATATGGGCACACCCCAGTTGCCCTTGGCATCCTTGATACTATAATAGATGTTGGAAACAATTTTCCCATTCTCTTTTCTCCACTGGGTAAAATACATAAAACGTCTATCGGCGCTCAGGCTGGCGGCGCCCTGGTTATCGGCTACACCGGCAGAAGGCAAACTCACGGCCGACAATTGCGCCAGGCTATCGTTTTGTACGGTAGCCAAAAATAAACGGCTGTAATGCGGGTTGCCGCCATCGGCGGCCTGCAGATCGGTGCGGGTACTGCTCAACAGGTACTGCTGTCCGCCGGCATAACTAACGGCATAGGCGCCTTTTTCGTGACCGGAAGCTGCTTTCAACTTGCGGCATTTAACCAGCATGGCATCGGGGCGTGCCAGTTCCCGGCGTATGAAATCAATGGTCTGCAACTCGCGCTCAGCAGCAGCGGCATATTGTTTATTGGAAGCATTTCCTCCAAGGTATAACCGAAGATTTTTCTCCGCCTCATCATAACGGCCCAGATTGCGCTCGCATACACCCTGCCAGTACAGGGCATCGGGCTCGCCGGTACATTGTTTATAAATGGAATCGGCCAGCACCCAGTAATTGGAGAGCCGGTAACATTCCGCCTGTTTATACAATATATCGGGACGGTTCATTTTCCGCGCCGATCGTCTTTTTTTGGCATATAAAATAAAGGCTGTACCACTGATGTGTTTTTTACGTGGGTGCAAATACTGATCGTATAGATAGGCAGCCGTATAATATTCGCCTTTGGCAAAATACTGGTTGGCCAGTTGCAACACATTTTTCGTTTTGCGCACCTGCTGACCCTGTGCGGCCAAAGCCCCAACCACACATACCAGCAGGCAAACCTGTACGAAGTGTAAAAATGTTTTCATAATTACAATCTTGAGCAACGGATAAAGTCAATGATACTTCTCGATCCATTGTGTTTAACATAGGAAACGGTGAGTTCAATGCTGTTTACATTCCTGGCCATTGAGCCCAGGGTAGAGGTATTGACATCGTAACTCAAACCCACTACAAAATTTTTATAATCAATGCCCACAAAGGGCGCCACGGCATCGTTCATGCGGTAATAGCCACCCAGCATAATATTGGTTTCTTCATTTACATTCAATTGCCCATATAAACCGCCAATGGTTTCGGTGGCAGAGCCCTGACGCATATACAACACATGCGGTATTACGCTGATGCCGGGTGTTACATTCATGCATATACCGCCATGCAGGGAATAACGTATGGGAATGGTGTTTAATTCGGTATTGCCCACCGTAATGATGGGATCTTTCGGTTTGTTCAAATGGTATACCGACAAACCGCCAAACAGGTTCATGGGTTTATCGGGCGCTGCATCGAAATACATGATACCGGCGCCTATATCCAGTACGGTTGAATTGGTTTGGCTGAAGGTTTCAGTAGTGGGATTGGAAGGGTGGTAGCCGGTAATCGGGTTCCACTGCTCGCCCCATTTGAATTTGGTTCTGTCTACCCGGCGGTTGATAATGCCGCCCTGTATGGCCATCACAATACGATGGTTAAGACCAGGCCCGAATTTAACACCGGTATAGGCAAACGACCCGGAGGCGGTGAGATAATTAAAACCGCCGTCGCCTGCACTTTGATTTAGTACACTTACACCAAGCGCTATATTTTTATTGGTTCTTGTGTCGAACGAAGCGCCCATGGTGCGATAGGGGTTGCCGATGCTGCCCCATTGGTTGCGAAATATACCCGATACGCGGTAATCGCCATCGGCACTGCCGGCCAATGCCGGATTGATATACATGGGGAATGTATAGTTCTGCGTGAAATGCGGGTCGGTTTGTGCAAGCGAACCTGCAACAAATACCAGCAGCATACACAGCAGGCACCAGCAATATCGTATGATTGGGTTTTTCATGTTATTGGAATAATAGCATTCTATGGATATTGTATGTTATCGAACAAGGGTTACGGTTCCTTTCATGTTCACCTTTCTTCCATCCATCATCACGGCTTTCAGCACATATACATACACACCTACGGGCTGGGGTACGCCTTTATGCCGGCCATCCCAGCCATTGCTTTTTCCGTTGAGGGTGGTAATACGTTCGCCCCACTGGTTAAAGATGTGCATCTCCACACTACTGATATAATTGCCATACACCTGCAAGGTTTCGTTTTTGCCGTCGCCATTGGGAGAAAATACGTTCGGCACAAATATGTCTTTGACCAGTGGCAGCACGGTGATGGTATATGTTTGCGATGCACCCAAACAACCATTGATAAACGGTGTGGTGCTAATGGTACCTGTTACGGGTGCATTGGTTGTATTAACTGCTCTAAAGCCGGGTATATTACCCGTACCTGTTGCAGGCAGGCCAATAGAGGGGTTGCTGTTGGTCCAGTTGATATTGGCCGCTGCTTCGTTGAAACTAAAAGTATAAGGCGGCAGTACATCGCCGTCGTACACACTGGTATCGGCTTTTTGAATACTGGTAATAACCGGTTTGGGGTTTACCTCGTAATGGAAGCTGGCGCCGGTGGCACATTGCCCGGCGTCGGGTGTAAAGGTATAGGTGCCCGATACCTGATTGTCTACCACTGCCGGGCTCCAGCTGCCGCTGATGCCATTGGCAGACACCGATGGTAACACGGGTGCAGTACTATTGATGCAAACCGATTGTGATGCACCAAAACTAAATACCGGTGTAACGATCGGGTTTACGGTAACGGTAAAGGTTACAGGCGGCATACAGGGATTGGCGCTGTTGGTAAAGGTATACACACCGCTGGTGGTATTGCTTATCACCGCAGGCGTCCAGGTACCCGTAATGCCATTGTCGCTTGTAGTGGGAAGGCCAGGTACCGCCTCACCTGCACAAATAATAAGCGATGAACCAAAACTGAATACGGGTGGTGTAACCGGGTGCACGGTTTGGGTATAGATAAAGCTGGTGGCGCATTGACCGGGATCGGGCGTAAAGGTATAGGTGCCCGATGCCTGATCATCTACCACCGCAGGGCTCCAGGTGCCGGTAATGCCGTTGTCGGATGTAGTGGGCAAAACAGGCACCGACTCACCTGCACAAATACTGCCGCTGCTTCCAAAACTGAAATCAGGCGTTACCACAGGGTTCACTGTAACGGTAAAGGTTACAGGCGGTGCACAGGGATCGGAACTGCTCGTGAAGGTATACACACCACTGGTGGTATTGCTTACCACAGCAGGGTTCCAGGTGCCTGTGATGCCATTATCGGATATAGTAGGTAAGGAGGGTACGGCGTCGCCTGCGCAAATAGTGAGCGATGTACCGAAACCGAATACCGGCGTTACAATCGGGTTCACTGATTGCGTGTAGGTAAAGGATAATGCACACTGCCCGGGGTCGGGTGTAAAGGTATAGGTGCCCGATACCTGGTTATCTACTATGGCAGGGCTCCAGGTGCCGGTAATGCCATTGTTGCTGGTAGTGGGCAAAACAGGTACCGACTCACCGGCGCAAATACTGCCGCTGCTTCCAAAACTAAAGCTGGGTGTTATATTCGGCATCACGGTAACGGTAAAAGTGGTTCCGCGCACACAACCCGGCGTATTGGGTGTAAAAACATAGGTGCCGGAACCGGCCGGGTCTACCACGGCGGGACTCCAGGTGCCGCTGATACCATTCAACGATGTATTGGGTAAAACAGGTACAGGCTGTGTTTCGCAAATTACCATGGAGGTGCCGAATGCAAACAGGGGCGTAACCGGAGGTGTAACGGTAATGGTAACATTCACCGGCAGGGCACAGGTATTGGCAGCCGGTGTAAAGGTATAGGTGCCGGTAGCCACATTGCTCACAACAGCAGGTGTCCAGTTACCGGGTATACCATTATTCGATACAGCCGGTAAAACAGGTGGCGTAGTGCCTTCACAAAAAGGTGGAATGGCATTGAATGAAGGCACCAATATGGGATCGGTTAAAACAACACCGGTAAACACCTGGTTCACCGTGCCGTTTTCATCAAATACAAAATTGGTATATAAACCTTTGCTTAGTCCGGTAATGGTTAATTGGCCGGAAGCAGTGGCCGCAATGGTTACTGGCCCTCGTACCGCTCCGTCCTGGGTGTACGTCACCTGGTACGAAGCATTGGGTGTGAGCCCATTGAAGGTAATGGTGCCTTCTGAACCACCACAGGTGGTAGGGTTGGTGCTACTCAGCAGGTCCGGGGGCGGCGCTGCATTCGCCAGGGCATGCCTATGGCATACGAGCATTAGTATGGCTACGAAACAGGTTGTTAGGGTTTTCATTATTCCGGGGTTAGCGTTTCTACCTACGCCACACGATCAACAGCATATGAACGGGGTATGGTGCGAAAAAATTGCATCCACCCAAAAAGATTCATCGTCCATAATGGTCCGTTCATCGAAATAGGCTCCCCCGGCCCGGTCAACGGGATGTAATGAAGGTATATCAGGGGTTCCGGCGGCCGGTTGCTGTCGCCGGATCTCGGCCTCTGGCCTATCTTTTCTCGCTCTTCCAGGTATTTTCTATATCCAGTATGGGCCCGGTAATGGTATCCTGTTGCTGCTTGCGGTACTGTTCCAGCCTGGCCCGCATATCTTTTAAAATGTCGGCATAGTCGGGGTTATAGGCCAGGTTGTCTAGTTCATACGGATCGTTCACCACATCGTATAATTCTTCTTTGGGGCGGTTATAATAGTGGTCGGTCAAAGCCTGGGCAAGCAAATCGGTTTTGGCCAGCTTTTCCCATTCTATCCAATAGGAAGCGCCGCCATCATGGTCGCGGGCGGCATCGATATGTGTATGAAAGGCATATTGGGGAGAAAGATTCAGGATGTATTTAAATTTATCTGTTCTTATCCCGCGCATGGGGGTGATGTTCATCAGGCCATCCTGTGAATGGGTTAGAAATATTTCACTGGCGTGACTGTTTTTCCGGCCCTTTAATACCGGCAGGTAACTGGTGCCATCCAAACCATCCGGAACTTTGATGCCGGCCATTTCCAGTATAGTGGGCAACATGTCTATATGTGATACCACGGCATGGGTAGTACCCGGCTGAATGTTTTTAGGCCATTTGATGAGCAGGGGGGTATGCACACCGGCATCATAGAGGTTCCATTTGGCAAAGGGAAACTGGGCGCCCTGGTCGGATGTAAAGATGACAATGGTGTTTTCACTAAAGCCATATTTTTTCAAAGCATGCAATACATTACCGAGGTTCCTGTCCATCCTGGTCACATCGGTATAATACCGCGCACGCATCTTTTTATACGCTTCGGTGCCAATGGCATTGGGTGGCACATCCATATCCTTTGCATCGTAGGTGGGTTGTTCGGGCCAAATCACATGCGGACTGTTATCGGCCACATAAAGACAAAACGGTTTGTTCTTTTTTTGTTGCGAAAGCCATTGGTCCACTACTTCGGTATTCAGATCCATAAACAAACCCGGTTTGTTTTCATAACCCGGTTCACGTACTTCAGAGTTGGCAATGTATTCAAAGTCAAAGGCGCTTAATGGTCCGAAATGTTTTTTACCGGCATGCGCTACTTTGTACCCTGCTTCCTTTAAATAAGCAGGCAATGTTTTTATACCCGGTTTTACTTCGCTTACGGGATAACCTTTTACATTATTGGCATGCGACCCGTTGCGGTGGGGCAATAAACCGGTGAGTAGGGTACAGCGGGACGGAATACAGGTGGGCGTATTGGCGAAAGCATTATTGAACAGCAATGATTCTGCTGCCAGCGCATCCAGGTGGGGTGTTTTCACAATCTTGTTTCCATAGGGGCCCGAGTCGGTAATTCCCAGGTCGTCGGCTACAAAAATGACGATGTTCGGCCTTTGGGCAAACAGCATGGCAGGGAATACAATCAGCAGGAGCAATAATGGTTTTTTCATTGCGAAGATTTTTTCATAAACGAAATACGTACAAATTATTATTCACCCCTAAGAAAAGGCAAAATAGGGCATATTTTTATCTACATAGGGTAAAAAAACAGCAGGCTTGCTGTGTACATTTGATTCACTATTAATTCCGGAAATGATCGTAGACATTCACACACATGTGTTTTCGCCGGGGAAGGATTTTGGACCGAAACTACAGGCCGATATGCAGCGTTGCGGCGTTGATCAAACAGTTTGGGGCGATGTGGCTGCCCGGCACCTGGAAACCACCCGTGCTGCCGATGTGGCCATTGTGTTTGGCTTGCAGGCAGCAGCCACCGATTGGCATATACCCAATGAAGAGGTGGCGGCGCATGTAGCCAAAGCGCCGGACCGTTTGTTGTTTTTTGCTTCCATCGATCCGGCACAACCCGGATTTATGGAGGAGCTGGAAAAATGCCATCAGCAATTGGGCGCCGTAGGCATAAAGATGGCTCCTTTGTACCAGCATGTACATCCTGCCGATAAACGGTGTTATGCTATTTACCGGTACTGTGTGAAAAATAATTTACCGGTGCTTTTTCATGCCGGAACTTCTTTTGTAAGCGGTACGTCGCTGGATTATTCGCGCCCGGTACATTTTGATGCGGTAGCCGGTGATTTTCCTGAATTGCGAATGGTGTTGGCGCACCTGGGGCACCCATGGGAAGGAGAAACCATTGCCGTGATACGCCGGCATGCGCATGTATATGCCGATGTATCTGCCTTGTACTACCGGCCCTGGCAATTTTATAATTCCATGCGTTTGCTGGTAGAGTACCATGCCGAACACAAGGTGCTTTTTGGTTCGGATTATCCATTTACCACAACGGCCGATTCCATAAAAGGGCTGCGTGCCATCAACCATATCATCGGCAGCAGCGGATTGCCGCCGGTACCGGGCGAAGTGATTGAAAACATCATTCATCGAAACGCATTGGAATTGCTGGGACTTCCCAACCCTAAACCCATATGACCATGAAGCTACCCACTACCATGAAGGCGTTGCAGTTGCAGGGGCGCGATGCACTGGTGCTCACAGAGCTTCCTGTGCCGGTGCCGGGCGCCAATGAGGTGTTGATACAAACAGCCGCCACAACCATTTGTACATCTGACCTGCATGATATTAAATACAATCCTTTCAATATTCCATTGCCCATGGTGCCTGGGCATGAAGGTGCGGGAACTGTAGTACAATGCGGACCTGAGGTAAAAGGCCTGGCGCCGGGCACCCGGGTGGCGGCGCATCCTGTAGTACCCTGCGAACAATGTATAGAGTGCAGGCGCAATTACAAACATCTTTGCCTGAATATGGGGCATCTGGGTTTTGACCGCAACGGCACCTTTGCCGAATATTTTATACAACGTGCCGATCGTGTACAACCATTGCCCGATAGTATCCCCTTTGCTTTGGGCGCTTTACTGGAACCTGTTGCCAATTGTTTGCAGGCCATAGCAAGGGCAGGCACTGTCAAAAACCGCCGGGTACTGGTAGTAGGGGATGGTCCGTTTGGAAACATCATTGCCCGTTTGGCGGTAAAGGCCGGCGCTGCAGAAGTGCTGGTAGCGGGCAGGGAACCTTTCAGACTGGGAATGATACCGGGGGTGCGCATCGTAGATATTCCGCCTGTTAAATCGGTAGATGTAGCCATACTGGCGGTAAGCGCTGCCGAAGCGGTAACCACCTGTATGCATGCCCTTCGTAAACGCGGACGAATGGTGGTTTTTAGTTTGCTCCAAGACCCTGTGCCGGTGAACCTGTTCGAGTTGCATATGAGCGAACTGGAGATAGTAGGTTGTGTGAATGATGAAGACAGGATGAGTGAGTCGTTGGCATGTTTGCAGGATGCCTCTCTCAACTTATCAGAAATGATCACCCACCAGCTGGCATTCGATAACTGGGAAGAAGCATTTCACCTGGCGCGCGACCGGCACGACAAAGCATTGAAAGTTGCAATGATATTTAAACATTAATAGAAGATATGAAAATTACCAATGTAGAGGCTTTTATACTGGAATCGCCTTACGAAAACACAGCGCCCGAGGGCAGTGAAGAAGCGAGGGGCGTAAAACATTGTCTTCTTTTGAAAGTGAGCACCGATGAGGGCATCACCGGTTGGTCCGATATTGAAACCTCTTCGCATGTGGGTGTAGCAGCCGTTAATGCACCCGATACGGGTTCGGGTTATTTCGAAGGATTGCGTACGCTGGTGATAGGGGAAGATCCTTTTGATGTGGAGCGCTTATGGGATAAGGTATACAGGGGATCGATCTATTATGGAAGAAGAGGGGTGGCCATGCAAATTTTATCAGGCTTCGACATAGCCTGTCATGATATTATTGGCAAAGCCATTGGAAAACCGGTATATAAAATACTGGGTGGCGGCCGTCGCGATCGTATAAGGGCTTATGCTTCCACGCTGTTCAGACCCAGTCCGCACGCTATGCGCGAAGCCTGTGCTTTTTACCTGGAGCGTGGATTCACTGCCGTTAAGTTCGGGTGGGGTGTATTTGGACAGGATTTCAAAACAGATATCAAACTGGTAGAAGCTGCCCGCGATGCGCTTGGTGCTGATATAGAACTGATGGTAGACCCCGGATGGATGGTGAACCGCAGCGCTTACGATGCCATTGAGCTTTGCCGTGCTTTGGAGCCCTATAATATCTATTGGCTGGAAGATTTTTTTCATCCTGAATGTTATGAAGCCTATGCCAAAACAAAAGCAGCCGGTGTAAAAACCAGGCTGGCCGCGGGCGAACAGGAAGCCACTGCCTGGGGGTTCAGACAACTGATACAAAAAGGCGGCATCGATGTGGCGCAACCCGACCTTACCCGTTGCGGCGGATTTACACAGGTGCGCAAGATCATGTGGGAAGCGGAATATGCCGGTGTGGATGTTTGTCCGCATGCCTGGCTTACTGATCTGAATACGGCGGCCAGTCTGCATGTAAATGCGGTATTGCCCCGTTCGCTGTTCCTGGAATACAATGTAAGCGATAACCCGATGCTGAGAGAAGTGATCGGTAATCCCGTTCAAATGGACAGTCAGGGATACATAGCCGTTCCGCAGGGACCGGGTTTGGGTATCGAGATCAATGAAAAGGCGGTAAAAAAATTCTGTGTAAACCTGTAAATAGCCATGAAACTTCCTGTATTCGTAATATCCAAGCCGGTAAAAATGAAAGATTGTTTTACCGGTGGGAAGGAAAAAACTTACCGATACCAACCGGACACCTATGGGCATTGCCATGGAAGCCGATACCACCCTGGGCGAAGAGTCGGGAGGATTGATGGCGCCTTCTGTGCTGAAAGAAAAAACATGTATTACAAGTTTTATGCAGCCCTGCCCAATATATGTATTTAAAATGTTTACCCTCATGAAAGAAATACTTGACTATAAGTTATCGGCTTCGGAAGCTGCTTTGTGGTGGCTGGGGCAGGCGGGTTATATCATCAGGTCGGCAGAACTCACGATGGTTATCGATCCGTATTTGTCTGATTCGGCGGCCGACGGTACGCCAGGATTGTCGCGCCTGTATCCGCCTCCTGTAGACCCCGCAGCGCTGCAGGCCGATGTTTATATCGTAACCCATGATCACCTGGATCATCTCGATCCCCATACGCTTTCGCCTTACAGGCACAAGGAAAGCACCTGGTTTGTGGCGCCCAGGCAGGCTGCCCGAAAGCTGGTATCGCTGGGCATTCCCGAATCGCGTATCACGATCGTACATGCCGGTGAAAGCTGGCGGTACCGCAATGTTGAAATTACCGGTGTGTTTGCATTGCCTACCGGCGCCGATGTACTGGATACTACCGGTTATTGCATTCGATTCAATAATGGCAGAAGCGTGTATCATACCAGCGATACCGAATTTCATCCGCTGGTAGTGGCTGCCGCTCCCCAACAACCGGAATTGATGCTGGTGCCTATCAACGGCAAATGGGGTAATCCCACGCCGGATAAAGCTGCCCTGTTTGCGCATGCCCTGCAACCCCGGTTTGTGATGCCCAACCATTACGACCTGATGGCGCTGAATGCCGAAAACCCCGACACCTTTCAATGGTTCTGCACACAGCAGGGCATGGCCCAAAGGTGCCGGATATTGGAAAGAATGACACCATTTGTATGGAATGATCTCTAAAGCAAAAAATATCGACATATGAGCTCGAAACCCGTTTTCTTCAATAACGACGACGAAAAATTTCAATGGATCAGGGAAAAACTCTATGTGCCCATTGTTTGCGATGTATTGGACACACTGGGTTACCGAAATTGCGCCATGCACCATCGCCTGCGTCCGCTGGATCCCAACAATTGCAAGATCGTTGGCCGGGCACGTACGTTTCGCTGGATGGAAACCGACTATATTGAGCCGGATGCCTACGATCTGGAAATAGAAGCTGTGGATTCCCTGAAACCCAACGATGTGGTAGTGCATTCAACAGACAGTGCCGGCACCAATGCACCCTGGGGCGAACTGATGAGTACGATTGCCAAAAGAAACGGATCGGTGGGATCAATTTGTGACAGCATGATCAGGGACTGTCGCAAGATCATGGAAATTGGATACCCTTTATTTTACACCGGCATTCGTCCTGTTGACAGTTTGGGCAGGGGCAAGGTAATGGCCTATGATGTGCCGGTAAAATGCGGCGAGGTGCTGGTAAATCCCGGCGACCTGGTATTTGCCGATTTTGATGGGGTAGTGGTGGTTCCCCGGCATGTGGAAGACAAAGCCCTGGAACTGGCTTATGAAAAAGTGATCAAGGAAAATAAATCCAGGCTCGATTTACTGAACGGCGATTCTTTAAGAACCGTATACGACCGCTACGGTGTATTATAGTTTGAAAAAATACAATCATAATGAACATAATTTGTATTGCTGCTCACCCCGATGATACGGAATTGTTGTGCGCAGGCACTTTGATACGTTACGCACAGGAAGGCCACCAGGTTACGATAGCTGTATTTACCAATGGCAATATGGGCGATGCGGTGATAAAACCCGATGTGTTGGGCCCCACGCGGGAAAAAGAAGCAAGGGCGGCTGCCGAATTAATCGGCGCCAAATTCATTTGGGGTGGTGTAACCGATGAGCATGTTTTTCCCAATGAGGAACAAAGAAGACTGATGATCGATATTTTGCGCGAAGCCGATCCCGATGTGATCTTCACCCATGCACCTACCGACTATCATCCCGACCATCGTTATGTAAGCCAGCTTGTTTTTGATTCGTACTTTCAAAAAGGACTACCTTTTATACCGGGTCAACAATTGCCGGCCTGCCGCTTCGGCAAAGCCCAGTTGTATTATATGGACACCATCTGCGGCATCCATTTCACACCCACCGAATATGTTGATATCACGGATGTGTTTGAAATGAAAAAACAAATGCTGCTTTGTCATAAAAGCCAGTTTGTGGCCATGCAGGACCTGGCCAGCACCGATATGCTGGAATTGATAGAAGTGCAATCAAAATTCCGTGGCTTTGCCGCCGGTTGCAAATATGCCGAAGGCTTTACCCGCCTGGATGCTTATCAACGTGGATTAACACGTAGAATTCTACCATGAACCATTTCAAATTGTCATTGCTCGATATCGGCATCATTGTCGGCGTAACGCTGTTGGTAGTAGTGATCGGATTACTGGCTGCCAAAAAAGTAAAACGAACTACCAAAAGTTATTTTCTTGCTTCGGGCAATATGCCCTGGTACCTGATAGGTACCGCCTTTGTGTCGACCAGTGTGGCCAGTGAAGCCATTGTGGGCACCGTAGGCGCCACTTATAAAGGGGGGCTGGGCATTGCCAACTGGGAATGGTGGGCCCTGCCTACTTACCTGTTAACGATGATCTTTTTTATACCTATGTACCTGCGCAACCGGATTGCCACCGTGCCGGAATTGCTGAACCGCCGTTTCGGACCGGTATGTGGCAATATCTATAGCATTGTGATGTTGTTCGGGTATGTGTTCATTTTTCTTCCACCCATCATATATGGCGGCAGTATTACCCTGAGTGAATTAACCGGCTGGAACCAGTATTATGTGATGACGGGTATTGTACTGTTTACGGCCAGTTATACCTTGCTGGGCGGATTGACTTCGGTCATGTGGACCGATGCCATACAATGTGTGCTGCTGATAGGTGGCGGCATATTGTTCTTTTTTGCTGCGTTGGATCATATTCCCGGCGGCTGGGGTGCTATGATGGCTGCCAGCCCCGAACGCTTTCACTTATATCATCCGCCCTCTGATACCGAAGCACCCTTCCTTGGTTTGATTGTAGCATCTTTTGGGGTGTTCCTGTTTTATCAATCTTCCAACCAGGTAATGATACAACGCATACTGTCGGCCAGGACCACCTGGGATGGCATGATGGGAATCATATTTGCCGGCTTCATCAACCTGGTGCGCCCATTGGTGACCTGCCTGGTGGGCATGGTAGTGTATCACTGGCTGGATGTAATGCACCAGGGCCCATCGTTATTACCCGACAACCAGGACAGGGCATTTTCATTTGCGCTGGAATCCTTTGCTCCATCGGGGTTGAAAGGAATCATATTGGCAGGCTTTTTTGCCGCCGTAATGGCGGCTATCAGTGCGCTTTCCAATTCCATAGCCACCATTTTTACACTGGATGTATACCGTAATTTCTGGCGTAAGCAGGCAGGTGATAAAGAACTGATCATTGCCGGACAGGTTTCGGGTGGAGCGGCCTTGTTGATCGCCTCTCTGGTATCGCCGTTGGTAGGAACAGTAGGACTTTTTAAATATTTTCAAACAGGTGTTACCTATATGGCTACGCCGTTTATATCGGTGATACTGATGGGCATATTCTGGAAACGGACCAGTTATGCCGGTGCTATTGCGGGGCTTACAGGCGGTCTGGCAATACAAATTGCCGTGGCGGTTGTATTGTATATGCTCAACATCCATTTGCACTGGTTATATGTAGGTGGTATTGCGCAGGTGTTGATCATATTACTGATCATAATCGTTTCTTTGCGATCGCCGGCTCCATCCAGGGAACAGGTGCAACCCTTTATCTGGCGTTCCTCCTGGCTGGGTGAACTGGATGATGGAATAAAAAGGCCCTGGTGGAAACATATCAAAGTATGGGTGGCATTATATGCCCTGGCCTGGTGTTATATTTATTGGAAATACTGGTAAACTGGTTTTTATGTCGGGATTATTTGTATTGATAAGTTTGCTATTTGCCTGTCCGCCAGATACACTGTATGTGGTGCCGCGTTGCGATGACTTTAGCATCAACGGAAAAGGCGATCATCCGCAATGGGAAAAAACGGCCTGGACCTATCTGCAAAAGCTGGATAAAGGGGGCAGGAATTACGCTACAAGGTTCAAGATATTGTATTCCGCAAAAGGCATTTATGTGTTGTTTGAAGGGGAGGACAACCGGATCACTTCCAACTATACAAAAGACTTCGATAAAATTTTCAAGGCCGACGTGTTCGAAGTGTTTTTTCATCCCAATCCCGATGAGCCTTTGTATTTTGAATACGAAGTAAGCCCGTTGAACAAGGAACTGGTGCTGTTTATGACCAACAGGAACCAATCCATCAGCGGTTGGGCCCCCTGGCCTTATGAAAAGAACAAAGTCCGGAAAAAGGTCACTATTTACGGTGGAGCCATGAAGCCGGGTGCAGCTATTCAATCCTGGCGGGCAGAAATTTTCTTTCCTTATGACTTATTAAGTCCTTTTCAAAACATGCCGCCCGTTAAAGGAACCCGCTGGAAGGCCAATTTCTGCCGGCTTGATTACGACAGTGGTCACATGGTAAAATGGGCATGGGCCCCCATCGATACTTCCTTTCATGAATACCACCGGTATTATTCCTTATTGTTCGATTGATGGGTAACAGGTAGCCCCCTAAGCCGTTCAATTCTGATGGAAGTAATTGAACAAATTTGTATTTTTAATACATGAGACCTAATTACAAACCCATACCGGCCGATGAATCGAATTTGTTTAATGTTGTTCTGCAAAAGAGCAAAAAAGAGTTTGACTATCCGTGGCATTATCACCAGGAATGTGAGCTAATCTATATTCCCAGCGGCCAGGGTATTCGGTATGTGGGTAATAGCGTCGAAAATTTTTCTGATGACGACCTGGTACTGGTGGGCTCCAATTTGCCGCATTGCTGGATCAATGAACTGGACCAGCAGAAAAATTCTCCCAACGCCATCGTTATTTATTTAAAAGAAGATTTTTTTGATGGTACCTGGTTGCGCAGCCATGAGTTCAAGTCTATCAACAGCCTGTTGGAATTATCGGGCAAGGGCATCAAGTTCGGTCGTGCGGTAGCCGCACAATTGAAAGATAAATGCCTGCAATTACCCGGTATGCCTCCCATGCAAAAATTGATTACGCTGTTGCAGATACTGCAGGAACTGAGCGAAACCAAAGATTACCGTTTGTTGTGCGAACAACATTTTTCCTGCGATCTGGACCAGGGCAACAGCGAGCGCATGAACGTGATCTATAGCTACATCGACAAACATTATCGCGAAAGAATTTCACTGGCCGATGTGGCGGCGCAATTATATATGACGCCCGGTTATTTTTCGAAGTTCTTCAGCAAGATGATGAAGAAATCGTTCTTCGAATTCCTGAATGAATATAAGATCAGTAAGTCGTGCAAATTATTGCTTGAAACCGACAAGTCGATCAGCGAAATATGTTATGATTCCGGTTTTGAAAGCATTCCCTTCTTTTACAGGCAGTTTAAAAAATTCAAGAAATGCCAGCCCAAACAATACCGGCAAAACTATTATAAAGCCTTCTCACAGGAGCCTTCTGCCTGAGTATTCTATATACCATTCCAATACCGTTATTTCCCTTTTCCTTGAGGGCATGCTTGCTTTTACTTCGTATACCATAAGGGGTATAGAAAAACAAAATAAGGTATGAATTCATCCATATAGGATAAAAACCCGGCAAACTAGTTTAATAAATTTGGATTGTTAATGAATTCACTCACCAGGTGGTTCTTTGATAATCCTTGTAAGATTTTGATAATTAACCTGTTGTAAGATGTTTAAAAAATCCGTCTGGCTGCTGTTCCTGTTGTTGATCATGACTGTATCCTATACACAAACCCATACCATGCAGGTAGGCGTGGCAAGTGTGGATATAACGCCTGAGGGACCCATTCGTATTTCAGGTTTTGCGGCCCGCGGCAAGTCGGAAACCGATAAGGTGCTTGGAAGATTATCAGCTAAAGCACTGGCTTTTGGTTCCGATGCACAGCGTCCTTCGGTCCTTATTACCCTGGATGCCATCGGTATTCAATGGCGCATTACCAGTAAGGTGGTGGAAGCGTTGTCGAAACGCCTGGGTATGCAACCCGCGCAGATAGTGATTTGCGCATCACACTCCCATGGAGCACCCGAAAACGGCAACCTGATCAATATATTACAATGCAGGGGTGATTATCCGCTTCAATTTAATTTCAGCGATTCGTTGATTGCGCTGGACGAGTTGATACACATAGCAGCATACAATGAGACATTAATGAGCAAACTGGAAGAAGTGGCTTTGGCAGCGTTAAAAAACCGCAAGCCAGCCCTGGTGGCCTGGGGTATTGGACAGGCCACATTTTCCGAGAACAGGCGAACAGCCGGCGGACCGGTGGATCACAGTATGCCTGTTTTGCGAATCACCAACCCGGATGGTTCACTGAGAGCCGTATTGCTCAATTATGCATGTCATGGTATTAGCCTGGGCGCCGATGTAAACGAAATTCACGGCGATTGGATGGGTGAGGCACAGCGTGCAATTGAAGCCAGACACCCCGGCGCCATTGCCATGGTAGCCATTGGTTGCAGTGGCGATGCACACCCGAAGCTCAGAGATAAAATGGAGTACATGCAATCGTATGGAAAGGAGATTGCCGATAATGTAGACAAACTGCTGGCCTCGACACTGCAACCGCTCACTACGCCGCCCGTCTGCGCCATGAAATGGGTGAAGCTGCCTTTTTCGAAGCTACCTGATGTACCCGAATTGATACAGTTGTCGAAAAACGATACTACCGTAAAAGGTTATTATGCCAGGCTGGCGCTGGAGCGGGTTCAAAGAGGGGAAAGCCTGCCCACGCATTTGAACTACCCGGTACAGGTGTGGAATTTTGGCAACCGCCTGTTGATGGTGAATATGGGCGGAGAAGTGGTAGTGGATTATTCTACCCGGTTAAAAAAAGAATTAGGTGCACATAAAGTATGGATCAATGCTTATTCCAATGATGTATCCTGTTATATTGCTTCGCGCCGCGTAATACAGGAAGGCGGTTATGAGGCCGATGCCAGCATGTATTGGTACAATATGCCGGCGCCCTTATCTGAAAAAGTGGAAGATATTATTATCAGTACGATTCGAACGCTCGTTCCTGCATCGTTCAAAAAATAATTTATGGCCAAAATAAAGATCAACCATCCCGACAGACAACCGGGATTTGTGACAGGTATTTTTTCAGACGCTGTGCTGGTGGATGGTTTCCTGTTTGTGAGCGGACTGGCTTCCGTTGATTTCAAAACTTCGCAGTTTGTATTGGGTACTATTGAAGAAGAAACACATCGCACCCTGGGAAATATAAAAGCTATTGTAGAAGCGGCAGGCGCTACCATGGATGATATTGTAAAATGCACCGTTCATTTAAGCGACTGGAACGATTTTGACCGGTACAACGTTGTATACGCCCAGTATTTTACCGGTGTACTGCCGGCCAGAACCACCGTGCAATCGGTTCTTGGTAAAGGGATCAAAGTAGAAATAGACTGTATCGTTAAAATGCCATCCTGACCATACTCCATTGGCCTTATCGTTATGGATAAGCCTGGCTCTCCGCTGTGCCGGCAGAGACGGGAATCTTATGCGAATTCATCTATTCATAAAAACCAAAACAATTGTTTATGATACATAAGACCCGCAACGATCTGCTTTGCGTTCCACTCAAATACATTATGCTTATGAAATTGGCCATTTGCCTGTTGATTACGTGTTCCCTTTCATCTACGGCATTTGCGGCGGTCGATCCCATACACGGTGTGGTAAGAAGTGAAAACGGCGAATTGCTGGAGCGTGTTACCGTTACGGTAAAAGGTAAAAAGATCAGTACCGTAACCAATGCATTGGGTGAATTCACCATCGATGCCAACCTGGGTGATGTGCTGGTGTTCTCCTATGTAGGTTATGCACCACTGGAAGTGCCGGCGGCCAATGCCAATGGCAAAACCATGACCATGATACAGGCACGCGGCACGGCGGCCGATAGCGTGGTGGTGGTAGGTTTTGGCCGGCAGAAAAAAATAAGCGTGGTGGGCGCTATTTCCACGGTACCCATGAAAATTGTGATACAAACCAGTACGCCCAATTTGTCTACCGCTATTGCGGGTAAATTACCCGGTATCATTTCCCGGCAGGAAAGCGGCGAGCCTGGTTACGATCAAACGCAGATCTACATACGTGGTATGGCCACTTTTGGCGCGGGCACCAACAGAAGCCCGCTGATACTGGTAGACGGTATTGAGCGCGATATGAATACCATCAATGCCCAGGAAGTGGAATCTATTTCGGTATTAAAAGATGCCTCTGCCTCGGCCGTATTTGGCGTTCGCGGCGCCAATGGCGTAATTCTGATCACTACCAAAAGTGGCCGACTGGGAAAACCGCAGGTGACGCTGCGTTCTGAGTATGCGCGTATGACGGGTTTGCGTGCGCCGCAGTTCATTAACGGCGGGGAATATGCTTCGCTGATCAATGAAAACCGTATCAATGAAAGAATGCGTGATCCCAATATCCAGCTGAAATATTCGGATGAAGAAATCCAGAAATTTTACGACCAGTCTGATCCCTATTTATACCCCAGCGTAGACTGGTCCGATGCGGTGTTGAACAAAAACACCCATCAAACCATCAATAACCTGAGCGTAACAGGCGGGAACCCTGTATTGAAATACTATCTGAACCTGGGTTATACCCAACAGGATGGATTGTGGAAACGCGATCCGCAGTACAAGTACAATACCAATAGCACCGTGAATCGTTACAATTTACGCTCCAGGGTAGATGTGAACATCACCAAAGAACTGACCATGGACCTGGGGCTGGGTGTTATATTCAGTCAGAATAACCACCCGGGTTATACAACGCAGGCCATATTCGATGCCCTTACTTTTATTTCACCCATCCAGTTCCCCAAATACAATCCCGACGGCACCATTTCGGGCACCATTGTGAATACCCTCACCAATCCATGGGGTATGGTATCGAATTCAGGATACATCGTTCGCTATAACAACCAAACGCAGGGGACCCTGGGTGTGAAATGGGACCTCTCGGAAAAAATAACACCGGGGCTTTCGCTCAGAGGCCGCTTTGCCTACGACCACAATTCCAGTGGTTATGCCAGCCGCCTCATTTCGTATGAGATCAAGAGCTACCAAGGTAAGGACCCCCTAACCGGTGAAGACAAATACAAGGTGGATTATGAGGCCCGGAGGCAGCAATACTCCACCGGCGCCACCAGCAGCCGCAGTTTTTATACGGAAGCCGTGATCAACTATGAACGCGAGTTTGGAAAACATAGTGTAACAGGCATGCTCATGGGCAACCTGCGCGATGCGGTGGATATACTGGCGCCTATTTCGCGCGATAATATTCCTGCCAAAAGGGTAGGGCTGGCCAATAGAATTACCTATGGATACGATAACCGGTACCTGCTGGAGTTCAATGCGGGTTATAACGGCTCGGAGAATTTTATGAAGGGGTACCGGTTTGGTTTCTTCCCTTCGATATCAGGTGGATGGATTGTGTCGAATGAAAAATTCTGGGGCGCCGGCAATCCCATCAACTCTTTAAAATTCCGTGGTTCCTATGGTTTATTGGGGAATGACCAGATAGGCGGCCGTCGTTTTATGTTCCTCACGTCGCTGAAAACGGCGGGTACCAATTTCTATAATTTCGGCAGCAGTCAAACCGCCATCATTGGCATTGAAGAAGATTATATTGGTTTGCCCGATGTAACCTGGGAAAAAACCAGGAAGGCCAATATTGGTTTCGACATGGGGCTCTTTAACAATGCATTGACCTGGCAGGTGGATATTTTTGAAGAGAACCGGAAAGATATCCTGCTGCAACGTGTGGGTTCCATTCCCCTGGTGTCGGGCTTTTTGCCCAATACCCTGCCCTTTGCCAACCTGGGTAAGGCGTACAACCATGGCGTGGAATCGCTCATCGAATTCAGGAAAAGCACAAAATCTGGTTTCACCTATTCATTGCGGAGCAATTTCACCTTTGCACGCAACCATATTGTAGAAAACGATGAGGCGCCCATGCCTTATGCTTATCAATCGTTAAAAGGATTGCCCATTGGCACCTCGCTGGGATATGTAGCCCTGGGCTTTTTTGAAGATCAGGCCGATATAGACAAAAGCCCCAAACAAAAATTCTCCAGTACAGTAATGCCGGGCGACGTAAAATACCAGGACATCAATGGCGATGGCGTGATTGACAATTACGACAGGGTGCCCCTGGGTTATCCGCGCGATCCCGAGATTGTGTATGGTTTTGGCGGTACCGTTGCCTACAAGGGTTTTGACATGAGCGTGTATTTTACCGGCGCTGCACGCTCCACCTTCTTCTTTATGGGCGGCACGGTATACCCTTTCTCAAAGGGGGAAGGCAGTTATAATGTGCAAAGGGAATTCTACGAACATCGATGGATAGCCGGAGCTGATAATACCAATGCCAAATATCCCGCCGTTCGGTACAGCAGCGCTTTGAACAACTACAATGTATCTACCTTGTATATGCGCAACGGTTCCTACCTGCGGTTAAAAACAGCCGAGTTAGGCTACAGCCTGTCCCAACAGGTGTTGAATCGAATCAAAATAAACAGCCTACGCATTTTCATAAACGGCACCAATTTGATCACCTGGGACGATTTGAAGATTGTGGACCCTGAAAATAATAACGGTAGCGGATGGTATCCCCTGCAAAGGGTGGTGAATGGTGGTTTTCAGGTAACATTCTAAACTAATGCATCATGAAAAAGTCATTCTTTTTTTATATACTGATAGCAGGCGTTTTTTCTTCCTGCAATAAATACCTCGACAAAACGCCTGATGAAGATCTTACGCTGGAGGAAACCTTCAGCGAAAGGCGTTCGGCCGACCGTTTTCTTACAGCCGCCTATTCGCACCTGCCTTTTGAAGACAATTTTCATGAATGGTATGGGCGCAATCCATTTATTGGCGGCTCCGATGAAATGGAAATAACCTGGGACATAGCTTTTGCGCAACAAATGAATACCGGTTCCTGGAACCCTTACAATGTAACGCCGGATATATGGTCTACCGGCTGGCAGGGACTGCGCAAGGTGAATATTTTCCTGGAGAATATACACCTTACGCCCATCAGTGAGGAGGAAAGAAACCGGATGATTGCCGAAGCCAGGTTTCTGAGGGCCATCCTGCATTTTTTTGAATTAAGGTCCTATGGCGCCATACCGATTGCTGATAAATCGCTTATTCTAAGTGATAATTTCAAGGCCATAGAAAGACAGCCTTTCCACAAATGTGTGGAGTTCATAGTAAATGAATGTGATGAGGCCGCTGCTGCACTACCCCTGAAAAGAGAGGGTGGTGATTTAGGCCGCCCGTCGAAAGCTGCCGCACTGGCTTTAAAGGCAAGGGTGTTATTATATGCCGCCAGTCCATTGTTCAATGGCAACCCCGATTACCAGGACCTCAAAAACGCCAGTGGCGATAAATTATATCCTGTTTACGATGCCAATAAATGGGCTGTGGCCGCAGCCGCTGCCAAAGAATGCATTGATGCATGCGAGCCGGTGTACAAGCTTTATCGTGCGTCGGATAATGATCCCATGAACAATTACAAGAAATTATTCGAGGAAAACTGGAACGACGAAGTATTGTTTGCCCGCAACAACGATGGCACCGCCAGCTACAGTTCTTTTCATGAACGCTGCGCTAACCCCATCAGCCTAAGCGGACTATCGGGTTATGCACCCACTCAGGAAATTGTAGACGAATACGAGATGATGAATGGCGAGCGACCCATTACCGGATATGATGTACAGGGTAATCCTATCATCAACCCAACCAGCGGTTATACCGAAACCGGTTTTGCGGCTGCTGCGCATCCCAAAGGGTATTACCCCGCCAGTGTAAGCAATATGTATGTAGACAGGGACCCGCGTTTTTATGCCACCATCAATTTTAACGGCGCCTTTTGGAAAAATCAACAGTTACAGTTCTGGAATACAGGTCTGGATGGTTACCAGTTATCGAACAAAGTGGATTATACCAAGACCGGTTACCTGTTGCGGAAATTCCTGAGCCCGGCGGTGAATCTGAAAACCGGTATTTATGTATTGCGCACCTGGATATACTTCCGCCTGGCAGAACAATACCTGAACTATGCCGAAGCCATTAATGAAGCGGAAGGACCGGCTAATGCCTATCAATATGTAAATGCTGTACGGGACCGCGCCGGTATGCCCCCACTGCCCTCAGGCTTATCGAAAGAACAAATGCGTGAAAGAATAAGGCATGAACGAAGAATAGAACTGGCTTTTGAAACGCATCGTTATTTTGATACCCGCAGATGGAAACTGGCGGCGGCCACAGATAATACCACCATACATGGTATGAATGTAAGGGCAGGCTCCAGCCTCACCGATCCTGAGTTTTACAAACGCACCATCATTGAAAAGCGGATTTTTGAATCGCCCAAACATTACCTGTTCCCGGTGCCCCAGGCAGATATTGATAAAACGCCTGCCTTGATGCAAAATCCCGGATGGTAATCACCTAAAATTATTTTTATGAGAATCCTTATATATATCACCATATTGATCGCAGGGCTGGCATCCTGCACCAAGAACCCGATCGTTATCAGGGATGCCGAATCCTATTCAAAAGTATATATTCCCCAGGCTGTACAAACACCTTACGAAGTGCGGGTATTTGTACTGGATTCTGTACAATCTTATCCCCTTAGTGTGTTTTATGGCGGCTCTGTTGCGCCCTCCCACGACATACATGCTTCATTCAATGTGGATCCCAGCCTGGTAGACGTGTTTAACGCCGAAAACGGCACCAACTATGAGATATTACCCGAGGGATTGTACCATCTTGATAAAAAGGCTGCCATTATAAAAGCCGGCAGTTTTTCCAGTGAACTGCTGCAGTTAACCATTACCACCAACAGGGATTTTCCGGCTTTTACTTCTTATCTGTTACCAATTACCATGACCACCAACGATGCCACCATCAACGAAGAACTGAAAACGATCTATTACCTGATCACCGCATCGTATGCGCCCGGTAAAATTCCGCGCAACGAGGTGTGCCAGCTTACACATGACTTTACTTCCATTTTTCAATACTTTGATGCCATCATCGAGCAATCGGAGGATGGCCAGATCATTCGTTTTCCCTACGATGCCGATGCAGAGGTATTTGAGCCGGGTACCGTGATCAATACAGGCTGGAATATTTTCAAAACCATTGTACCCATTCACAGTCATTTTGTAGCCATGAAAATGGATGGCACACTTACCAGGTACCCGGTGAGTTCCACCGGCGCCATTTCGCCGGGTACCGATTTTGGCTTTGGGTTTGGCATATTCGACAGGTTGGTGCCTTTTGGCAATGCCTTGCTTTGCATGAAGCCGGCCAGTGGAAATTTCGAACTCATAAAATATCCGCTGAATCCCAATATGAGCTGGGGAAGCCCTTATCCTTCATTGGGAGCAGGTTGGGATTTCCCCAGTTTGTTTGAATATGAAAACAACCTGATAGCCGTTGACGCCAGCGGCGATATGTGGCTGTACCCCGTTTCGGAAGACGCCACAGTAGGAACCCGAACCAAAGTGGGCAGTGGCTGGGATATGTATAAAAAAGTGTTTGCCTTCAACAAAGACCTGATAGCTATAGACTACGATAATAAACTCTGGCGATATAAATTCGACCTACGCGGATTTTGGGCATTAAAATAACAACAATGAAAAAATTAATTTTTGTACTCTTTGGTTTCTTTTCTGCAAAAGGGTTTTCGCAATCAGAACCCAATATGCAAACTGCATTGACATGGTGGCCTGAGCAAATGAATGTATGGACACCTGTGGCATGGAAAGATCATTCTTACCGGTTCAATGTGATGTACAATGGCGACATTCTGGCCAGTCCGGCCTGCCGATGGGGCTGGCCGCGTGAAAACAGCAAGGAATGGATTGGCAAAGATATAATGGTAAAAGCTTCGTTTAATGCCGATGGCAAACCGGTTCCTATTCCTACACAACGCATTTCTTCTTACAAAATAGATGGCGGCGTGGGTATACAGGGCTGGGACGAAGATCATGAAACACCTGTTCTGTGGACAGATTACCGACTGCCGCAGCAGGGCTGTGTTATACGCCAGGAATTTTTTGCCCATGTAAAAGGTGATCAGGCGGTGAAAACTGCATTGGAGCCATTGTATGGCTGGATACGATACAGGGTAACTTTTACAGATGCCTCGTATCATGCAGACAGCATCCCGGTGGTGTTGCGGCTAAACAGGAATTATTACGACCATGTTGATCACTGGCAATACGCCATAGCCATAGACATCAACCCCGATTTGAGAAAATATTACCAGGAACTGCGTGGCGAACAGCAAGGCAACAGGATGAATGTGGTGGAGCCTGATGGCAAATTGAGAATGGTGGTGAATGGCCACCGGCCCGAATTTATGAAGATAGAAGATGGTGTATATGCAGTGAAATTCTATATGAAGAATGAACCGGGCGCCACTGCACAGGTATTGCTGCCCATGATACCGGAAGCCGGTTCAACACTGAGCGAGGAACTGGCCCTGGGATATGAAGGCGCTTTAAAAAGAGCCGATGCTTTCTGGGAACAAAAAGATCCCAACGCGGCAACGGTAAAGGTGCCCGAGCAATACATCAACAATGTGATCAAACAAAGCGTAAAGTTTGCGCAAATGATTGCAGAACTGGATTATAAAACCCTTGAATATTCTTATTTATCTGGCTCCTTTGGCTACGATTATTTGTGGGCAACACCCACGTCTATGATCAGTCATATGTTTATGGATCCTTTGGGCCAGTTCAATGCTACCAAAAAATATTCGGAGATATTTTTGAAAAACCAGGGCACTGTAAAGCCCCCGGGCAAGGCTTTTCTACCCGATCCCGGTTATTACAGTTCGCCCAAAACACTCACCTCCATCGACTGGCTTACCGATCATGGCGCGGTGTTGTTGCAGGTGACCAATCATGCCTTGTTGAGCGGCGATCAGGCATTCATCGACCAGTGGCTGCCTTCGATATTAAAAGCATGCGACTTTTTGAAGAAGGCCTGCGCCATCACTGATCACGACGGGGTAAAAGGTTTATTGCCACCTGCGGTGGGTTCAGATGAAGGTATTCAAACCCAGAATTTATGGAGCCAGGCCTGGAATTATAAAGGCCTCACGTCGGCAGTGAAATTATTAAAACAGATCAACCATCCACGGGCTGCCGAGTTTGAACAATTTGCCGCCGGATTTAAAAAGACTTTCCTGGAAAACTATTATGAGATTGTAAAAACAGGAAAAACATGGATAGATGACGATGGTAAAACACGTTATTTACCCTCCACGGTGTTGACCAATAAACCGCAGCCCCGCCATCTTTTTTCAGATGCTTTTTACCTGGATGTAGGGCCGATGGTATTGGTATGGGCCGGCTTGATGGATGCCAGTGACCCCATCATGAAAGACATTGTAGATTATTTCCGCAATGGCCCCAATAAAAAAATGTGGCCCGCCATGTATCATGCCTTGTATCGCCCCTGGTTGAACCATGAAATTTCAACCTGCGAGCCCTGTTATAGCTGGAACATCTTTCATTCCTGGCAATTGAACGACCGGGAAAAGTTCCTGGAAGGGATGTATAGTTTGTATGCCGGCGCTTTATCACAAAATACCTATATCTCCTGCGAGCACCGGCATGGCATCATGGGTAATTTATTTGCAACGCCGCTGGCATTTTATGCTACCCGCCTGGCGGTTATTGACGACCAGGTGCGTGCCAACGAACTGCATTTGATGCGTATTTGCCCCCAGGCATGGATCAGTTCTGCAGAAGAAACCATTTTTGATAATATGCCCACCGAGTTTGGCGCGGTAAGCCTTCGTTTCAAAAAATCGGCCGATGGCAAAACGCTCGATGTACAATTTACCCCTGCATGGCGCCATCAACCCGGTAAAGTGGTATTGCATGTGCCGCCGGTAGAGGGTTTAAAAACAGTAAAAGTAAATGGTAAGAAATATAAAGTGACCGCCGGCAGGGAAATAGTTTTATGATGAATAACAGGAGAGCGTTTATTAAGAATATGGGGATGGGTGGCCTGGCTGCCATGGCCATCCCCTCCATAACCAGCGGGGAAAAACAGGTAAAAGATGTAAGCGCCCATACGTATAATAGTTATTATTCGGGTGAACACTTAAACCGCATTGCCTTTCCATTGGGTGGTATTGGTGCAGGAATGTTTTGTGTGGAAGGTTCAGGCGCCTTGTCGCATATGTCGGTGCGCAATAATCCCGACATGTTTTTGGAACCGGCCCTGTTTGCCGCCATTTGTGTAAAAGGGTTGAAAAACGGCGCCAAAGTGCTGGAAGGGAAAGTGCCCGGCTGGAAAAAATACGGAACCCCGCTTTCGGGTTTGGGGGGTACGGTAGGCAATACCTGGGGACTGCCCAGGATGGAGGAAGCCCGGTTCCAGGCCAGGTTCCCGTTTGCGCACATGACATTGAAAGATAAAGACCTGCCTCTGGATATAACGCTCAAAGGCTGGAGCCCTTTTATACCCACCGATGAAGACAGTTCCAGTTTGCCGGTAGCTGCCCTGGAATACAGTTTTAAAAATACCAGCGGCCGTACCATAGATTGTGTGTTCTCGTACAACAGCCGCAATTTCATGGCGCAGCCCGATGCCGTGAATACCATTGAACCTTGTGCCAACGGTTTTACGCTTTCTTCCAAAGCAACAGCCAATGCGCCCGAGAAGCAGGGCGATTTTGCCATTTTTACCAACGAGCCGGATACGGTGGTTGATCACTGCTGGTTTATTGGCGGCTGGTTCGATTCGCTCACCATGGCCTGGAACAATATCATGGCAGGTAACACCGAACCGCAACCGCCGGTGGAAAAAAACGCACCCGGCGCTTCTTTATTTGTTCCCTTTCAACTGCGACCACGGCAACAAAGAACCATCCGGGTGTTCATGTGCTGGTATGTACCCCATACCAAATTGCAGATCGGGCCCACCGAACCCGATTTTCAACATAAAGGGCATCCATATCACCGCCCCTGGTATAGCAGCCGGTTTAAAAACATTACAGAACTTGTTCAATTCTGGAAAGACCACAGTGCCGAACTGCGGCAAAAAACGCAGTTGTTCACCGATACATTTTATAAAAGCACCCTGCCGCCTGAAGTGATAGAAGCGGTTGCCGCCAATCTTACCATCTTGAAATCGCCCACTGTATTGCGGCAATACGATGGTCGTTTCTGGTGCTGGGAGGGTAGTGGCGATAGCTGGGGATGTTACCACGGTTCCTGCACGCATGTATGGAATTATGCGCAGGCCGTAGCGCATTTGTTCCCCGCGCTGGAACGCAGTTTACGCCATACCGAATTCAACGAAAACCAGAATAAGGAAGGGCACCAGGCTTTTCGCGCCAACCTGCCCATATGCCCGGTGGCGCATAATTTTCATGCTGCCTGCGATGGACAATTGGGCGGTATTATGAAAGTATACCGCGAATGGCGCATCAGTGGTGATGACGAATGGCTGCGCAGCCTGTTCCCGAAAGTGAAACAAAGCCTGGAATATTGTATCAAAACCTGGGATCCCTTTGAAAAAGGGGTTATTGAAGAACCGCATCACAATACCTACGATATTGAATTCTGGGGGCCCACTTCCATGGCTACTTCCTTTTATTTGGGCGCCTTGCGGGCTATGGAAAAAATGGGCGCTTATTTGAAAGAAGATACCACCCGGTATACCGGTTTATACAAAAAAGGAAAAGCATACATAGAAAGCAGGCTGTTCAACGGCACTTACTTTTTCCAGGAAATAAAATGGAAGAACCTGAAAGCCGCCGACCCTTCGCGGGAGGAACTTCGTGCACGGTATACGCCGGTGGCCTGGTCTATTCTTCAAAAAGAAGGACCTAAATACCAATACGGACAGGGATGCCTGTCTGACGGTATATTGGGCGCCTGGATAGCCCGTATGTGCGGACTGGACGATATACTGGACCCTTCAAAAACCAAAAGCCATTTGCAGGCCGTACATCGCTTCAATTTCAAAGCCAGCCTGGCCGATCATTCCAATCCGCAACGCCCCACATTTGCCTGTGGCGATGATGGTGGTTTAATATTGTGCACCTGGCCTATGGGTGGACAACTATCGCTTCCGTTTGTTTATAGTAACGAAGTATGGACCGGTATAGAATACCAGGTTGCCTCGCATTTGATGATGATGGGAAAAGTAAAAGAGGGACTGGAAATTGTGCGCACCTGCCGCAAAAGATACGACGGAACCGTTCGCAATCCATTTAGCGAATACGAAGCCGGGCATTGGTATGCAAGGGCTTTATCGAGTTATGGATTGTTGCAGGCATTGACCGGTGTACGATACGATGCTGTGGAAAAAAAGTTGTATGTACAATCCCGCATCGGGCGTTTTGTAAGTTTTCTTTCCACCGCCACCGGATTTGGCACGGTAACATATGACGGGAAAAATGCAAGGGTGGAAGTGGCTTATGGAAAAATAGATATACGTGCTGTAGAGATTCATCCCTGAAGCACATGCCTATGTGGAGCAGTTTCATAAAAAAGGCAATGTGGTGGTGCATGTTATCACACCCTAAATAAGTTCATGCACCCATACCGATACTGAAGCTGCCTCGCAAAGAAACTCACCCCAGCCATCTTTATCAATCATAACGGTGCCTTTATGGTTACCCAGGTAATCACGGAAAACGCGGCCGCTGTGTATTTTACCCATCTGCATTTTTTTGACGCCTTTGTCGCCATTACTGATCACTACGGCACAACCGGAAGTATTGTGTGCTTCATCGCCCTCGCGCACCCATCCAATACAGGTAGGAAAATCGAAATAATCCCTTTCGGCGCCATAGGCAAACAGTTTCCGTGCTTGTAACAGTGTATCCAGTTTGGCCACCGGGTTTAAAATTATTTCACAATCCTGGCCATTGCAATCTTTATCGGTATACTTTGCGCCATAGATATCGGGATAAAATACGCAGGGATAACCCTGTTTGCGTAATAAGATGAGACTGTAAGCCGCTTGCTTGAACCAGTCTTCCACCGGCGCTTCCAGCAACTGCAGGGGTTGTGTATCGTGATTGCCCACCAGGGTTACCGCCAGGTGGGGCTGGCGTTGCACCAGGGTGTTGTCGAAAATGGTGCGCAAATCGTATTCGCCGCGTGCCCGGGCGGCCTGGAAAAAATTATGGTGCAGGGGTGCATCAAAAAGCAACATCCTGCCTTCCATGATATCAATGAAGTGCAGCATGTCGTGCAGTTTTTCGGGCGCCCAATATTCACCTACGGCAAACAGTTTGCGGTGGCGGTTCATATGTTCCAGCCATTCTTTGATGAAATCCGGCGCAATATGTTTTACGGCATCTATGCGCACGCCATCGAATTGAAGCAGCTGCCATAACCAATCGCCCCAGCGTTTGATTTCCTCCCGTACGGCCGGGTTGCGGTATTCAATATCGGCGCACATCAGATAATCGTAATTGCCGTATTCACTATCCGCCACATTTTCCCAGCCTTCACCATATTCGTTCTGGATGGTGAAGATGGCTTTTTCGTCGTGCTTTTTATCGTAGTCTATTCCGGAGAAACTGAGATGGTCCCATTTAAACGCAGAGTATTTTTCTTTCCGCCCGGGATAAAAGAACCGGGTATAACCTTCTATTTCGTATGGTGCTGAAATAAATTCGGTGCGGTTATCGGGGTTTACTTTACGCACGGTGATGATTTCCGACTCATCGGCGCTGGCCAGGTGATTGATCACCACATCAATATAAACCTGCATACCGGCATGGTGAATAGCTTTCACGGCCTGTACCAGTTCCTTTTTGGTGCCGTATTTGGTACGTACCGATCCTTTCTGGTCAAACTCGCCCAGGTCGTACAGGTCATACACATCGTAACCCACGCTGGAAGCTCCATCGCTGCCCTTGCTTGCAGGGGGTAGCCATAGGGCGGTAATACCCATACCGGCCAGCCGTTTGGCAGCTGACTTTAAAAAATTCCAGAGTTGGCCATCATCGGGCAGGTACCAGTGAAAGCTTTGGAGGATAGTACCGTTTTGCATATCCGCATACACGTAAAAAACATGCCAGCGGTGAGTAACCTCACTTTTTGCCCACGCGGTACAGGCGCCCGCCATCGGTTACGGCATACAGTGCGCCGTCTTTACCTATGGTGATATCACGGAAACGCTGGTTTTCACTCTCAAACAATCTTTCTTCCCCGGTTACTTTATTACCCTGGATCACCAGGCGTATGAGGTGCGGTAAATTCAGGGCGCATACAAATAAATTGTTTTTCCATTCCGGTATGGCGTCGCCGCTGTAAAACACCATGCCGCTGGGCGATACCACAGGATCCCAGTAATACACGGGTTGCTCCATGCCTTCTTTTTGGGTAGCGCCGCCGCTGATGGCCGGACCACTGTATTCTATACCATAAGTAATGGCGGGCCAGCCATAATTTTTGCCGGGTTGTATGCGGGTGATCTCGTCGCCGCCACGCGGACCAAACTCACCTTCCC
>Ga0065721_10049171_pt1 | contig 42903 bp, 38 predicted proteins | sample Mesricmetagenome_FD_59108 | JGI IMG/M metagenome (GOLD analysis project Ga0065721, IMG submission 59108) | Mesophilic microbial community from rice straw/compost enrichment Sample: eDNA_1 v2 (version 2) | ecosystem: Engineered > Solid waste > Grass > Composting > Bioreactor | place: USA: Davis... | reverse complement strand
TTTTGAGCCCCCTGCCGGGATCGAACCAGCGACCTACTGATTACAAGTCAGTTGCTCTACCAGCTGAGCTAAGGAGGCGTTCACATTTCAAATAACGAGTTTTTATTGGTTTTTGAAGCTCTTTCCATCGGCTTTTTTCGTCTAGGCTCCGCGCAATCCCACTTAACCGACAATACCCACAAAAACACCCCTTTCCTTTAGGGACTGCAAAGATATACAAACTTGTTTTAATACAAAAATTATTTACAAAAATCTGGCAGCCCCTCGGGACACACCGTTTTAGACGAAACGACAATCACCAGTTATCTGTATCTTCGCACCGGAAATTCAGTTATGAAACACATAATACATTACATAATTCCCTTATTGCTTTCCGCCGTCACGCCATTGGCTAAAGCACAGCAAAAGAAATCGATATGGGACCATAAACTAATCAAACGATTCATTTCGCCTGATAAGGACACCACGCGGTCAGCAGGTTTTATGGTTGTACCCGCATTGGGCTACGCCCAGGAGACCGGGTTGGAATTCGGTTTAGCCGGCGTCTATAACTTCTACGTCAATAAAACAGACACCAGCATCCGAACCTCGAATGTTACATTTATCGGCACATTTACCACCGAGCGGCAAACCAACCTGAAGCTTGAATCAGACGTATGGACTATTGACAACAAACATCACTTTGTAAGCGAGCTGAGATTCCGGAACTTCCCATTCAACTACTATGGATTGGGAAATCAGACGCATCAGGCAAACCAAGATATCTTGCTTATGCGTATGACAAGGGTCCGCTTTGAAGGCGAACGCCGCCTGGCGGATCACTATTATGGAGGTGTTAATTTCGCTTATGAGTATTTTGATTTCTCGGATCGGGAGGCGGGCGGCATATTTGAAAGCCAGCCGCCCTATGGTCAGGAAGGCGGCTGGCATGTGATGCTGGGGCTGTCTCAGCTGTACGATACCCGCAACAGTAATACATACACCACCAAGGGTTATTATGCCCGGGTAAAATATGCGTTTTCACCTGGATTCGGCGGCGGCAACAATTTCAAAGGCAGCCTGATCGACGTCGACCTCCGCGCTTTTTTCCCGTTATTGCCGCAGCTAACATTAGGAATGAATGCACACTACACCACTTCTTTTGGCCCTCGTGTCCCGTTTTACGTCTATAGCGAGCTCGGCGGCGACATGATGATGCGCGGTTACTACACTGGACGATACCGAGACCCCAATCTGCTTGCAGCCCAAAGTGAACTCCGATACCGGTTTCATCCCCGGCTCGGTATTGCCGGTTTCGTTGGTACAGGTTCCACCTACCACCGTGGCAACCAACCCATAAGATTTATCCCATCTTATGGAGGTGGACTGCGCTATTTCTTTGACCTAGAGCATAACAGTAGCGTTCGTATAGAATACGGCATCGGTGAAAAACGCCCTGGCGAAAAGCGCCAGGGCGGCTTCTATCTCTCTTTGAGCGAGGCGTTCTGATTAAAACTCATGTTCCCGGACCTGATTCCAGTCCGTATTGAAGTCAATAAGGAAACCGTTGACTGTACCCGTATTCCCCAGCAGACGTCCCGTAAACAGTAGCCGAACATTATTGGTGATATCCTCAGATAAGGTCAATGCATTTAATATATTTTCATTTTGGTCATAAGCCGTCACTTCATAAGTTACATTCCTGGTGCCGTCTAATAGCCCTAGGAACTGATTAAAACTGATTCTGTAATCAGCAACCTGTGAAAAGTCCGAAAAGATCATGGATTGTATGTCAGAAACAGGTAAGCCCTCAGGTTGTCCGAACGGCGTATACAGATAATTATCATGTCCTTTTGTAATTACGATCTTTTTTACACTCAATAAATCTTCCGCCAGATCGGTAAAATCAAACTCCACCGAGCTATAGCATCTGTTAAGGACTATCGTTTGTTCCATATCGGCCGCCCCAACCTCAAAGTCCTGCAACACACACGCGTAGGTAATGGCATTGATGTCGTCAAACGCCTGCCCGAAATAGAATTCCGATGCATTGTGGAGGGTTTGGGGCAAAAATACTCCCTTATCCGACCTGTACGCCACAAAGAGTACCTCATATATACCCGCTTCCAGTTTAGCTTCCAAGGCGTATCCTTCCGCCAGCCCGCCTAACTCCACGTCCCGCTCACTGACCAAGGCACCGTCAGTTGCCGAAAAGATATAATAATGCAACCTGTTCGGCAAGCTTGGGTCGCCGTTCCCGCCTTCCCCGCTATAGACGCCAGAAAGGCGGACATTATCAAGCCGCACTGTTCCGCGGTTTTCGTCATATTCCCCAGCCCCTTCCCGGTCTCCCGCTTTAAACTCCAGCCTGAATTTCAGCACTTCCGCCCCGCTGACTCCGGAAATGCTTCTCAAATCGAAGGCATATCTGTTCCATGATGACGTCCCCACGTGTTCGAATGGGTTATGCTCACTGAGCGTTTCATAAGTTGTACCACCGTCGATTGAGTAAGTGATCGAAAAATCCTTTGGTCCCGTACCTGAGCTGTTCATGCCGAAAGCGAGTTCGGAAACAGCTTCAACTCTGTGTAACGGCAAACTGATCTCCAGCGATCGGGCTCCCGTGACACTAAGCGCCCTCCCTGCTTCAAACGGGTCAACAGCAAATCCGTTTACAAACCCCGGTTCAGCGGCGGCGGCGTCAAATGTGACTCCAGCAGCGGCGTCTATTGCAATGTCGGGATCAAGCGATTCTTCATTAAATGACCAAAAATACAAATACTGTGGTGAATCACTGGTTTGGGCATTCCCAACCGCTTGAATAGGTTGGGCAAACCGGGGCGCGGCCCGTCGATAGGTTGAGGACAGCGCCGCCAATGGCTTGATTTGTGATTCAAACCCTGATAGCTTAAAGGTAACGGTCGATACGTCATTGGTTAGCGGCAGTGGAACATCCTTTTTACAAGCCTGCAACAACGCAGCTACACCAATGAGAACCAGGAAACGAAATAAAAGTTGTACAGCGTTCATAATGCATATGATTGATTAGTGAAACCATACAAAGCCGGACCAAGTGCTCCCGGTTAGCCAGTCACGCGTAAACAGATATTTTCTTCTTAGGCAGAAGCACAGGGTTAAGTCGTATCAAAGATAATTTATCGAAATACGGAAGGCAAAGGCTATATGCAATTGAAAGACGATTTTTACAATGCTATAAAAAAAATGTAACAATTAGAAAAACAGAGCTCCTTTTAATTTACAAAAATGCCCATGCCGCGCGGCATGGGCAAAAAATCGCTGAATATCAGTAACCGTCTTAAGACGCCTTATCGGTTGAAAGCGCTTTATCAATCATAAATAATAGGTTCTTCCGGTGAGCATCGGTTTGCATGTCTATAGCAGCCGTTTTGGCCAGCTTTGACTTCAGCGTCATCAGTGTGCTCACTGCAGCCGCTCTACTGGCGTGGTCATAACCCGTCTGCGACGCTATAATTCCACTCAGTGCAGCCACATAATCGGTCTGCAGATTTTGGCGGACCAGGTTAACATTGGAATTCAGATCTTCGTCGAAGATATATGTCACCAGATCGTGCAGCACCTCAGCAACGGAATATTCATTGCCATAAAACATGCTGTTGTTTATTCTCGAAAGCGTCGTCGGATGCAAGATATGTGAAAGCGTGCTGATCTGGAGTGACCGATAGGTGTTCTGTGGTTTATAATCTTCAGTACTGCTGAAAAAGTTAAATCCGCGGCGCTGGGGTTGCAGGTAGGAAAACAACGGATAATCCATTTCGAACGCATTCGGTGCGTAAATGTATTTACCCAACAGCTCCATGGCTTTCTTCTGCGTTTCCAGAGGCACAGGTGTATACGGGGCGCTTTCCGCACGTTGTCCCACAAAGCTCCGATCCACATAAACGCCGCCTATATAGCGGCTGATGGCATTGGCCATATCGGCACGCTGCCGGTTAAGCTGCCCGTATCGCAGAAGTAACTCGTGATAGCTTTGGTTCGGCCGGCTGAATCGCTCGCGTAATTTGGGCATCATTTCATTGACCAGCAGGAACCGCTCTTCACCATACACCATCATGTTGTTGGAGTGGTCATTGACGTTTACACGCGGATCGATAGCCTTTCCGGGACTGCGCATGTCATCCGCGTCATTACCGAACGCCAGCTTCGGATCGGTACTGCGGCTCAATATACGATTAAGTCCTTCTTCCTCCTCCTCCGGCTCAAATGGAGTATACCCATACTCAATCGCCCATATGTCATACGGGCCCGCCTTAGTTGTATAGTAATCCCCCTGCTTTTTCCGGTCCCGGCTTACATTGATCGCCGGATAGTCCATCACAGATCCCTGCAGGCCTATTTTGCGTGTCAGTTTAGTATCATTAAGCTCTTCGGGGCTCAACATCTGGCTGGCTCGCATGTTATGGTTTAATCCCAGTGTATGTCCCATTTCATGCATAATAAGGTAATAGAGGAATTGCTTGTGCATCTCACGTACCGTTTCGGCCTTCTTCGCTTCCCCAGCCGCGGCGTCCAGGGTCTCAACAGCAGTAATCCCGGTCTGGAACTGCATGCTTAATTCATTGGCAAGATTACAAAACGCCATCCGGTTGACCTTGCTGTGGTGAATATACGTCTCATCCGGGTTGATCGCTTTTTCGGGATCGTTCCAGGGCAATGTCCCTAAAGCACTGACGCCACCGTTGAACAAGTCGTCCATCACAGGCGTTCCAGCCCCGGATTTCCATTCCACCGTAATGTCCGCACCCAAAATCTGGCCGGTCAACGGATTAAAAAAACTGGGGCCGATGGCTCCGTAACTCGGACTACTGGATGATTTCCAACGGATAACATTGTAAGCGATGTCAGCGGGATCCCATTCTGCATCATCCGGCATTTCTTTCATCACAATAGCATTTTTAAAGCCAGCAGCCTCAAACGCTTCATTCCACTTCTCCCCCGCCTCCTTGATAATTGGACGATATTCCATCGGAGTAGTATTTTCAATCCAGAACACGATCGGCTCAACAGGTTCGCTGAGTTTCGCGTTTGGATCTTTCTTCTCCAGGTACCAACGACTGATGAAATCCTTGTAAGGCGTCGGAGATATCGACGTCAGATCATCCACCTCCGCCCCGAAGTATCCCACGCGCGGGTCATCCCGGCGTGGTCGGTACCCGTTTTGGGGTACCGCTAAAAACGAATGCTGCATCTTTACCGTTACATAACGGGCGTCGGTTATATCCTTCCCTCCACCATTCAGGGGCGTCGGGTTTTCATAAGCGAGGCTAACCAGCACATCTGTGTTTTTCGGAAATGAGCGCACGGTATCATATACCGATTTCGCAGCGTTGAGGTTACCGAGGTTGAATACTGCGGTCGGTGGGACCCCCGGAGGGATCACCGGCTTGACCGCATCCAGTTTATTACTTAAGAACAATCCATCGACGGGCACCAGGAAACCGGCGCTGTCAGATGCCGCTATTTTCTCTGAATGAAAAATGGTTTCGGCCACATCCGCATTTGCCGCCTTACTTACCGGATTGCCGGGATCATAATAAAAGGACGTATTCTTCCGTAGAAACTCGATCCGGTCGTGTTTTTTGCGTACGGTAAATAACCAGGTGTCGCGGATCATGTTCTGATTAAGGAACAATGCCGTGGGCCCTCCCATGGAAAAACTCTGATAAATAAAATCTTTTCCGAGCTGCTCCTTGGCTACGTAGAGCTGAAGGCCCGCCGAAGCGGTGTCCTGATACAAGGTAAACAAGCCATCAATCTTCCTGCTGGACTTGGTCTTATCGGCAACGGAAGGCTTGTCCGCCTTCTTTTTCACAGAATCGGCCGCCGCTTGCCGCGTGCTGTCCACCGGCGCCGCTTTCAGGGTATCGGCCTTTTTTCCCGCCAGGCTATCCTGAAGCAACCCCACACCGGCGGCAGAAGCAGGTCCGCTTAAAAGCAGCCCGCAGACCAAAATAGAGATAAACGATCGGTTCATATAATTTTTATTGTTAAGTAAATCGTTAGACGCTTGGTTCCGGCTTAAATTACAACTGCGTTACCGGAAGTATCTTCTCCGGGACAGAGACTTTACCACAAAGATAATACTTTATCGGTTAAAAACGGATTCTGAAATTTTCCCTGGCCTGGCCGCTATGGAAAAATATCAGTCCGGCATAAAACAGATCTATGGTGACGGTTACTGCTGGTTCCTCCTTGGCTTCGCGCCACAGGCGCTTCATACCGCTACTGCGATAGATATCCTTAAATACGATCACGCTATGCTGGTTCAGGTTTGGTAGAATTTCGTCCAACTGGCATTTAATCCATTCTGGATCACCGCCTTTGACAACAACAAAGTCCAGCTGCTGCGGCAAGGGGTCGCCCAAGGTATATACCGCGCTTGGTTGAAAGCGACTGATAAGCCGGGCAATGAGCCGCTCAACTTTATCACGCGGTTCACCGGGTTGCCGCTTTCCGTAGAAGACCTTATCCACCAAACCATATACAAAGGGCGAATGGGTTCCGTGCCGTGAATTTGAACACACGAAATGAATCAAATAATCGACATAGAAACGCCAGGAACACATCCGGGCAAAGATAGCACCACTTGATTTGTCGTTGGAAATATTTCCGATTGTTTTTTGTAGTTTTGTCATAATGAACGATAAAGAGTTAGATTCGCTGATCAAGTTACTTGATGATCCTGACGCTGAAGTGTTCAGGCATGTCGAGCAGAAGCTGATTACCATGGGGCCGGAGGTCATTACGCGGCTGGAAACGGTTTGGGAACAATCGTTCGATGTCATGCTTCAAACCCGTATTGAAAACCTGATCCACAAAATACAGTTTGAAGATGTACTTCATGAGCTGGAACTGTGGAAACTTAGCGGTTCATTCGATCTTTTGCAAGGCTTGATTATCGTCAATAAGTACCAGTATCCCGACATGGATGAGCAGAAGATCATCAACCAGATAGAAGCTATCAAGCGGGACGCATGGCTGGAAATGATATATAGTATGAGTGCCGTCGAAAAGGTCCGGTTACTAAATAATATCATCTATAATGTACACGGATTTTCAGGGAATACCAGCAACTATCACGACCCTCAGAACTCGTACATCGGCCAAGTGCTGGAAACACGTAGAGGCAATCCTATTTTGCTGGCATGCCTTTATAGTATAATCGCCCAAAAGCTTGACATACCGATTTACGGAGTAAATTTACCCAAGCATTTTATCCTCGCTTACACGGAAGACCATAATCCTGTTGAAAACAGACATGGCATTCTGTTTTATATCAATGCGTTCAACCGTGGGCAAATATTCGGCAGGCATGATGTTGTTGCGTTCCTCAAACAGCTTAACCTTGCGCCAAGTGACAACTTCGTATTACCCTGCGGCAACCTGGACATCATCACCCGCGTACTGCGCAACCTGGCAACATCCTATTCCCAGTCTGGCAACAATATCAAGATGGAAGAAATTAATCGGATGCTTGAAATATTAAGCTGATTTAGACGGCGCGTTATTGAGCCACTCCCCTTGCGTCCAGATAAATAGCGAAAGGCGTCCGACGTGGCGAATCAAAGGTCACGCTTGCCTCAGGCTCCACATTGCCTACATCGGAGAGTTTGAAGCGGGATACCCGCCGCGCTATCTGATCAGCGACGTAGACTGTCATTCTGCCTTCCCTCGGATCGATAGCCACATCAACCGGGCCAGAGAGACCGGTAAGTGGACCGCTGATCACTCTTGTCGGCGTTACTGAGGCCGATGATTGAGCCAAATGGGCCTTTATTCCTTCAATGATATAAACCTTACCGCCTACGTTTTCCTGCGGATCGCCGTAGTCCGCGGCCACCAGTACATCAAGCGAATCGACAAAGGCAATGCCACGGATGCTGGACGCGCCGACGATCCGAATGTTCGATAAGGCAGATAGGCGTAATTCCGCTGAATCCGCTTCCGATATCCCGCCGTATAAGATTACGCCGCCTGCTGATGCTGAATTTGAGACCAGTAAGCTATCTTCGTTCCACGTGATAACGCTCCACGGGATGATTCCCTGGTCCAGCCGGAAGCGGCGGCTGGGCGCGGTATATCCGTTTTGATTCATCGGCCTGTAGAAGCCGTAAATGTATGAGCTCGGCGTCCCGATGTTAGTGACGTAGAGCATTTCAGCCGGCACGTAATATGTCAATCCACGCATCCCCGTCAAAAGTCTATTACCCAATCGACCGGTGTTCCCCAATTGCCCAAGGGCCGTTACTTGCATCACCCTTACTGTAGTGTCATACCTGCCCGCCTGAAACGCCCGGCCGATGCCCGGACTGAAAAAAATGCCCGCTCCCCCCAATGCTCCTGAACTGTGGTTGAAATCAATCCCGTCAAATGTTGAGTCCGCTGGGTCAATCAGCCCTACATTCTGTACAGGAAGCGTCGTATCGCCTTGTGTGGTGTCCTGAAAAGAAACGTATAAGCGGGATATGGGCCGAGTCGGCTCCAGCGGTTCATCATCGTTCCGCATACAACCTGCCGCCATAAGCAACGCCACTGCCACTACCGCAAGTAAACCGAATGACTTTTTCATCACATGGATTTTGGGCAAAGGTATAAATTTTTGCCGACCGGATATTGATTCCGGCATTGCCTTTATCCGCCGGGCGCTCTTTGATGATCATTCCTACCTTTGGCATATCACAAACTTAACCAGCTTTCTTCAATATTGCAACACTGCCGATTTATTGTTAATATTGCAGTTTCAATTCTAGTCGTAAGAAGATGGACAATACGGGATTTAAACGGGAAAAGCTGGAGCTACCGAACGGTGAAAAGAAGCTATTGCTTCATTCTTGCTGCGCACCTTGTTCCGGCGAAGTGATGGAGGCGCTGATCGCATCCGATATCGACTTTACAATTTACTTTTACAACCCAAACATCCATCCGCGCAAGGAATACGATCTACGCAAGGAAGAAAACATCCGCTTTGCCGAGAAGCATGGTATCCCTTTTGTTGATGCCGACTATGATGTTGATAACTGGTTCGCGCGTGCCAAAGGCATGGAGCATGAACCGGAAAGAGGAATCCGCTGTACGATGTGCTTTGACATGCGCTTTGAGCGCACAGCGTTATATGCTTACGAGCACGGATTTCCTATCATTACAAGTTCACTCGGCATTTCGCGGTGGAAGAATTTCGAACAGATCAACGATTGCGGTATCCGGGCCGCCGGACATTACCCTGGCATCACGTATTGGACCTATAATTGGCGCAAGAAAGGCGGCTCCTCGCGCATGCTCGAAATCAGCAAACGCGAGCATTTCTATATGCAGGAATATTGCGGTTGCGCCTATTCGCTCAGGGACACCAATCATTGGCGTCTGCAAAACGGCCGTGAGCGGATTGAAATCGGAAAAAACTATTATGGAGATGAATCGTAAACTTCGTCTCCTATAATTCTTTCATATCTTATATTTTATACTTACCTTTGCAGGCTCAATTGTGGGATGGTGAATTATTTGAAGCAATATCGGATCCCCTTTTCGGGGTTGAGCTTGGGTACGCATGACTTCGAGTTTGGTATTGACAAGGCGTTCTTTGATTGTTATGAATACTCCATAGTAAAAAATGGCAATCTCAAGGTACTTGTCAAGCTGCACAAACGCGAAAACATGATGGTGCTTGACTTTGACATTAGAGGTACCGTTACGCTGACATGCGATGTCTGTCTTTCGGCTTTTCCCGCCAAAACCGAGATAACCGAAAAACTTATTGTCAAATGGGCAAGCGAGGACATCGGCGAAGACTCCGAGGAAATCATGGTACTGGATAAGCATGAAAACGAGCTTGATATTGCTCCATTGCTGTATGAATATATCAACGTATCCGTACCACACTATATCAGGTGCAGCGAGCAGGGCGACAACGTTACTTGCGACGAAACAGTTATCGCGAAGCTGAAAGCTTTGTCCGCTGATCATCAGGAAGAGCAACAAACAGATCCCCGTTGGGATGCATTGAAAAATATAAATTACAATAAAAATTAATAATACGAGATGGCACATCCGAAACGTAAAACGTCTAAAGCGCGGAGAGACAAAAGAAGGACGCATTATAAGGCTGACAGGCCGACCTTGGCTACCTGCAAAGAAACAGGTGCCGTACATCTGCCCCACCGTGCATACCTGGTAGATGGCAACCTTTATTACAACGGTAAATTGATCATTGAGAACGCAGCTTCCGTTTAGTCGATCTTTCAAAAAATTAAGCATCCTCTAACGTATAACTGATTTTTTATACGTTACTTTGGAGTGTCTTTACACATTATTGATTGGACAGAAACCGGGCACATAAGGGTTCTTTCCGACCTCTAAAAGTAATTTTTTGCGGAAGAAAAGCAATAACGGATGAAGATTGGTTTAGATATATTGGGTGGTGATTTTGCACCTGAAGCAACCCTGCAAGGGGCTATCCTCGCATCAAAGCTGCTTTCAGAAAATCAGAAAATCGTACTCATAGGTGACCAAGAAATTGCGAAACAGTATATCAGGCAAGCAGGGGAAAACCCTGCTTTTTTTGAATACGTACACGCACCCGATCACATCGGTATGGGAGAACATCCCACAAAGGCTATAGCACAGAAACCTGAATCCAGCATCAGTCGCGGGTTTCAGCTATTGAAGGAAGGCGCCATCGACTCCTTCGCTTCAGCGGGTAATACCGGAGCCATGTTGGTCGGTTCAGTTCTCAGTGTAAAAACGATTCCAGGAGTAATCCGGCCGGCAATCGCGACGAACGTTCCAAAAGTCAAAAGCGGCTTCGGTATTCTTCTGGATGTCGGCGCGAATGCGGATTGCAAACCGGAAATGCTCCCGCAATTCGGCTTGCTTGGCAGTCTCTTTGCCGAGCATGTATACGGGATCCATCAGCCAACGGTGGGTCTTTTGAATATCGGCGAAGAGGAAGAAAAGGGCAATATACTGACACTGGCAGCTTATGGCTTAATGAAGGACAGCGACCGGATCCGCTTTGTCGGAAATATTGAGGGCCGTGAACTGTTCGATGACCGCGCCGATGTTATGGTCTGTGATGGTTTTGTAGGGAATGTGGTACTCAAATTGGCCGAATCGTTTTACGTACTGTCCCGGAAAAAAGGGTTGGACGACCCGTTCTTTGACCGGTTCAATTACGAGCAGTACGGGGGAAGTCCGATCCTGGGGATCAATGCTCCAGTAATCATAGGGCATGGCATATCCAGTCCTGAGGCCATCAAAAACATGATATTGCTCTCCAAAAACATGATCGAATCTAATCTCATCGAGAAAATCAAATCTGCTTTCAACTAATTATCATATGTCAAAAATTCACGCCGCTATCACGGCTGTCCATGGATACGTACCGGATTATGTTCTCACCAATCAGGAACTTGAGACAATGGTCGACACCAACGATGAGTGGATCACGACGCGGACCGGCATTAAAGAACGAAGGATTCTGAAAGGAGAAGGCAAGGCGACTTCGGATATGGCGGTACCAGCCGTTTTGGGCCTTCTCGAAAAAAGAGGAATCGGCGCTGAAGAAATCGACCTGATCATTTTCTGCACTGTTACACCCGACATGCCCTTTCCGGCAACAGCGAATATACTGGCCGATAAAATCGGCGCGGTCAATGCATGGGGCTACGATCTCATGGCAGCCTGTTCCGGCTTTATTTACGGTTTGGCGACGGGCGCACAGTTTATTGAATCGGGCAAACACAAGAAGGTTCTCGTAGTTGGTGGTGATAAAATGTCATCCATCATAAACTATAAAGACCGCACCACATGCATTATTTTCGGGGACGGTTGCGGCGCAGCTTTGCTGGAGCCTAACGATGAAGGGTTTGGTATTATCGACTCCATCCTAAAAAGCGACGGTTCCGGCTGTCCATACCTGAACATTAAAGCTGGCGGGTCCCTTCATCCTGCGTCCCACGAAACTGTAGACGCCGGTTGGCACTATGCCTATCAGGAAGGGCGGGCTGTCTTTAAATTCGCCGTAACAAATATGGCTGACGTAGCGGCGGAAATCATGGAACGCAATCAGCTTACAGCCGATGACGTGGCTTGGTTAGTACCCCACCAGGCAAATAAACGCATTATTGACGCCACCGCCGAGCGCATGGGCGTGGGCGAGGAAAAGGTAATGATAAATATTCAACGTTTTGGCAACACTACAGCCGGCACTATCCCGCTCTGCCTTTGGGAATGGGAGGACCGATTGAAAAAAGGTGATAACCTGATCCTCGCCGCTTTTGGCGGGGGATTCACCTGGGGTTCGGTTTACCTCAAGTGGGCGTACGGAAAATAAATCATGAATTCCTTGTTAAATAATAGATTAGATTAATATTTTTGATTCATATTAGCAAACCTACGAAGCAATGAGCATGGATATCAAACAGATTCAGGACCTGATTAAATTTGTCGCAAAATCGGGGGTGAATGAAGTATCTATCGAAGAGAAAGATTTCAAAATTACCATAAAAACAAATCAGGAACCAACCTATGTAACGGCTACCGTTCCTGCACCGGTGGCGACACCACTGCCTCAGGCTGCAGTCCCTGCGCCGGCTGCGGAAACCGCGCCTGCTACTGCGCCCAAGACAGACGACACTTCCAAATACGTAACCATTAAGTCACCCATGATCGGTACGTTCTATCGCTCTCCATCCCCGGATAAGCCCGCCTTTGTCAATGTCGGTGACGAAATCACGGCCGGAAAGGTCATATGCATCGTAGAGGCGATGAAACTGTTCAATGAAATCGAATCCGAAGTTTCCGGAAAAATCGTAAAAATACTTGTAGACGACGCCCAGCCGGTGGAGTATGACCAACCCCTATTCCTGGTTGAGCCTAAATAAAAACACACTGCCCACAGAAGATAGCTAACATTCATGTTTAAAAAGATACTAATAGCCAACCGTGGGGAAATCGCGCTGCGCATTATTCGTACCTGCCGTGAGATGGGTATTAAGAGCGTAGCGGTATATTCTACAGCCGACCGCGACAGCCTGCATGTCCGTTTTGCCGACGAAGCTGTCTGCATTGGTCCCCCTCCAAGTAAAGAATCTTATCTCAATATACCAAACATCATTTCCGCGGCGGAGCTTACCAATGCGGATGCCATACACCCTGGCTACGGGTTTCTCTCGGAAAACGCACGGTTTTCTTCTATCTGCAATCAATACGGAATCAAGTTCATCGGCGCCACTGCCGAACAAATTGAACAGATGGGAGATAAATCGTCAGCTAAGGAGACAATGAAAAAGGCGGGTGTACCGACCATACCTGGCTCTGATGGTCTGGTCAAGGACGTTAAAGAAGGGATTACAATAGCCAATCAGATCGGCTATCCTGTAATTCTTAAGGCGACCGCAGGTGGCGGCGGACGGGGCATGCGCATTGTATGGAAGGATGAGGACTTTGAAGCAGCTTGGGATTCAGCGCGTCAGGAGGCCGGCGCAGCTTTCGGTAATGACGGCATTTATTTGGAAAAATATGTTGAAGATCCCCGGCATATTGAGATTCAGGTCGTAGGCGACCAATATGGTACAGTATGTCACCTATCCGAGCGGGATTGTTCCATCCAGCGACGGCATCAGAAACTTATCGAAGAAGCGCCATCACCGTTCATCACTCCCGAGCTACGGAAAGCAATGGGTGAGGCGGCCATCCGCGGCGCCAAGGCAGTAAACTATGAGGGAGCGGGTACCATTGAATTTTTGGTCGATAAGCACCGTAATTTTTACTTCATGGAAATGAATACCCGCATCCAGGTCGAACATCCTGTTACTGAGGAGGTGATCAATTTTGACCTTATAAAAGAACAGATAAAGGTTGCAGCGGGCATTCCCATATCCGGTAACAATTATGAGCCTACGATGCATGCAATCGAATGCAGGATCAATGCCGAGGACCCTTTCAACGGATTCCGGCCCTCACCCGGTAAAATCACCAATTTCCATTCACCCGGAGGACACGGCGTGCGCGTCGATACGCATGCATATTCGGGCTATGTCATTCCCCCTAACTACGACTCCATGATCGCCAAGTTGATCTGTGTGGCGCAGACACGGGAGGAGGCAATTTCAACCATGGAGCGGGCGCTGAGCGAGTTCGTCATCGAAGGTATCAAAACCACTATCCCCCTGCACCTCCGGCTTATGCGGGATCCAAATTTCCGGGCGGGCAACTTCACGACCAAATTCATGGAAACATTTGATCTAAGCGAATAATGTAATATACCCAAACCGAAAATACCATTCTTATTAAACAGAATGGTATTTTTGCTTTTTATCCGTAAGCATGAGTAAATTATCCGGAAAGAAACTGATTGAGACCCTTAAGAATAAAGGCAAGAACCTGGAAGCCGAAATGTCCTTTTTTGACCACCTGGAAGTGCTTCGTTGGCACCTTATCCGGTCAGCTATTGCAGTTGTGATCTTTATGATGCTTGCTTTTTCTTTTTATGACTTCATCTTTGATGAGATCATCATGGGGCCAAAAAACGCAGATTTCTGGACTTATCGGTTGATGTGCAGGATTGCCGAATGGCTCAACACCCCCGATTTCTGCGTCACTGAAGTCCCGGGAACCATCATCAATACCCAGATGGCCGGTCAATTTATCCTTCAGATCAATTCCTCACTGATCATCGCTGTTGTATTGGGTTTTCCCTACCTGCTTTATGAGGTATGGCTATTTATCAAACCGGCACTCACTGACATCGAACGTAAGTCAGCCAGCGGTTTTGTTTTTTATGCAAGTATGCTTTTCGCATTGGGCATACTTTTCGGTTATTTTGTGGTAGTACCTTTGGCTATGAATTTCCTGGCCAATTATTCAATCAGCGAAGAGATCGCCAACACCATTACGATCAGCAATTACCTATCCTTCGTCGCCACGCTCACCCTCGGATGCGGTATCGTATTCGAATTGCCGATCATTATCTTTATTTTATCGAAACTTGGGATCATGACTCCTGAATTTATGCGGAAGTCCAGGCAATATGCTGTTGTCATTATCCTGCTTATCGCCGCGATCATCACCCCTACCCCGGACATTATCACCATGTTGACGGTAAGCTTTCCTATGTTTCTGCTTTACGAATTAAGTATTGTAGTGGCATCCCGCGTACATAAGAAGCGTATCAAAGAGGAGATAGACTTTTATAGGGGTGACCACCAATAATCAAAACGCATAAACACTATGAAAGCACAGCAAACGATTGCCATCGGCGCCGACCATGCAGGCTTCGAATGCAAGCAAGCACTGATACAATTTCTACAAGATAACGGTTATGTTGTAAAAGATTTCGGCACCTATGCGGCAGATTCTGTCGATTATCCGGACTTTGCGCACCCGGTGGCCGATGCTGTGGAACGCGGCGAATCCGATAAAGGAATACTGGTGTGCGGCAGCGCCAACGGCGTGGCCATAACGGCTAACAAGCACCAGGGGATACGGGCCGCCATCTGCTGGCTCACGGAACTGGCCACGCTGGCGCGCCAACATAATGATGCCAATATTGTGTGTATTCCAGCCCGGTTCATCGATATTGAAACGGCAAAAGCCATCACCGAGAGCTTTCTGACGACAGCGTTCGAAGGCGGACGGCACGCCAACCGCGTAAATAAGATTTCTTGTTGAGTAAGAGAACTATGAAGCAGACATTATCCCTATTTTTTTTGGTCCCTGCCTTTTGCGGATGTATCATGGCTCAGGACCCCATTCAACAGCAATATGCTGCTGAAATCCATCCCGACTCTGCTAAGCGGCATCTATCCATTCTTGCATCTCCTGAATTCGAAGGACGTGGTACCGGAGAAGCAGGCGGTGAGAGAGCTGCCGCATACATTGCGGAAGAATTCAAAAGACTGGGACTCACCGGCCCGGTAGGAGGGTCTTATTTTCAGCCTATTAATTTCGTGCGTACCCGCTTCGAGGTCAAGAGCTTCGTTATCGAAGACCAGCCGTATACCAATGGCAAAGACTTTTACTTTGTCGGCTCAGGGCCTGAAGCCACCATCCGCACAAAAGAGGTCGTTTTCATCGGCTATGGCATCAGCGATGCCAACTACGATGACCTCAAAGGCATCGATATCAAAGACAAAGTGGTATTGGTCCTGGCTGAAGGAGAGCCAACCGATACAAAAGGAAACTCAATTATTACCGGCACGGACTCCCTATCGGAATGGAGCACCTCCCGGACCAAGCGTTTACAAAATATCACGGCCCGATCTCCTAAGCTGATCATCGCCGTCTCACAATCTGTCCAGCAAACACTCGAACAGTTCGGGGGCCGTCTGACACAGCCGCGCATTACCCTGCAGGAAGACACAAGGCAACCGGCAGCCGCTGGCTCTCCCGTGGCTACAATCAGCGAAGCGATGGCTGATCGCCTGCTCTCACGATCAAAGACAACCATGAGCGCTTTAAAGGATAAAATCAACCGCACAGAGCAGAGCCAGAGCCGTACCTATAAAGCCCGGCTGAACAGCACGTTCGGCTCAGTCTCGGAGCCTTTCATCGCCAACAATGTGCTTGGCTACCTGGAAGGGACCGATTTAAAAGATCAGGTTCTCGTCATTACCGCCCACTATGACCATGAGGGCAACCAAAATGGTGTCATATTCTTCGGCGCAGATGATAATGGTTCAGGCACCACCGGAGTACTCGAATTGGCCCGTGCATTTTCGAAAGCGAAGGCAACAGGCCACGGCCCGCGGCGCAGCATTCTCTTTATTGGTTTCACTGCAGAGGAAAAAGGGCTGCTGGGTTCCAATTACTACGCAAGGCATCCTGTAATACCCTTGGAGAACACCGTAGTCAATCTCAATATGGATATGATCGGCCGCATTGACGACAAACACCTTCGCGGGAACCACAATTACGTGCATGTCATCGGTTCGGACAAGCTCAGCTCCGAATTAAAGATCATCAACGAAAACGCGAACGCAGACTATACCCATATGGAGCTGGATTACATGTACGACGATCCGAGGGATCCCATGCGTATCTATTACCGTTCAGACCAGTACAACTTCGCCAAACACGGTATCCCTGTTATTTTCTATTTCAGCGGGCTACACCCTCATTACCATACACCGGCAGATACCGTTGACAAGATCAACTTTGAGATGTTGAGCAAGCGGGCGCGGCTGGTATTTCATACAGCTTGGGAAGTGGCAAATCGCGATAAACGACTGGTTGTGGATTCAAACAAGGAATAATCAGGCAAGCGTAGCGTGCCCTAGTTCTTCCCAGCACGACACGGTGTACCCCAGGCCGATCATTTGGCTGATAAGGCGAAATATATCTGCTTTGGTATGCCCCTGCCTGCGCAGGTATTGGATTGATGTGGCTCCGGCAGACTTCGACAATTTCTTTTCCTGTGACGGCGCCTTTAAAAGGCCGTGGTGATGGAACGTGGTTTTCAAAAAGGCTTCATATCCTAAGACGTCCGCCAGGTAAAGCTGAGCCAGACTGGATGCCCAAAGATCTTCTCCGCGTATAACGAAATCCACATCGAAATGGACATCGTCGACCAACGACGCAAGCTGATAAGCTGGAAAACCGTCCTTTTTACGGACCACGAAATCCCTCATAACCGCCGGGAGCAACTCACTCCGCTCACCGGCGTCCAAGGTCCGGATGACAAGCTTCCGGGCCATATCCGTCCGTAAACGCCAGCTGCAGCCTGCCGGACCCAGCGGAAGTCCCCTATCCCGGCAATTACCGCTATACATTCCCTGGGAATTGTTATCCAGGAGCATCGTCCTTGAACAATTGCAGGCAAACACCTGGCTACCTTCACGCAGCTGCTTCAACGCGGCATGATAAAGAGGCAAGCGGTGTGCTTGCGAGTATGTTGCTTCATATTCAACATAGCTTCTTGGCCCTTCATCCCAGGGTAGCTCCAGGTAATCCAGGGTATCAAAGACATCCTCGACATATTCACGTTTTATTCGCTGCCTATCCAGATCGTCAATACGCAACAAAATCCGTGCACCGGTCCGGCGGGCAATGGCGGCTGTCAAAGCGAAAGAATATGCGTTGCCGAGATGCAGATAACCGCTGGGAGTAGGTGCTATCCGGGTCCGCCGGAAACGTTGAAATCGATCCATACCGGTTCAAACTTAGGCAACCTGCTTCTTTTTCACAAGTATTCGTATGGTACTGCACGGTTTTGATACACAAAGTGTCCGGAATCGGACATCCTCTTACAGACACAACCACCTAACTCATTGATCCAGTTTGTGTTAACAATTGGGCACGCTATTTAATTTATTTTTGGCATTGGCGTGCAACTTTTTCAATGATTGTGCGTCTATTAATTGGATAACGAGGGGGGAAAGCAGGAACTGAAATTAACGGCGAATCGTTCTAAAAATAAATGTGTGTTTGTGAATCACTGGTTAGCTGGCCTCGCTCCCCGCGAATAGCCAGCTTCCAGCTGGTTCGTTAAATTCCCCCGATCCATTCCAGAAAGTGGTCGAACCATTTATCCTCAGTCGTCTTATTATGCAGGCCAAATCCGTGTCCGCCTTTTGGATAGGTAAGCAAATCCGCTCTGACCCCAGATTCCTTCAGCGCATCCACGTAGGCTACGCTGTTGGCAATGGGTACAGCTGTATCATCTTCGGCATGCACCAAAAATGCCGGGGGCGTATCTGCGGTCACTTGCAGTTCGTTTGAAAAAAGCAGGATATCCTCTTCCGTAGGTAAATCACCCAATAGGTTTGTCCGGGAGCCGGCATGGGTCATACCTTCTTTCATACTAATAACAGGATACAGCAGCAGTGAGAAATCCGGGCGCAGCGAAGTCCCCTTAGGGTTATCGATCAACGCCTTCTGATAATGGGTACAGAGTGTCGATGCCAGGTGTCCCCCGGCCGATGAACCGACAATACCGATTTTATCGTTGTCGATTGCCCATTCGCCGGCACGTTCGCGTACCAGCTGAATGGCACGCTGTGCATCCTGGAGCGGACCGATACGCTTATCAATCATAATTTTTTCATCAGGCAGACGGTATTTAAGCACAAAGGCCGTAATTCCATGCTGCGCCATTTGCCTGGCGATATCATGCCCCTCATGAGTTATCGCCAGGATACTGTAGCCTCCTCCTGGACAAATGATAACGGCTTTATGGCTATTGATCACGCCTTCCGGCGGAAAGTACGCAGTCAGTGTTGGTTCTGTCACGCCGCTTAGACGGGTAATGCCATTATCATCCGTTGCGGCGTTTTCCTCCAATCGGAATGCCTTTCTGTTGGGCACCTTACCTTCATCGTAAAGGTTAAGCACGGTTTGCCCGGTTGCCTGGAAAACAATCATTATAAATAACACACACGGTATAATCGTTGAACGTACTGCAGTCATGGAAATCAGTTTAATGGTTAGCGACCACCAGTAAATCAAGGTCTTTGGGGGTTAAATTGAACTTGTTCGCTATGTCTTTATTGGTAAGGTATCCCTGATACAGATAAATAGCATTACGTATCCCCGGCTTCGCCCAGATCAGGTTCATAATGCCTCCCATCTCCCCTATATCCAGCAGGATCGGCGTAAAGATATTAGTTAACGCATAAGTAGCGGTACGCGCCACCCTTGACGCAATATTAGGCACACAGTAGTGGATCACGTCATATTTTCTGAATACGGGTTGCTCGTGATTAGTAATCTCTGATGTTTCAAAGCATCCCCCCTGATCGATGCTGACGTCGATAAGCACTGAATTCGGCTTCATTTTTGACACCGTCTCCTCGCTGATGATGCATGGGCTACGACCGTTGGTCGCACGTATGGCACCTATGACTACATCGCAGCCGATAACCGCTTTTCTAAGCACTATGGGCTGGATCACCGAGGTAAATACCCTGCTGCCGACGTTGTTCTGCAATCGCCGTAGCCGATAGACCGAACTGTCAAACACCTTTACCTGTGCCCCCAGTGCAATAGCCGTCCGCGCAGCGAACTCGCCTACCGTCCCGGCCCCGATAATTACCATCTCTGTGGGCGGGACTCCCGTAACTCCTCCAAGCATCAGCCCCTTGCCGTCGAATACGTTGCTGAGGTATTCCGCGGCTATCAAGACCGATGTGGCTCCCACGATCTCACTCATGGCGCGCACTACGGTAAGCGTATTTCCCTCATCCCGGAGGTATTCATAGGAAAGGGCAGTCACCTTCTTTTTCATCAGTGCTTGGAGGTGATCAAGACTCATCAACGACGGCTGCTGCGAAGAGAGCAATACCTGACCGCTGCGCATCATATTGATCTCCTCTAAAGTTGGTGGGGCGATCTTGATAATAATATCCGCCTTGTAGACCTCTTCCTTGTTATGGACGATCAACGCCCCCTGCTCGCTGTAATGATGATCCAGAAAATTAGCCGCCTCACCGGCACCACTCTCAAGAACTACTTCATGCCCATTCTCAATCAGAAGGGCAACGGAAAGTGGCGTCAATGGCACGCGGTTCTCCTGAAAACTGATTTCTTTCGGTATTCCTATATAGAGGCTATTCTTCTTTTTCCCGGTCTCCTGCATGGCTTCTTGCGGTTGCAATAATGCCTGCCGCGCCAATTTCGATAGCTCACTCATGACACACGCATTTTCTCAAAAAACTTTGGGTTCAATATGCGAAAATAATTAAAGTTTTAATAATACCTTATCAAATTATGCATTAACGCCGGGCTTGCTTGTTTATATCGGAAATTATTTATATTTGGCATGCATTTACTGCACATTCATTGATATAAACTTACTGGATGTTTGACAGGTTTAACATCGTTCCGCGCTGGATTATTTTCACCCTCGATCTATGTTGCAGTGCAACTGCCTTATTCTTCGGCTACCTCCTGTTGAACAGTTTCACCTATGACACCATCAATTCCACTGACTTCAGCCGCAAGCTGCTCGTTGTGCTGGGTGTAAGTGCAATCATTTTTTACCGCTTGAAAATGTATGCCGGCATTGTACGGTATACCAGCGCCCTTGACTCCGTGCGCATCCTTTCTTCCGTATCGCTCTGTCTTGTAATTCTTTTCCTGCTCAATACTATTCTGATTGCACTCAACCGGCCGCCATTATTGTCAAACAGTCTTCTTATTGCCTATGGGTTGATGAGCTTCCTGCTGTTGATCACCTATCGATCAACGGTAAAGCTTTTCTTTTTGTCGATCAAGAACATGAAGGCAACCCGCAGGCAAACCATTATTTACGGCGCAGGAGATCTCGGAATTGCCGCAAAACGCACATTAGACCATGACCGCAATTCCAATAACGTAGTAGTGGGTTTCATCGACGACAACATCCAGAAGGTCGGAAAAATCATAGACGGGGTACGCATTTATCACACCGGATATTTCGAGCAACTGATCATCCAGGGAAAGGTAGACGAGCTGATCATATCATCGCATAACATCCCGGTAGAGAAAAAATCGGGCATTGTTGATCTTTGCCTTGAACGGAACATTAAGGTGTTGACCATGCCGCCGGTACACCGTCTGATCAATGGGGAAATCGCTCCGAATCAAATCCAGAAAATGAGGATCGAAGACCTGCTGGAGCGGGAACCGATTAAGATCGATAACGGGTCCATCCGCCAGCAGCTTAGCGGCAAACGAATCCTTGTTACGGGTGCGGCCGGATCCATTGGCAGCGAAATTGCCAGACAGCTGGGTAAGTACAACCCTCAGATGATCATCCTGAACGACCAGGCCGAGACGCCCCTCCATGAGCTGCAACTGGAACTCGAAGATGCGCAGAAAAATCAGGTATATCATGCCTTCATAGGCGACATCCGGGACCGGGACCGTATGGAGGCATTATTCCGCACATTCAGACCGCATTATGTGTATCACGCAGCAGCCTACAAACATGTGCCTATGATGGAGAATCACCCTGTTGAAGCGGTCCGGACCAATATCATGGGAACCAGGCTTATCGCCCAGCTCGCCGTCGCATATGACGTCGAGAAGTTTGTTATGATTTCCACAGATAAGGCCGTTAACCCAACCAACGTGATGGGGGCCTCCAAGCGCATCGCCGAGATTTACGTACAAACCTATTTCAACCACCTCATCCGGACACAGGGTTCTTCCCTCGGGACGGCTGCGCCCTATACCCGCTTTATCACGACCCGGTTCGGAAATGTGCTCGGGTCTAACGGTTCAGTCATTCCCAGATTTAAGGCCCAGATTGAAAAAGGCGGACCTGTAACGGTAACGCATCCGGAAATAACCCGGTATTTCATGACCATCCCCGAGGCCTGTCAACTGGTATTAGAGGCCGGATCCATGGGAAACGGCGGCGAGATATATGTCTTTGACATGGGCAAATCAGTTAAGATCGTAGAGCTTGCCAATAAAATGATCAAGCTGGCAGGTCTGGTCCCAAACAAGGACATCAATATCGAATATACCGGCCTGCGCCCTGGTGAAAAACTGTACGAGGAGCTGCTGAACGATCTGGAAAACACGTTGCCGACCCATCACCATAAGATCATGATCGCAAAAGTGAGGGAATATGACTTTGACATAGTGGAAGAACAGATCAACGGTTTAATCGAATTGACCCAGAACCAAAATGAACGGGAGATTGTACTCAAAATGAAAGAACTCGTCCCCGAATTCAAGAGCAACAACTCCATTTACGAAGAGCTGGACGGGAAGCGCATGAAGGGTATCGACGTCTGAAAGGGTTTGCAAAAAAGGCTTGTTTATAATTTGTAAAAGTGTATTTTTGCAGTCCTAATTTTAAGAACAGAAATGTCAAGTAATCAAAAACATAATACTGCGGCAGCGCCTACGCCGAAACAGGGAAGCGGTTCCTTTATCCAGGAAAATCAAAAAAGCCTGGTTTTCATCTTAGGCGGGATCGTAGTGCTGGTGCTGCTATACTTAGGTTATCAACGGTTTTATTTAGCGCCACGTGCCGAGACCGCTGCCGACCAGCTCTTTAAAGCAGAAACATACGCAACGGTAGATTCACTGCAGCAACGGGCTATTGACGGGGACGGGTCATACCCCGGATTTAAAGAGATCGCGGAAGAATACGAAAACACCAAGTCGGCCAATATTGCCAACGCGTACCTGGGCGGATTGTACCTGCGGCAGGGAAAGTATCAGGAAGCAATCAATGCGCTGGAAAAATACAGCAATACTGGCAGCACTATATTGGATCCCCTTGTCAGCGGTCTTTTGGGAGATGCCTATTCTGAGCTGAAGGACTATAAAAAAGCTGCATCGTACTACAAAAAGGCGGCTGAAAAGAACACCAACTTGTTTACGTCTCCCTTGCTGCTTAAAAAGCTGGGACTCGTTTATGAGGCCCAAAGCGACTTCAAACAGGCATTGGAAGCGTACAAGCGGATCCAATCCGATTTCCCTGAAAGCCATGAGGCTACCTCTATCGAGAGCTACATTGCCCGGGCTGAGGCCCGCCTATAATCGGATGATATATAAAAGAGACCGATGGCAAGTATTGGCAAGAACTTATCGGACTTTTCCCACATAGCTGTCGCTTCTGCAGCGCCTTATCGGTTCGGAATTGTCGTATCACAATGGAACGCAGAAGTCACCGGCCCTTTGTTGGACGGCGCTTTCCGCGCTTTAACACAACACGGAGCGCTCGAAGACAACATTAAGGTGGTTGAGGTCCCTGGCAGTTATGAGCTCACCAGTGGTGCGGATATTTTGCTCCGCGATGCCTCCTGGGATGCCATCATATGCCTCGGCTGCGTTATTCAGGGAGAAACCAAACACTTTGATTACATCTGCAGCGCTGTAGCAAACGGGATCACACAAGTCGCCCTCAAACACAATAAACCGGTCATTTTTGGCGTTTTAACTACTGACAATCTGCAACAAGCGCTTGACAGAGCCGGAGGCATACACGGGAACAAAGGCGAAGAGGCCGCCGTTACAGCCATTCAAATGGCGGCGTTGAGCAGTTATAAAGAGTAAGCTGATTATAAAGTAACAAGCATGAAACGGACTCTCATCATCGGACTCATACTTACTGTCCTCTCAACATTAGTGCTTCAGTCATGCTCAAGAAAAACCTGCCCAGCCTATAATACATACCCAAAAACAAAAAGAATCCGGTAATTGTTACTCGTATTCAATCGTATTGTGATCGTTCGGGTTTTTATGGTTTTCAGAAATGATGCATAACCTCATAAGGCTCAAGCTAAACCTATTTATCACGTTAGCGACCGGGATGGCGATTGCCCACGGCCAGGTTGACCGGTCAGACGTCGCTTCAAAACTGTGGGATGCAATCGGAGGCAAGGAAAACTGGCAACAAGCACGGTATTTCATGTTCAGCTGCATAGGCGGCGAAACGAATTCTTTCGTACACGGTGAGCGTAAATACCTTTGGGATAAGGAAACAGGCAATTGCCGTTTCGAAGGGACCACTACAGACGATGAAAACGTCATTGTACTCTTCAACATCCGCACGGATAAGGGATCCGCGTACATCAACGGTCAAAAGTTGGATAGCCCACGGGTTATGGGCGACGTTGTGAAAGAGGCCTCCTACCAATTTGCGCGGGATGCGTATTTATTATTTTTGCCCACAGCGTTTGAAGGCAATCACGCGTCATACAAGGTATCCGGCGATAAACTCGTCGGCATGCAGCGATTTACAATAATTAATATCAAAAACCAGCAGACCAGTTTTAAGGCGGAAGTTGATGGGCAGCTGTACGTTGATGCTCAGACCGGCCAAGTCCAGAAATGGACACCGACTTCAACGGACAACCATTTCTCAATTAGCGGGTTCAAAGACATTGGTGGCGGCTTAGTATTACCTACTCGTTTCGAAGGTAGCGACACGACAACAAACGTCACTTACCCGCTTGCTGCGGCGCTGGTCAACATTGAAGACCAGAAGTTCCGGCAGCCTTAATCCTCACCCTCCAGCCAGTCGTTCTGTAACCCGTCGATTTCACGCCGGTCTTTCTTGGTCGGGCGCCCTGTGCCCCTATCCCGCTTCAGAACCGGCGCATGAAACGCTGTTTTAAAGCTATAAGTCTCTTCCATTGGTGTGAGGTCCTCATAAAAACCGGCAGCCGTTTTCGCATCCACGCGCTTATCGAGCAACCCGGCTACCCTGATGATTTTTCTTTCAATGCCTTTTTGCAGCTCATAGGTATCCCCAACCTTCACAATGGCAGAAGGCTTCACGCGTTGACCATTAGTCTTTACCCGGCCCGCCTTACAAGCCTCCGTGGCAAGACTTCTGGTCTTGAACATCCGGATGGACCAAAGGTATTTGTCTATTCTTAACTTCTCATCAATAGTCATAGCACACATCAAAATTAACCGTTTAAAACTAAAATTCCAATTCATGTGGTCGCCGGAAGTCATAAGAATTTGCTTTCTTTGCGCCTACGATCTTTTTTTACACGAATCGATATGATTAAAGAACTGCAACAATTGATCGAAGCTGCATGGGACAACCGGCAGTTTCTGGAATACAAGGAATATCAGGAAGCCATCGAGACGGTTATCCAACAATTGGACCGGGGTCAGCTTCGTGTAGCAGAACCCATCGGCTCGCGTTGGCATGTGAACGACTGGATCAAGAAGGCCGTAATCCTTTATTTCCCGATCCGTCAAATGGAAGTTGTGGAAACAGGCCCGTTTGTATTCCACGACAAAATGAAATTGAAGACCAACTACAAAGAACTGGGCGTGCGTGTTGTCCCACATGGCATTGCCCGTTACGGAGCGCACCTGGCCAAGGGAGTGATCATGATGCCGTCTTACGTAAACATCGGCGCATACGTTGATGAAGGAACAATGGTAGATACCTGGGCGACTGTTGGATCCTGTGCTCAGATCGGGAAGCACGTGCACCTAAGCGGAGGCGTAGGAATCGGTGGCGTACTGGAACCGGTTCAGGCAGCACCTGTTATCATTGAAGATAACGTATTTGTAGGTTCGCGTGCCATCGTTGTTGAAGGTGTACATGTAGAAACGGAAGCCGTGCTTGGTGCCAACGTGGTACTCACAGCGTCGACCAAGATTATTGATGTAACCGGACCGGAGCCAATAGAATATAAAGGACTCGTTCCTTCCCGGTCAGTAGTGATACCAGGGTCATATACCAAGAAATTCCCCGCCGGTGAATTCCAGGTCCCTTGTGCGCTGATCATCGGCAAGCGGAAAGAGTCAACTGACAAAAAGACGTCACTGAATGATGCGTTACGTGAGCACAACGTAGCGGTTTAAGCCTTCCCATGCAAGCGAGTGTTCAGCAATCGGATCTTAATAAAGCCTTGGACACATTACGTGCCGGAGGGCTCATCCTATATCCCACAGATACGATATGGGGCATAGGATGCGATGCAACAAACGAAGAGGCAGTGAACAAGGTGTACCGTTTAAAGGGCCGCGCGATGGGGAAAAGTCTGATCGTACTGCTTGAGAGCGACAGCAAACTGCAAAGTTACGTACGCGAAGTGCCAGACTTGGCGTATCAGCTGATCGAGTACGCCGAGCGCCCGCTTACCATCGTATATTCCGGTGCCCGCAACCTTGCCCCCAACCTCATCGCGGAAGATGGAAGCGTTGGCATCCGCATTGTGGATCACCCTTTCTGCACGGCCTTACTGCAGCGCTTCCGGAGACCTATAGTATCCACTTCGGCAAACCTCAGCGGGCATCCGGCCCCGCGTAATTTCGGAGAGGTCGCACAGGACGTCCGTGGCGGGGTAGACTATATTGTTCAATACGGGCAAGATGATCTCCGGGAAGGCCAGGCATCAATCGTCATGAAACTTGAGGCGGATGGCCGGTTTTCCTTCATCAGGAAATAACGCGCTCCGGATATCGCCCATTATTATTAAGTTTGCATAAAACAACAGAACATCCAATGAAACGATTGACCATACTATGTCTGACCCTGTGGTGTTTCGTGGTCGCATTATATGCCCAGGAGATACCATCTGCTCAGCCCGGCGCGCAATACGGCAAACCCGTTGACCGGGAAGGAGCTATTGACGTTTCACAGCTCGAAACCCTGCTCGAAACCGATTCCGTCTTCGCGGGAAAAATCGAAGGCGAAGTCGTAGAGGTCTGCAAAAAGAAGGGATGTTTTATCCGGTTGAAACGCAAACGCGATGATAATGCCATCCTCGTACGCTTCAAAGATTACGGGTTCTTTATGCCCCAGGACATTGTAGGAAAGACCGTCGTACTTGAAGGGCTGGCAAAGAAAGAAGAAGTATCGGTGGCCCAGCTGAAGCACTTTGCAGAAGACGCCGGCAAAAGCGCATCGGACATTGCCAGGATCACCGAGCCGAAAACAGACATCAACATCATTGCCGACGGCGTAACCGTTACCCGCTAAGTCACATGAACGCCCGGGGCACACTCATTGATCTGTCCACCCCGAAAGTGATGGGCATTGTAAACATCACGCCAGATTCGTTTTTCGATGGCGGACAGCACAATACGGTCCATGCGGCGCTGAAGCACGCCGAGAAGCTACTGAACGAGGGAGCCGACATCCTGGATGTAGGCGCATACTCGTCCCGTCCCGGCGCCGCGGTTGTCTCAGCCGAAGAAGAGCAGGCCCGGCTGCTGCCCTTTATTGAGGCCTGCACAAAAGCGTTTCCCCACACTATTCTGTCTATTGATACATTCCGTGCAGACGTGGCGCGCGCGTGTGTTGCCGCCGGCGCACATATCATCAATGATATCGGCGGAGGCACCCTGGATGATCAAATGTTCGCCGTGGTTGCGGAGCTGCAGGTACCTTACATCTTGATGCACATGCGCGGCACGCCAGACACCATGCAACAGCTCACTCATTACGCAGACGTTGTCCAGGAGATCAATCTGTTTTTCGGACACCAGGTGGCAGCCTTGCGCTCGTTGGGCGTAAAAGATATTATTCTCGATCCCGGATTCGGCTTCGCAAAGACGCTGGAACAGAATTATGAATTGCTTCACCGCCTGGACGAACTGCATATCCACGGGTTGCCCATATTAGGCGCACTGTCCCGGAAATCGATGATCTATAAAAAATTGGGCGTTACCCCTCAGGATGCGCTTAATGGTACAACCGTCCTGAACACGGTATTGCTCACCAAGGGAGTTAAGCTGCTACGTGTACATGACGCAAAAGCAGCCCGGGAAGCCATCGCCCTGCTGCACTAGCCCACTAACCTAACGGATTACGGCTCCCGGCTGTACCTCGCTCTGCGGAGCAACGAAATCCAGCCGGCCATTGGTATCTTCTGCCATCAAAATCATGCCTTGCGAAAGAATACCCTTGATTTCCCTGGGCTCCAGGTTGACCAATATCGAAACCTGGCGGCCTACAATTTCTTCGGGGCTGAAAAACTCCGCAATACCCGATACCACGGTGCGCTGATCGACACCCGTGTCAATCGTAAGCTTCAGCAGTTTCTTGGTTTTCGCCACCTTTTCTGCCGCAAGGATCTTACCTGCCCGGATATCTACTTTGATAAAATCTTCGAAACCGATATTATCTTTTGCTTCAGCGACTTGATTTGATGCGTTTGCCATGCTTTCCTTAGCCTTGGAAAGCCTGCTAAGCTGCGCTTCGACCTGCTCGTCTGTGATCTTTTCAAATAGCAATTGTGGGGCGTCCAGTTGATGTCCTGCTTCAAGCAGTTGCCCGTTTCCTGCGCTCGTCCAGTCACGGCTGGCAAAATTCAGCATTTCAAACATGCGTTTGGCCGTATGCGGGAGAAACGGCTGAGCCATGACGGCCAGATTCGCGGCGATCTGCAGACCGACGTTCAAGACCGCACCGACCCGCTCCTCATCTGTTTTGATAAGCTTCCACGGCTCCGCGTCCGCGAGATATTTATTTCCCAGCCGCGCCACGTTCATAAACTGCGCCAGCCCCTCGCGGAAACGGAATTCCCTGACGGCTTCGGCAATCAAACCCGCATGACGGCCCAATTCCGATAAGGCAAAGCGATCTTCATCCAGTAAATTTTTGACAGGCATTACCTTGCCGTCGAAATACTTGTGCGAAAGCACCAATACGCGATTGACGAAATTTCCGAAAATAGCGACCAATTCGTTATTAACCCGCGCCTGGAAATCCCTCCATGTAAATTCGCTGTCCGCCGTTTCAGGCAAAATGGACGTCAGCACATACCGAAGCTCATCTTGTTTACCAGGGAAGTCGTCCAGATACTCATGCAGCCACACAGCGTGGTTCCGGGAGGTCGAAAGCTTATCCCCTTCCAGATTCAGGAACTCATTTGCCGGTACATTTTCCGGCAGGATATAGTCCCCGTGGGCGTGCAGAATGCTTGGAAACGTAATGCAATGGAACACAATATTATCTTTGCCGATAAAATGTATCAGACATGCATTTTCCGCTGGGTCAGCCTGCTGTTTCCAATATTTCTCCCAATCACCTCCTGTATCAAGCGCCCATTGCTTTGTCGCTGAAATATAGCCGATCGGCGCATCCAGCCACACGTACAGCTTCTTACCTTTCGCCTCCTCCAGCGGCACGTCCACACCCCAATCTAGATCGCGTGTCATCGACCGCGGCTGCAGCCCGGATTTGAGCCAGGAGCGGCATTGTCCGTATACGTTCGGTTTGAGCACGTCCTTCTTTCCTTCAAGCAGCCATTTCTCCAGCCAGGGCTGGTATTTGTCAAGGGGGAGATACCAATGCTTGGTCTCACGTAAAACAGGAGGTTTCCCGCTTAAGGTGGAAATAGGATTGATCAGGTCTGTAGGATTAAGCGATGTGCCGCACTTCTCACACTGATCCCCGTACGCACCTTCATTTTTACAGTTAGGGCAGGTACCCACTATATAACGGTCAGCCAGGAACTGATGGAACTCCTCATCGTAATACTGTTCGCTCACCTGCTCCACAAACTCGCCTTTTTCGTACAAATTCAAAAAGAACTCCTGCGACAGTTCATGATGAATCTGTTCAGACGTACGATGGTAAATATCAAACGATATCCCAAACTGTTCAAAACTTGCCTTGATCTGCGCATGGTACTGATCAATGATCGCCCGCGGAGTGGTCCCCTCTTTCTTGGCCTTTATCGTGATGGCCGCGCCGTGTTCATCCGATCCGCAAACATACACGACATCTTTGCTGTTCAGTCGCAAAAACCGGACGAAAATGTCCGCAGGGATATAGGCCCCAGCCAGGTGACCGATATGCAACGGGCCATTGGCATAAGGGAGGGCTGACGTAACGGTATAACGCTTAAAAGGTAAAGTCTTTTTGTCCAATGTATTTCAGTTGTTTAGCATGATACGGATCCAATTTTACGCAAAAATGAATCTACGCGTTTGCAAATGTGGCAAAGATACGGCAATTTGCGCGAAAAATCTGAAGAATTCTATGGCATCGCTATCATCACTCGGCAACTTCAAAAACACCGGTCTGTTACTTATCCGGATCGGCCTGGGAATCATGTTTATTATGCACGGCTACCCCAAACTTATGGGCGGTCCGGAGATGTGGAAAGGTGTGGGCAGCGCCATGGGGACAGTCGGTATAACTTTTCTGCCTGAAGTCTGGGGATTGCTCGCAGCAGCCGCTGAAGCGGTAGGTGGCCTATTGTTCCTTATCGGCGCTTTTTTCAGGCCTGTAGCATTGATCCTGGCATTTACCATGCTCATTGCGGCCTTGTCACACCTCAGCCGTGGAGACGGGCTTATGGGAGCATCACACGCCATAGAGATCGGTATTGTATTTCTGGGACTGGCATTTGTTGGCCCCGGTAAATACAGTGTGGATAAACGTTGAGCCTTCCCGGGAATCAATTTTTGCAAATTACATTTACATGGCATTTCTTTCAGGAAAACTGCCGTACCTTTGCTTAACGCTGTTAGGTAATTGAACAGAACGATGGGAAGTAAAGAGCGCATACAACGATTAAAAGAAGAAAACAGGATAAACATCCTGAATGCTGCCATGCAGATCGTCAAAGACGAAGGGTGGCAAGCCCTGAGTATGCGCAAGATTGCCGACATCATTGAATATACAGCGCCCATGATCTACGAATACTTCCCGAATAAAGAAGCCATCCTTTTTGAGCTGTCGACACAGGGCTACCGCCAGCTTGGGAAGAAGATGCGCCAAGCCCGGGACCGGTATCAGGACCCCGTGAAGCAACTGGAAGCAATGTGGCTGGCTTATTGGGATTTCGCTTTTGAACACAGGGAACGATATCAACTGATGTTCGGTGTGGGAATGCGGACTTGTATGGCTTCGGAAGATTGTGAGTGCGAGAAAATCCACACCGAGCTGGTCTGCGAAGTGATCCGCCGGATCATGGACGATCAGCAGCCGAGCGAGGAACTGATCTGCCAGAAATACTACACTTACTGGTCCGTCATCCACGGGCTGATTTCAATCAATATGGTCAACAAAGGGCTTCAGGATGAATGTGAGCAGCGGGTGTTGAACCAGCAGATCCTCAAGGATGCCATCCACGGTATAACGCGGTCACTGATAGACTAATTTTTTTGCATGTTAACTTTACGTCAATAAATTATTTAACGTCGTTAAACAAAATAAAATTCGAACCGCTAAAATCCGACGGTACAATACTTCAGAGTAAATTAAATACGCATTATCATTTTATTTCATCAATATTTAACACTGTTAAACAATTTAATATCATTATGAAAACCCACACATCATGGCTAGCCCTATTGCTTGCAGCATTCGCTCTTAGCTGTACCACCCGCCCGGGAGCCGACAATAGCTCCGCACCACAGGCTGTGCCCGTGGTGACACTGAAAGCCAGTACCGAGACAACCTATCAGGAATATCCCGCGGCCATCACCGGTCTCTCCACCGTTGAAATCCGTCCACAGGTGGCAGGTATCCTGGAACGGGTCTATGTAGACGAAGGAACGTTCGTGAGGGAAGGTCAGCCCTTATTTAAAATCGATGACCGCCCTTTCACCGAACAACTGAACCAGGCAAACGCTAATTTACAGGCCGCTGAGGCCGCGGTAGAAAGCGCTAAACTGGAGGTAGAAAAGATGTCCAGGCTCACCGAACAGAAGATGCTATCGGACTTCCAATTGAAGACGGCGCAAGCTGCCCATAAAGCGGCACTCGCACAACTGGAGCAGGCTAAAGCACAGGTTGCTTCCGCACGCATCAACGTCGGTTATACCACGATCAAGGCTCCGGTAAGCGGCTATATAGGCCGCCTGCTGCGGAAGCAGGGATCACTTGTCTCCCCGACCGACCCTGACGCACTCACCCAGTTATCGGATGTACGTCAACTGCATGTCTATTTTTCGCTGGCCGAGCGAGATTTCATTAGATTCAGGGATCAGTACACCGGCAATTCGCTTGAGGAAAAACTCGCCAACGTACCGCCGGTTCACCTGGTTCTTCCTGACAACAGCGTTTATCAGTCCCCCGGAAAAATTGACATGGTGGATGGACAGTTCGATCCCAATACGGGAGCCATCACGCTGCGCGCCACGTTCCCTAATGAGAACGGCCTGCTCCGTGCAGGCAACACCGGAAAAATCCGGCTGGGCCTAAAGCACCGCGAAGCCATACTTGTACCGCAGTCGGCGACAGTCGAACTACAGGATAAAATCTTCGTATACGCGCTGGATGACAGCAATAAGGTTGCAAAGCAGCCGATCAGCATCATTGCCAAAAGCGGCCCCAATTACCTCATCCGGCACGGCCTCCGGTCCGGTGACCGCATCGTCGTAAAAGGAATGGATTACCTACAGGACGGCCAGGTTATCAATCCACAACCGCTCTCCGCGGACAGCATCAAACGAATCGCATTTAACTGAAAACGCCATGTTAAAAAAATTCATAGAACGCCCCGTATTGTCTACGGTCGTTTCCATCCTACTGGTGATTCTGGGCATTTTAGGTTTAAGCCGCCTGCCTCTACAGCAATTTCCGGACATTGCTCCCCCGGCCGTACAGGTCACTGCACTATATCCCGGAGCGAATGCGGAAACAGTACTTCGCGCAGTCGCACCCTCTCTTGAGGAGTCAATCAACGGTGTCGAAGGAATGAGCTACATGAGTTCCACGGCCAGCAATGACGGCTCACTCGTCATAACCGTCTATTTCAAGCTGGGAACAGACCCTGACCAGGCCGCCGTAAACGTACAGAACCGGGTAGCGCAGGCTACCAGCCAATTGCCTGCGGAGGTCGTACAGGCGGGAATCACCACGCAGAAACAGCAGAACAGCCTCATCATGGTGATTGATCTATACACAGAAGACGAAGAACGATATGATCAGACCTTCCTTACCAACTACGCGCAGATCAACATCATACCGGAAATGAAGCGGATTCCCGGGGTCGGCCAGGCTATTGTTTTCGGAGGCAACAAGGATTACGCCATGCGGGTGTGGCTAAAACCGGCCGCCATGGCCTCCTACAACATCACGCCCAATGAGGTGATGGCCGCCATCCAGGATAAGAATATAGAAGCCGCCCCCGGACGGTTCGGGCAAAGCAGCTCGGAGTCCTTCGAATTCGTAATCAAATACAAAGGCAAATTAAACCAACCGGAGGACTACGGCAACATCATCGTGCGCGCAAATGCCGATGGATCCATGCTCCGGCTGAAAGACCTGGCGGATATCGAACTCGGTTCCTATTCCTATGCCAGCGGCACGCGCATCAACGGCAAGGTGGGGTTGAATATAGGCATTATGCAACTGGCGGGCTCAAACGCCAACGAAATCCAGATCGCTTTGCAGGAACTGATGGACAAAGCATCGGCACAGTTTCCAGAAGGCGTGGAATACCTGGTCCTCTATAACACCAAGGATGCGTTGGACCAGTCCATCACGCAAGTCAAGCATACCCTGATCGAAGCATTCATTCTGGTATTCCTCGTCGTGTTTATATTCCTCCAGGATTTCCGTTCCACGTTGATCCCGGCCATTGCCGTACCGGTCGCTATCCTTGGTACCTTCTTTTTCATGCAGCTCTTTGGCTTTTCCATCAACCTCCTCACGCTGTTTGCACTGGTCCTGGCTATCGGCATTGTGGTGGATGACGCCATCGTCGTTGTGGAAGCGGTGCATGCGAAAATGGAGCGGCGGCACCTAGATGCCAAAACAGCAACCATATCCGCAATGAGCGAAATCACAGGAGCAATTGTATCCATAACCCTGGTCATGTCGGCGGTATTCCTGCCCGTCGGCTTCATGGAAGGATCCACCGGACTGTTTTATAAACAGTTTGCTTTTACGTTAGCCATCGCGATCGTGCTTTCCGCGGTTAATGCGCTGACGCTCAGCCCCGCGCTATGTGCACTACTTCTTAAACCCCACCATAACGCCTCCGGGCAGTCAGCCGCGAAACTGACCTTCAAGGAGAAGTTTTTCCTGGGATTCAATTCCGGCTTTACCCGCCTGACAGACCGGTATATCGGTTGGCTGCGCTTTCTGATCCGCTTCAGATGGTGGGCGCTAGGCGGGCTTGCCGCAGTTACTTTGGGAACGGTGCTGCTGATCCAGCGCACACCGTCAGGCTTTATACCCCCTGAGGATCAAGGGTTTATAGCTATATCAGTAGACCTGCCCGCAGGAGCGTCGCTGGACCGGACCAACCAAGTGCTGCATGAGGCTGAACAGGTGCTGCAACCCATGGCATTCACTAAAGAACTGAATGTTATTTCCGGATTCAGCATACTGACGCAGGCTACCAGCCCTTCGGCAGGCGTGGTTTTTATTTTGCTGAAAAAAACCGACGAGCGGGGTGAAGTAAAGAAAATAGACCAAATCATGTCATTGGTCAACCAGCGGCTCGCAGCCATCAAAGGAGCGTCATTCTTTGCATTCACCTTCCCTACGGTGCCCGGCTTCAGTAACATTGATGGCCTTGACATGGTACTGCAGGACCGCACAGGCGGCCAGCTCACCCGATTCGGCGAGATAGGTAACCGGTTTATACAAAACTTAATGGAGCGACCTGAAATCGCGGTTGCTTTCACGGCGTTCAAGGCAGACTACCCACAATATGAGCTGCTCGTGGATGACGTAAAAGCAGAGCAACTGGGGGTGAGTACCAAAGACATCCTGCAAACCATGCAGGCATATTTCGGCAGCGTGCAGGCATCAGACTTCAACCGCTTCGGCAAGTACTACCGCGTAATGGTCCAGGCATCCATTGGCGCGCGGGCTGAGCCCAGCTCGTTGGACGGTGTCTATGTAAAAAACGAAGGCGGCACAATGGTACCGGTCAATACACTGGTGACGCTGCAGCGCGTATACGGCCCTGAGACCGCATCCCGGTATAATCTATTCAATTCCATGGGCATCAATGCCATACCAGCCCCCGGATTCAGTTCAGGGGACGCTATACAAGCCGTAAACGAAGTCGCCGCAACGTCCCTTCCCCAAGGATTCACTCATGAATTTTCCGGGATTACGAAAGAAGAGATAACGTCAGGAGGCCAGTCCACTATTATCTTTTTGATGTGCCTTGTATTCGTGTATTTCCTGCTTGCGGGTCAATACGAAAGCTACCTGCTTCCGCTTGCCGTCATCCTATCCATACCCACCGGTGTCTTCGGCGTGTTTGCCGCCATTGGCCTGACAGGGATCGAGAACAACATCTACGTGCAGGTAGCATTAGTTATGCTTATCGGTTTGCTGGCCAAAAACGCCATCCTGATCGTCGAGTTCGCCGCACAAAGGCGGCGGTCCGGGAAATCACTGGTCGCCGCTGCGCTTGAGGCAGCCAAACTACGTCTCCGCCCCATTCTGATGACCTCCCTGGCTTTTGTAGCAGGTCTTACTCCGATGATGGTTGCAGATGGGCCATCGGCAAAAGGCAATCACTCAATCAGTATCGGAGCGGCCGGAGGCATGATGACAGGAGTAATCCTCGGCTTACTGATCATCCCCGTGCTTTATATCCTATTCCAATACCTTCAGGAAAAAATCAGTGGCCCACCATTTTCCCTGCGGATACCCAACGGCCAACTTAAGGTAAACAGGCAGGAAGAACAACAACCCGCAAAAATTGAGCTATAATGAATACGTTACTGAATAAAACATTGCTTTTCATCATCGCCGCCGGCCTGCTCGGTGCAGGCTGCACGGCATCCAGGAGCAGCATTGCGCCAGCGCCTGAATTACCGGATCACTACCGAAACACCGCCGGCGTACCGTCTGACACGGTCGGCATCGCCTCACGCACTCCGGCAGACTACTTCGAAGATGGAACCCTGCTTGCACTCATCGATACGGCCGTTGCAAGAAACAATGATCTGCAGGTCGCCGTGAAAAACATCGACATCGCTCAGCAACTGCTGAAACAGGCCAGACTTGCCATCCTGCCGTCCCTTGACATAGGAGTATCCGGCAGTGTCACACGGCCGTCAAACAATAGCCTGAACGGACTTAGCCTGAACCAGTTTCTCGGTAACAAATATATCGAGGATTACACCGCGGCAGTCTCTTTCGCCTGGGAACTGGATATCTGGGGCAAAATACGCAGCCAAAAAGCAGCAGCCCTGGCATCATATCTGCAAACGGAGGAAGCACGCAAGGCCGTGCAGACCCAATTAGTGGCCAACGTAGCACATGCCTATTATAACCTACTCATGCTGCGGGAACAGCTTGCGATCGCACAGCGCAGCCTTGCGCTCAATGACACCACCGTAAAGCTTGTCAAGCTACAGTACGACGTAGGTGAAGCAAGCCTGCTCGCCTTGGAGCAAGTGGAAGCACAGCGACTCAGCGCGGCGGCCCTGGTTCCCCTGTACGAACAAGAAATCAATATACAAGAGAATGCGCTGAGCGTCCTATTGGGTAAAATGCCCGAAGCCGTACATACACAACGGACATTGAGTCAGATCAAGATATCCACCACGGTATCCGCGGGAGTACCCGCAGCCCTGCTCAGCAGAAGGCCCGACGTCCGCGCCGCTGAGTTGAGCGTACGAATCGCAGATGCGCAAACCCGCCAAGCCCGCGCGAGCATGTATCCCTCACTCGTAATCACAGCCCAGGGCGGCGTCAACTCGTTCATGAGCAGTAACTGGTTCAATATCCCCGCATCCCTTTTCGGAGCAGTAGCCGGAGGCTTGACCCAACCCCTTCTCCAGGGTAGGCGCCTCAGAACCGCCTATGAAGTAGCCAGGATCGAACAAGACAAGGCCGTGATTCAGTTCCGTCAGTCGGTTTTGGCCGCCGCCGCCGAAGTCGCGGACGCCCTTATAAAAATAGACAAACTGAATGCCCAGGCCACGATCAACGCTGAAAAGGTAGCCAGGCTACGTAATGCTGTCAATAACGCAAACTCCCTTTATCAAAACGGAGTCGCCAACTATCTCGAAGTGATCGCGGCACAGAACAGCATGCTGCAAAGCGAACTGGAACTGGCAAATATCAGGCGGCAACAGCTCAGCGGGCTCACGGACCTCTACCGGGCCGTTGGTGGCGGTTGGCAATAGCATAAAAAAATAATTTTTTCTTTGCAACGAATAGAAATACTTCTATCTTTGCAGACCGAAAACCGAGAGAGGTTTGCGCGCCACAAAGGCCCGTTCGTCTAGGGGTTAGGACGCAAGATTTTCATTCTTGAAACAGGGGTTCGATTCCCCTACGGGCTACACATCTTGAAATCAAAACATACAAAAGCCTGCAAATTAAACGTTTGCAGGCTTTTTGTTTTTTACAGCATCTTGATTCATTCAATTATTCGCATAAAAACAGTGAGTAATTCAGTGAGTCAATTTCCCGCATACCTTTACTCACTGGAAACGTTATAACGAATTGTAAAACAACGTGTTCAGTCATTGAACATCTTGACTGCCGTAGGCTGCAAGGCTAATTTGCACCACTGAAATTTGCTTTTCATTGGCGGTGCAGAGCTCGTCCCGAAAGTCGGGCCTCGGTTTTGTTTCACTTAAATGATGTATTATCATGAGTACAAATTATTCCTTGCTCTTCTACTTGAAGAAACCAAAAAACTATGTGTGCGGCCCCAATCCGATTTACATGCGTATCACCGTGGCCAGTGAACCCAAGGAAATCTCCACCGGCCGTGAGTGTGACCCCTTGCGGTGGAACGCCAAGGCTAACCGTGCCAAGGGAACGAAAGAAGACATCCGTAACCTGAATGCCTATCTCGACACGCTGGAACGGAAGGTGGCCAATGCCCACCTGCAACTCGTAAAGGACGGTACGGAAATCACCGCCGAAACGCTGAAACTAAAATACCTTGGCAAAGACATGCAGCAGCGGTATTTGATGGAAACGTTTACCGAACACAACCGGAAGATGGAAGCGTTGCTGGGCAAGGGTTTTAAACCCAATACGCTGAAAGGCTACAACACTTCTGTTGCACACCTGACCTCCTATTTGGAAAAATGCCATGGTGAAATGGACATCGACATCCGGCGCATCGACCATGCGTTCATCACAGGCTATGAGTTTTTCCTCCGCTCTGACATGGGATGCAGTGCGGTGTCGGCAGCCAAGTACATGAAACACCTGCGTAAAATCATAAACCAGTGTCTTGCACACCGATGGATTACGGAAAACCCCTTTGCGTTCTACAAAACGAAAGCCAAGCCAAGGGAAAAGGAATTTCTAACACCGGATGAATTAGACAGGATAACCATTAGGGAATTCAGCATACCAAGGCTTGCGCACGTGCGTGATATCTTCGTGTTCTGCTGCTATACGGGGCTGTCATACGCCGATGTGCGGAAACTGCAAAAGACGGACATCGCCAAGGGTATCGACGGTAGATTGTGGGTATTGACCAGCCGGGAGAAAACGGAAACTTCATCCAACATCCCGCTGCTGCCGCAAGCCTTGGAAATCATCGGACGCTATGCGGACTATCCCCCATGCGTGGCAAAGGGGCTGGTGCTTCCGGTATTGAGCAACCAAAAGATGAACAGTTACCTAAAGGAAATTGCCGACCTATGCGGCATCACCAAAACGCTGACGTTCCACATGGCACGGCACACATTCGCCACCACGGTGACACTGGCGAAAAACGTGCCGATAGAAACGGTATCAAAAATGCTGGGGCATACCAATATCAAGACCACCCAACATTATGCCAAGCTGTTGGACACACGGATCGGCAGCGATATGGAGAAACTAAAAGAAAAGTTAGGATTCCGTACAAACATTTCGTTATCGGCTCCTTAACGGTTCTTATTAGCTCATATCGGCTCATTATTAAGTTCTTTTTTATAAATTTGTGTCATGAGCAAAGTAAGTGTACATACTGAATTTCTTGATATCAATTGGAAACTGATAGGCCTTATCAGTGAAATTGATAGGTTCGATGCCTCTTGGAAAGCCATTGAACGGAGGGAGGGGCAAAGCCTGAAAGAGCTTAAATCAATCGCTACGGTTAGAAGTGTTGGGGCTTCAACCCGCATTGAGGGCTCCAAACTAACGGATGAAGAAGTCGATATTCTTCTTAAGAACATGGACATCTCAAAACTTCAAGAGCGGGATGAGCAAGAAGTCGTCGGATATTATGAGGCCCTGGACGTCATTGATGAAAATTTTGAAGAAATTCCGGTGACTGAAAACGGTTTAAAAAACCTGCATAATGTTCTTTTGAAATATAGTGAAAAAGATAGATGGCATAGGGGAAACTATAAGCAGCACTCCAATGCTGTCGAAGCGAATATGCCTGACGGAACAACACAGATAATATTTCAAACCACCGCGCCGGGATTTCCCACAGAAGACGCGATGCGTGAATTAATAACATGGCATGATGCCGACAAGGATACACATCCTTTGGTTAAATGTGCGCTTTTTTGCTATGATTTCGTATCCATCCATCCCTTTCAGGATGGAAACGGGAGGTTAAGCCGCTTGCTTGCTACGCTGCTTTTACGCAAATATGGGTATAAATGGATACGATATGTAAGTTTTGAACACGAAATCGAGAGTCAAAAAAATGAGTATTACAGGGTTTTAAGGACTTGCCAATCCCAAAGGCCGGGAGAGGATATCACGCCGTGGGTCATGTTTTTTCTGACGAGTTTGAAGAATGTTCAGGAGTCGTTGATGCTGAAGCTCGAAACCCATGGAGTACAACAGGCCATCTCACAAAGGGAAAGACATTTGTTGACCATAATTGAGGCAAATCCGGGTATAAAAACCAGCGACATGGCGAAAAAACTTGGTGTTTCAAGTGCAACAGTGAAAAGGATGTTGGACAGTCTTTTGTCGGCAAAACTGATAGAAAGACACGGAATCGGCCCCGGGTCTTATTATACACTGTTATAGTCATCGGCTCACCATTGGTTCTTACTGGCTCATATCGGCTCATTTCAGACACCGTGTTTCTAAATCTGCACAAACCAAGGCATTTTCACCGCTTAGGCCACCGAACGCAAGGCGGGGGAATTGGGTCAAGGGCGCCGGAGGGCAAAGGCCTGCGGGCGGCGGCGTTTATATACCCTTGACCTTTCCCGCGCCGTGGGTAATTTTGGCCGGGCGGTGCAAAGGCCGGATGCCCTGAACCACCCGTAAACTCACCTCCTGATGCCCCGTTCCTGCGCCTTCTTTTTCCGTTTGCGCCGTTTTTCCTCTTCCTCGATGGGGTTTTGCTGTTCACCCGCTCCCTCCACCGGAGCCATCAGTAATCCCAATAGGTCGGCAGCCATGCTGCCCGTGGTGGTCAGCATTTCGCCCACGCTTTCGAACATGCCTTGGGCAACATCATGTGCCAGTTCCATTGCCAACGGCTGACCCTGCGGATGCCGCTCCGTTAATTCCGTGAGCGTGTGCATCTGCGCCTTTTGCTGTGCGGTGCCGTTCTTCATCGTGTTGGCATATTGCAGGCTGTCTTTCAGGTTACGCTCGAAATCGAACAGTTCATCGAACAGGGTTTCGCCCGATTGTTTGAATGCTGTGCGGTCGAACTGTCCCAGCTTCTGCGAATGGGCTTTGTTTTTGCCACGTGACGTATTCTGCGGGCTTAGCTTGATTTTATTGGTGATGTCCTTGCGGCTCACGATGATTTGGATATGCATCTGCCTCCCCTCTTTGCGTTCCCCTTTTCTCTTTAGCCCGCTTTTCACCTCCTTGTCGTTGTGGCTGTAATAGCGGTAATTTTCCAGCTTGCCGAACCAAAGCAAATCTTTGTGGCTTTCGATGCCGGGGCGTTTGAAGTTACGGGCATACTCGTCCATTACCCTCATGGCAAATTCCTTTAGCTTTTCCCCTGTCCCGTCCTCGCCGTATTGCGATACGAGATGCGCCAGTTCCTTTTGGCTGGGGCTGATGTTGATGAGGAAAAACTTACTGTCTTCCCTGCCCAGCTTCGCCACGTTGCGGTCGATGCCCATCCGCACCTTGTGGGGTTTGATGTCACTGTCCGTTCCGTTGAACCAACGCTCCGGCTTATTTTCCATCCCGTTTTCGGGCTTCATCCGGTTTTCCTTTTCGAGGTAATGCACCAGCGCACCGCTGCTGCCCTTGTTGTCGCCCGTTTCCGATTTGGTGATGTTGATATACATAATCCTATGTTACAGATTATCCAGTGATTGCCTTGCATGCTTGGCCAGTTCCTCCTTTTTGGCGGCCGATACAGGCCAGCCGAGGGCTTCCCTTTGGGTAATGTAGTAATCCAGTACCTGCCGGAACCTGGACTTCAATGTTTCCCTTTCCCGCATGTTGCCAAGTATCTTTTTCAGCGTACCGTCCACCAGTTTCAGGTAGCCGATGGTTTCCCTGCCCATGATGGTTGCCTCCGACTGCCCTTTGCCGATGTTTTTTAAAAGTGGGCTTTGTGTTTTGGCAATGGCCATCAGTTCCTCCATAGCCGAGTACATCGGCACCAGCATGTCACCCTCCTGTTTGCGGATGAACGAAAGGATGCGGTTGATACCGTTCGATAACTCCTTTTTCAGCACCTCATCGTTCAGGTCGGCGGGGTCTTTCTTGCTCTTGTAGAAATAATCCACCATCTGCATGAACAGTTCCCGCTTAGTGCGGCCAAGTTTCCGCGCAAGCAACGTGAGCCGTTCGTCCACCGCTTCGGGGAAACGGACGGATTTCTTATTCTCATCAATCCTAACCACTTACCCCTCCCTCCGTGCGGATAACAAACCTGAACCTGCTGCCCTTGGCCGGATGCCACGAGGGGCGGTACTCCACATAGCCGTAGGCCACCAGTTCCGACAGGCACTTGTGGTAGGTGGCGATGGAGCGTATCCGCGAGAAGCGCATCAGCTTCCTGCGGCTGGCGTGGAAATGGCCGTGCGGGTTGCCGCAATCGTGGTGGTGGAACAATGCAGCCACCAACCCGATGTGTGTGGGCAGCAAACGCCTATCATCGCCAACCCGCTCAAAGAACGCGCTGAACGCGTGCTTGGGCAATTCCATCCGTTCACCCATTGCCGTTACCTCCCTCCATCATTTTCCTGATGTCCTCCCTGCGGTAGTACATGCTGCCGCCCACCTTGCGGTAGGTAGCGTGCCATTGATACGGAGGTTCTGCAACGTACCGGGCGATATGCCCAGCAGCCTGCGCACCTCGGCACTTTTCAGCCACTCCCTGCCAAGATTGTCTTTTTCCTTGTTTCCGATGATTTGCTTTAACTCCTCCAGCATTTCCCGTTTGAACTGCCGGAGGTCTTCCCCTGTGACGATGTCTATTTCCATATCTCTATCATTATGTTCCCATATCCGTATATCCCGATAGCGGGATATTCATTCGCGCCGTTTACATAGCGCACGGTATACGGCCAAGTATACCGGAACCTTGCGCTGGTGCTATCCCAGCGTATTGGGGTATCCCCGGAGGATACCCGAAACCCCCATGGCGATAGCGTGGGGGCAAGCAAGTAGGGCTATGCCCAACTTCCGCTTGCTCCATTCCC
>Ga0065721_10049170_pt1 | contig 42919 bp, 36 predicted proteins | sample Mesricmetagenome_FD_59108 | JGI IMG/M metagenome (GOLD analysis project Ga0065721, IMG submission 59108) | Mesophilic microbial community from rice straw/compost enrichment Sample: eDNA_1 v2 (version 2) | ecosystem: Engineered > Solid waste > Grass > Composting > Bioreactor | place: USA: Davis... | reverse complement strand
ACCTTCGCCTTGAACTCTGCCGCATATCGCTTCCGTTTCCCCGTCATCGGGTCCGTCCTTCATCCTGGGTGAACCAAGCTTATCCGACTGTCCGGGAAACGGGGACCAGCTCAGTATTCGTGCCGGCGTCAGCGTTGACGGACTGAAAATCAGCCTGACGTGGTGGGCGGCACCTCGTCGTTGCCCTCGCTACGGTCGCGGTAGAGGGCGGCGCGGGCCAGCAGCATCAGGGTGATGGGCGTGGTGACGACCATGAAGACCGCGATAAGCACCTCGTGCAGCACCAGCCGCAACTCCAGCACGGAAAAGGCGAGCATGGAGGCGAGCAGGATGCTGCCGATCCCCAGGGTCGTGCCCAACGTCGGGGCGTGGATTCGCTGGTAGAAGGTCCGGAAGCGCAGCAGCCCCAGCGACCCGATCAGCGTCAGGCCCGAGCCGATCAGGAGGAGGAGGGCGGTCAGCAGCGCCGCCCAATCCGGCAGTTCGGCCAAATGCGTCATTCGATCACCTCTCCGCGCATCAGGAACTTGGCGAGCGCCGCCGTGGTGACGAAGCCGAGCAGGGCGATGATCAGCGCGGCTTCGAAATACAGGGTGCTGGCGGTGCGGATGCCGAAGGTCAGCAGCAGCATCGTGGCGTTCACGTACAGCGTGTCCACCCCCAGCACCCGGTCCTGCGCGCGCGGCCCCCGCAGCACGCGGAACACCGCGCAGGCCATGGCGACGGCCAGGAGAATCTGCGCCACGAGGACGGACCAGACCAGCAACTGCGCGATCATTCGAAAATCTCCATCAGGCGCCTCTCGTACCGTTCCTTGATGGTTTCGATCCAAACCTGCTCGTCCACCAGATCCAGGATGTGGAGGAGGATGGTGTTCTTGGAGGAATCGTACTCCACCCAGACCGTGCCCGGCGTGGCGGTGATGATGCAGGCCAGCGTCGCCAGTCCGTAGGGGGCGCGCATGTCCAGCGGGATGCGCAGGAAGCCGGACACCCGGCTGCCCGGTCCCGGCCGCAGGACGATCCTGCCGACCGCGATGTTGGACCGGACGATGTCGGTCAGCACCAGCCACGCCAGCTCCAGGGCCACGCGCGGCCGGCGCAGCCGGGCCTGCGGCGGGTCGAGCGCCATGAAGATGCGGACCAGGCCGAGCGACAGCGCGCCGCCCAGCAGGATGCTGCCCGGCGACACGCTCTCGTTCAGCAGAAGCCACATCGCCAACAGGGCGGCGGTCATCAGGGGATAGGGCAGCCACCGCGTCATCGGCCTCTGGGACGTCGACCGCTGGGTCATCGGTTGAATCCTTCGCCGGGAACGGACGCGTTGGCGGGCGGCAGCACGCCCCGGATGTAGTCCTGCGTCACGTAGAGGGACTGGGCCGTGGCCTCCATGTACCGCATCACCGGCCCAGCCTGGACGGTCAGCACGACGCACAGCGCCAGCAGCAGCATGACCGGCGCGATCTCCACCACCCGCACGCGCGGCACCTCGCCGGCGGGGGAGGCCCAGAAGACGTCGATGCCCGTGCGGGTCATCGCGATGATCGTCGCCAGCCCGGACAGGATAAACGCTGCCAGCAGCGCCCAGGCGGCGAACGGCACGGGGCCGCCGGCCGGGCTCAGCAGCGGCGCCAGCATGGCGAACTTGGCGAGGAAGCCGGACAGCGGCGGCAGGCCCGCCAGCAGCAGGGCGCAGCCCATGAAGCCCATGCCCAGGATCGCCATGGTCGCCGGGATGGCCACGCCGATCTCGTCGTCCTCGTCCATCTCTTCGTCCTCGCCGAAGGCTTCGCGCGTCACGGCCAGCACGTCGGCGCCGACCATGCGGCCGCGCTCCACCAGCTCGATCAGCAGGAAGAAGCCGGCGATCGCCAGGATGGAGCTGGTCATGTAGAACAGCGCGCCGCTGGTCACCGCGACCTGACCGGTGCCGATGGCGGCCAGCAGCGTGCCGGAGGAGACCAGAACGCTGGCCCCGGCCAGCCGCGCCATGTTCTGCGTCGCCAGCACCGCGACGGAGCCGAAGGCGATGGTCAGCAACCCGCCGGCCAGCAGCCAGCTGCCGCCGAACCCGGCCGAATCCCCGGCGGTCGCGCCGAAGATCAGCAGCCACAGCCGCAGCACGGCGTAGACGCCCACCTTGCTGAGGATCGACATGATCGCGGCGGAGGCGGAGCCGACGGTGGAGTAGGTGTTCGGCAGCCAGAAGCCGACCGGCCACATGCCCGCCTTGATCAGGAAGGCGCAGCCGAGCACCGCGGCCCCCGCCTCCAGCAGCGCCCGGTCCTCCCCGGCCACGGTCGCCATGCGGGCGGCGAGTTCGGCCATGTTCAGCGTGCCGGCGACGCCGTAGATCACGCTGACTCCGATCAGGAACAGCAGGGACGCCGTCAGGTTGATCGCGACGTAGTGCAGCCCCGCCCGGACGCGGGCCAGCCCCGACCCGTGCAGCGCCAGCCCGTAGGAAGCGGCGAGCATGATCTCGAAAAAGACGAACAGGTTGAACAGGTCGCCGGTCAGGAAGGCGCCGTTCAGCCCCATCAGCTGGAACTGGAACAGCGACTGGAAATGCACGCCTGCCCGTTGCCAGCGCGCCAGCGAGAAGACCAGGGCGGACAGCCCCAGGATGTTCGTCAGCACCAGCATCAGCGCGGACAGCCGGTCCAGCACCAGCACGATGCCGAACTGCGCCGGCCAGCTGCCCAGCCGGTAGACGCGCACCGCCGCCGTGTCCGCGGGGGCCGCGTTCGCCTGGACCAGCAGCGCGACGGCCAGGACGAGCAGCAGCGATGCCGACGCGATGCCGAGCGCCGCCTTCAGCGTGCGCTGCCGCTCGTCGATCAGCATCAAAAAGGCCCCGACCAGCAGCGGCAGGACGATGGGGGCGATGGTCAGGTGGTCCGTCCAGCCGGTCACCGCTTTTTCTCCTTTCCGTCCACATGGTCCGTGCCCGTCAGGCCGCGTGCGGCGAGCAGCAGGACGAGGAACAGCGCCGTCGTGGCGAATCCGATGACGATGGCGGTCAGCACCAGCGCCTGGGGCACCGGGTCGGCGTAGGTGAGCAGGCTCCCCGCCTCCCCCTTCTGAAGCACGGGGGCGGAGCCGGTGCGCAGGCCGCCGGTGGAGAAGATGAACAGGTTGACGGCGTAGGAGAGCAGCGACAGGCCGATGATCACCTGGAAGGTGCGCGGGCGGAGCAGCAGCCAGACCCCGGCCCCCGTCAGCACCCCGATGCCGAGTGCGAGTATGAGTTCCATCAGTCGTCTCCCATCGCAATCGTCGTCGGGGCGCGTTCGCTCGGCGCGTCGGCGGTGCGGGGTGCGGCGGCGCGCTGGCCGCGGACCGACTGGCGGGCCAGCGCGATCAGCAGCAGGATCGTGGCGCCCACCACCAGCGCGAACACGCCGATGTCGAAGGCCAGCGCGCTGGCCGTGGGGACGGAGCCGATGAGCGGAAGCTCCGCGTAGTCGAAGTAGGTGGTCAGGAAGGGTCGGCCGAAGAACCAGGCGGCGAGCCCGGTGCCCGTGGCGAGCAGCAGCCCGAAGCCCATCCAGCGCAGCGGCAGCACGCGCAGCCGCGTCTCGATCCACTGCGTCCCGCCCAGCATGTACTGGAGCACCATGGCGATGGACGCCATCAGGCCGGCCGCGAAGCCGCCGCCCGGCAGGTCGTGGCCGCGCAGCAGCAGGAACAGCGCGACCATGCCGATCACCGGGAACAGCAGCCGCGCGATGATGGATGGGATCAGCAGCCAGTCGGCCACCGTGTCGCCGACCCGCCGGCCCGGCCGAGCCTCGTCCACCGCGTTCTGGTAGCGCTGCTGCTCCGGCACGTCGACGCTGTCCTGCGCCGGGCGGAAGCGGCGCAGCAGCGCGTAGGCGGTCAGAGCCACAGCACCCAGCACGGTGATCTCGCCCAGCGTGTCGAAGCCGCGGAAATCCACCAGGATCACGTTGACGACGTTGGTGCCGCCGCCGTCGGTGTAGGACCGCGCCAGGAAATGCTCCGCCAGCAGCTCGGGCGGGACGCGGGTCATCACGCTGTAGGCGAGCGCCGCCATGCCCGCCCCGGCGGCGATGGAGATGCCGAGATCCCGCAGGCGGCGGGTCATCGTCACGACCTCCGTCCCGCGGGCGCCGGTGTCCAGGCGCTTGGGAAGCCAGCGCAGGCCGAGCAGCAGAAGGATGGTGGTGACCACCTCCACCAGCAGCTGGGTCAACGCGAGGTCGGGGGCGGAGAACCAGACGAAGGTCAGGCAGGTGACCAGCCCCGTGCCGCCGACCAGGATCAGCGCGGCGAGCCGGTGGAACTTGGCCTGCCACGCCGCACCCAGCGCGCAGACCGCGCCGATGGCCCAGACCAGCGCCAGAACGGGATCGATGTCCGCAGGGATCACGTTGCCCGGCCCGAACCCGCGCGCGTAGACGGACAGGGCGGCGGCCAGCACGGCCACGCACACCACCAGCCGCAACTGGGGCTGCAGGCGGCGGGTGCCGAGCAGCCCTTCCAGCGACCGCGCGAGGCGCCAGGACAGGAAGACCATCGCCCGCTCGAAGATGCGCCGCCCTTCGAACCGGCGGATGAAGGGCGGGCCTTCGGGCCCGGTCGCCAGCTGCCCCTGGAGCAGGAAATAGAGCCCGACCCCGGCCGCCAGCGCGATCACGCTCATCAGCAGGGGAAGGTTGAAGCCGTGCCAGACCGCCAGGCTGTAGGCGGGCGTGGCCGACCCCAAGGCGGCGTGCGCCGCCATGTCCAGGAACGGCCCGACGCTGGCCGCGGGAAGAAGGCCGACGATGATGCAGGCCAGCACGAGCACCTCGACCGGGAAGCGCATCCAGGCCGGCGGCTCGTGCGGCTTGCGCGGCAGGTCGACCGGATCGGGGCCGAAGAAGGTGCCGTGGATGAAGCGCAGCGAATAGGCCACGCTGAAGGCGCTGGCCACCGTGGCGGCGACCGGCAGGATGTCCAGCAGCAGCGGCATCGGCCCCTTCACCGACAGCGCCTCGGCGAAGAACATCTCCTTCGACAGGAAGCCGTTCAGCAACGGCACGCCGGCCATGGCGGCGGCGGCGACCAGGGCCAGCCGCGCGGTGAAGGGCATGAAGCGGTTCAGGCCCGACAGGCGCCGCATGTCGCGGGTGCCCGTCTCGTGGTCGATGATGCCCGCCGCCATGAACAGCGACGCCTTGAAGGTCGCGTGGTTGATGATGTGGAAGATCGCCGCGACCATGGCGAGATCGCTGTTCAGGCCGAGCAGCAGCGTGATCAGCCCCAGGTGGCTGATGGTCGAATAGGCCAGCAGGCCCTTCAGGTCGGTCTGGAAGATCGCGATGTAGGCGCCGATCAGCAGCGTCGCGATGCCCGCCGTCCCGACGATCCAGAACCACGCCTCCGTCCCCGCCATCACCGGCCACAGGCGCGCCATCAGGAAGACGCCGGCCTTCACCAGCGTCGCCGAATGCAGATAGGCGGACACCGGGGTGGGGGCGGCCATCGCGTGCGGCAGCCAGAAATGGAAGGGGAACTGCGCGCTCTTGGTAAGGGCGCCCAGCAGAATGAGGATCAGCGCCGTCAGGTAGAGCGGATGGGACTGGATCCGGTCGCCCGACGCCAGCACGACGTCCAGGTCGTAGCTGCCGACGATGTGGCCCAGCACCAGCATGCCCGCGAACAGGCAGAGCCCGCCCGCCGCCGTGACGGTCAGCGCGATGCGGGCGCCGTCGCGCGCGGCGGCGGTGTGGTGCCAGTAGCCGATCAGCAGGAAGGAGAAGAGGCTGGTCAGCTCCCAGAAGAAGGCCAGCTGGATCAGGTTCCCGGACAGCACCACGCCCGTCATGGAGCCCATGAAGGCGAGCAGGAAGGCGAAGAAGCGCGGAACCGGATCGTCCGCCGACATGTAATAGCGCGCATACAGCACGACGAGCGCGCCGACGCCGAACACCAGCCCCGCGAACAGCCAGGCGAATCCATCCATCCGCAAGACGAACTCAAGCCTGAGCGACGGCATCCACGCCACGGCGTAGCGGACCACGCCGCCGGCCTCCACCGTCGAATAGGCGGCCCACACCATCGCAAGCCCGATCAGGGCGACCGCGCCGGCCAGCCAAGCCGCGGCGTTCCGCGCGTGCGTGGGCAGGAGCCCGGCGGCGAGCGCGCCGAGGAAGGGAAGGCCGACAGCGGTCAGGAGCAGCAAAGCGTCGGGCATCGTCTCGCACAGTCAGAGGGATGGACAGGGTGGCACGGCGATGCCGGTCATTCGTCGTCGGGGTCGGCGCCCTGATTTGCTGCGGCAGCGGCCTGCCGCAACAATTGGATGGCGGCTTCGGGCGTGTCCGCATGGCGCAGCTTGCGCGGCGACTGCGGGTCGCGCAGGGCCTGGCAGATTTCCGACATGACCGGCAGCAGGCCTTTGCGCGACGCCGCCGGCCAGACCACCAGGAAAACCAGATCGACCGGTTCATCGTCCCGCGCGTCGAAGTCGATCGGGTGGCTCAGCCGCACGAACAGCACGAGCGGAGTTTCCGCGCACGGCAGTTCCGTGTGGGGAAGCGCTACCCCCTTGCCCAGCGCCGTGGAGCCGATCTGCTCGCGCGCCTGGAGGGCGTCGAGGATTTCCTTCTGCGGGCACCCGATCCGGCCTGCCGCCTCGGCCGCCAGAAGCTCAAGAAGGCTCGCCTTGTCGGGCGGGCTCGCGTCGAGAATGACGCCGGGGACGGAAAGGAAGTCCGAAATACCCATGACGGTCTCCATGATGGCAAGCCGGCTGTTCCCTGCGCCGGGGAGGCTCGTACGATGCCGTTACGTTTGCAAGACAAACAAACAATAAAATGGTCAGATCCCAATACCGGAAGCGGCCGCCTTCGTATGGGCCGGGCGTTCATGCCGTGGTGCCGGGATGGAGAATCTGAAGAACCAGAACATCGCAAGAAACCTCGTCCTTGATCGCCTTGCCGGCACAGCCGGCGGATACCCCGAGGATTGCGTTCCGCTGCCGAATGCCAAGCACCATCACGTCTACGTCTTTTGCGCACGTATAATCCCGAAGAAGGAGAATCGGCGCGCCGGGCCGGCCGAACGCCTGCAAAGGGCGTTCACACGTCAGCTTCAACGATGTGGCGGGAAATCAAGCCCCGGAGCCGGGACCCGGAACCGGGGCGGGCGTGCCCAGGCGCACACGACAGAACCGTGGAAGGGCCGGACTGTAGGAGAGGGCGTATCTGTCGAGCGGCATTGGTCATCGCCGCCGATCATGGCCGCGCTCAAGCCGCATTTCAACCTTGCGTTCGATCAAGCCTTGCCTGCGCCCGCTCCAATTGCTCCAGCGCGTCGGTGGCCCCCATGGCCTGCGCGGCGTCCCGGGCGGTGTTGCCGGCGGCGTCCCGGGCGTCGATGGCGGCTCCGCGCGCCAGCAGAAGGTCCACGATGGCCGTGCGGTTGAACATGGCGGCGGTCATCAGCGCCGTCCGGCCGTCCGGACCGCAGCCGTCCACCCTGGCGCCCGCATCGAGGAGCAGCCGGACGACCTCCTCGCTGCCCTTGAACGCCGCCCCCGCGAGCGGCGTCTGCCCGCGATCGTTCGTCAGCTCCGGGCCGCCGCCGTGGTCGAGCAGCACCCGCACCGCGTCGGCATGCCCATGGTAGCTGGCAAGCATCAGCAAACTGTCGCCCCGCTCGTTGCGCAGGTTCGCCGGCAGGCCCTGCGCCAGCAGGGCTTGCAGGTCCGCAGCCTGCCCGCCGCGGGCGTAGCCGAACACCCGCGCGACGAAGGCAAGCTCGTCGTCGGTCAGCGTCGGCAGTGCTTTGGGTTCCTCAGCCGGCATGCCCCATCCTCCCCTTGCTTCCGCTCGCGCCCAGGATGGGAGTCGAAACAGGACGGATCCGGGAACATCGCGCGCCGTCCATGGCGCCGTCGACGGTGCCTGCGATGGCGCGGGCGGGCAGGCCGGGAGCGTCGGGTTGCGTTGCCCTGTTATGCGGGCACGCCTCGCACAGGCCCGCACAGAACATCAGGCCCGCACAGAACATGGAGAATGCCATGACCGCAGGGGGGGGGCAGCGCCGTTCCGACCATCGCCCGCATCTGGCGTGGCCGCACCGTCGCGGCCAAGGCCGACGAGTACGAGCGCTACAACTACGAACACGGCATCAAGCCGCTGATCGAAAAGGCGCTGGGCGTCCAGTCCTTCCGGGAGGATCGCGACGGCGAGACCGAATTCGTGACGATTTCCTACTGGGAAAGCGTCGAGGCCATGGCGCGCTTCACCGGCGGCGACCCGCGGCGCATCCACCATCTGGAGCGGGATCCCGAATTCCTCATCGAACTGCCCCGGCAGGTCCAGATCCTGCGGATCGTCGCCAGCCACGGGCGGGTCGGCGGTTCCCAACCGCCGGCTGGGGGAGCGTGAGGCGGGATCGCCCCGCCCTCAGGCCCCCTCGATCATCCGCGACAGGGCCTCCGCCTGCCGGGCCGCCGGGAAGCGGTCGAGGACACAGGCGCGGCCGGCTTTGCCCATGGCCCGGCGCTGGGCCGGCGGCATGCCCTCCAGCGCCAGCAGCGCCGCGGCGAGCCCAAGGACGTCGCCCGGTTCGAACAGGATGCCGGTGCCCATCATCACGGTATCCTTGATGCCCATGAAGCGGCTGGCGATGACCGGCAGGCCCATGGCCATCGCCTCCTTCACCGGCAACGGATCGGCGTCGCGCTCCCCCGTGTGGGCGGCCTTGAACGGCCCGACCAGCGCCCGGTAACGCGGCCCCTCCGCCGCCATCCAGGACTCCGAGCGGGCGTCGAGGAACCGCACCTCCTCCGTCAGGCCGCGCGCCGCCGCGCGCTCCCGCAACGCCGCCGCGTCCGGGCCGGCGCCCACCACGTCCAGCGCCGGGCGGCGCGAGGCGGGAATCATGCCCAGCGCGTCCAGCAGGTCGCCCAGCCCCGCCTGCTCGACCAGTCGTCCGACGAAGAGATAGCGGCCGTTGTCGGGCGTACCCTCGGGGCGGGGCGTGAAGCGGTCCGGCTCGACGCCGCGGGGAATGGTGACGATCCGCGCGGCCGGCACCAGCTCCATCAGGTCGGCGGCCATGTCCCGGCACTGCGCGACGGCGAAATCGGTGGCGCGCAGCATTTCCCGAAGGTCCGAAGGGGTGCCGTAGACGTCGTCGCCACGGCAGGTGAAGGAGACGGACGCACCGATCATCCGCGCGGCGACCAGGGCATGCGCCGCCGCTTCTCCCGCCCCATGCGCGTGCAGGTGCCGGCACCCCGCGGCCTGCGCAGCCGCGGCCAGTTTCGCCGCGTTCCACAAAAGGGGGCACCGGGACAGGGAGAGCTGCGCGCGTAGGAAGGACAGCCCGCGCCGCGCCGTAGCACTGCGCCGGTACAGGCGCAGGATCTCCAGGCTGACCCGGCCGGCATCGGTCTGGTCGATGGACAGGATGTCGTCGTTTGGCGACCGCTTGGCGGCCTGGACCTCGTCGGGCGTATGACGAAGGGTGATCGCCTGGACCCTGTGGCCCTGCGCCCGCAGGGCGCGCATTTCAGCCCCGGCGACGGCCTCCACCCGGTTTGCGGCAATGTCCAGAATGTACGCGATCGGCCTCTTCCCCATAACCCCGCTTCCCCGGATGCTTGTTCTTCGTTCGGGGGAGAGAGCAAGAGGGATGCCACACGAAGGTGGTGGGGAATTCCTCGGATTCGTCCCAATACGTTTGCGTGGTCTCAGGAGCCGTTTTGCGGGTTGCGATCCAGTTTGCGAATGCGCGTCGGCGGCGCTGGAAATATGAAAATACGGCGATGAAGGCGCGGCAAAGCGCTCAAGCCGTGGGATAAGGCCCTTCGGCGAAGGCGCGGTCGTGATAGCCCTTGCTGCCGACGGCCAGGGCCAGCGGGCTGCGGAAGTCCGTTCCCCGACCCATACAGTCAAGCATATGCCGAAAGTCATAGGCTGGCTGCCAGCCGAGATCGGCCCTGGCGCGCTCGTTCACGTAAACGCGGTCGATCCGGGGGAACAGCGTCCAGCCGTGGACGGCGAACAGGGCCTCGCAGTCGGGGAAGAGGCGGCGGACGACCGCCGGGGCGTCCCGGTGCAGGTCAACCAGATGCTCCGGCCGGAAGGGTGTGGTGGCGGAGACGATGAAGCGACCGAAGCCAAGGGCGGAGGCGCGCTCGGCGGCCCGCAGATGGGCGGAGACCACGTCCTGGATGTCCACCCGGCGGTACAGCAGTTCGTTCGCCTGGGCGTTGTCCGTCCCATAGCGGTCGCGGACCGCCGCGTCGTCGTCGGCCTCGGGGAAGAAGCGGGACGTGCGCAGCACGATCACCGGCAGCCCGTGCTTGCGGAAGAACAGCTCGCACAGGTTCTCCGCCGCCAGCTTGGTCACGCCGTAGATGTTCTTCGGGATGGGCGTCACGTCCTCGGTGATCCAGGCCGCCGGCTGCCCGGCGGCGGGGGTGAGAGCGTGGCCGAAGGCGCTGGTCGTGCTGGTGAAGACGAAGGACCGCACGCCCGCGGCCACCGCCTCTTCCACCAGAACCAGCGTGCCGGTCACGTTTGTGTCGATGAACCGCTGGTTGCTGTGGGTCCCGACGTGCGGCTTGTGCAGGGTCGCCGTGTGCAGCACCGTCCTCACCCCGCGCAGACAGTCCCGAACGAACGTGCGGTCGCCGATGGACCCGACGCGGTCGGTGAAGGGGGAAGGCTTGATGTCCAGGCCCAGGGCCGGCCGCCCCTCCGCGCGCAGGCTGCGCATCAGGGCCTCGCCGAGATGGCCGGCGCTTCCGGTCACGAGGATGGTCATGGTGGTGGCTTCCTGCCGTGCGCGTGTCGTGTCGTCGTGTGCGCAAGGCTAAGGGCCGGCCGGGCCGGCGGGCCACGCATAAATTATGCGGAGTGTCCCGCTGTTCAGGCGAGGGTGGTGACGAGGCGCCCGGCGCTGCCGTCGGCCAGCAGAACGCGTTCCCACAGCGCCTGTCCGGGCCGGATCGGCAGCATCGGGTCGGCGTTCCGTCCGGTCCGCACGGCCAGCGAGGTCACCTGCCCCTCGTGCCAGCCGAGCGCGTCGAGCCGCGCCTCCGCCTCCAGGATTTCCGGGGAGGCGTAGACCAGCAGCGAGCGGCCCAGGAAATCGGCTGGGTCGCCCCGCCATTCCGCCCGGCGGGCGGGGGAGGCGGCCAGCAGCCGGTGCGTGCGGTCACAGATCAGGTGGACCTTCAGCGTCGAGGATTCCACCAGGCGCTTCAGCGCCGCGTCCTGCGACGGTGCGGGCGGGACGGTGAGCAGCCGGTGCGCCGCCGCCCGCTGGGCCGGCGCCATGGGCAGCAGCCCGCGCTCCCACCGCGAGACGGTCGCCTGGGTGACGCCCATCAGTTCCGCGAGATGGTCCTGCTTCATGCCGCGCAGCAGGCGCAGACGCCGCAGCGCGGCGCCGTGGTTTCCGGTCGTCATGTCCACCCGTCCTGCTCCTGGAAGCACATCTGCGTACCTTGCATGCGATGCCGGGGCCGGTGCTGTGCTAAACAGAACAGCTTAAGGTTGGAAAATACAACATCCGAACAGTTGGGCAATCGAGGGAGCACAAAAACGATGAGCACGCGTCCGCAAGCCACCTCCGTCACGCATGTGGAGAACGAGCGCACCCGGGTGACGGAATGGCGTCTCGTCCCCGGCGCCGAAACCGGCGCGCACGTTCACGGATACGACTACGTCATCGTGCCGGTGACGGCGGGCGCTTTCCACATCGTGGATCCCGACGGGACGGAGCGGCAGTTCCCGCTGGAGCCCGGCCGGTCCTATTTCCGCAAGGCCGGGGTCAGCCACAACGTGATCAACAACGGCACCTCCGACATCGTGTTCATCGAGGTGGAGTTCATGCAGCCGGGCTGATGCCGGCCAGGACGTCCTGAATCGGAAAGCCCTCCGCCGGATTGCCGGCGGAGGGCAGCACCGTCAGCGCGTCCGGTAGACCGGGACATTGTCCCGGCCGGTCTCGACCGACAGGACGCCGGTCCGGACCATGTGGTTGATGTGCGCCAGGGCCTCCCCCACCGCGAAGCCGAGCTGGTGGGAGTCCAGCGGCCGGTGGAAGATCACCGGGATCAGCTGGGCGCAGGTCTGCGCCGCCGGACGGCAGGCGGCGGCGATGCGGGCGCAGCGCTCCTCGTGGTGGGCGTCCAACTGGCGGGCGCGCTCATGCAGCCCGTAGAAGGGGCGGCGGTGGGACGGCAGGACCAGCACGTCCGGCGGGATCGTTCCCATCAGCTCCTGAAGCGAATTGCGGTACTGCGACAGCGGGTCGGCGTGGGGCTGCATCGCCAGCACGCTGACGTTCGGGGAAATCCGCTCCAGCACTTGGTCGGCGGCCAGGAACAGCCGGTCGGCCTCGCACCACAGCATCGCCTGATCCGGCGAATGGCCGCCGCCGGTCAGGATGCGCCAGTCGCGGCCCCCCAGCCGCAGCGTCTGCCCGGCGATCAGCGGCTCGAAGGTCGGCGACAGGCCGGTTGTCTGGCTGAGATAGCGCTGGCCGCGGCCGAGCAGGCCCGACAGCGCGTCCTCGTCCAGCCCGCAGGAGCGGTAGAAGTCCTTCAGCGCCTCCCGCGAACGGTCGGTCGGGCCGTTCAGCAGGACGCGGGTGCTGAGGTATTCCGCCTGCGTCATGTGCACCGGCGGGGCGAAGCGCTCGTCGAGCCAGCCGGCGAGCCCGACATGGTCGGGGTGGCAATGGCTGACCACCAGCCGCGTGATCGGCCGCCCGCCGAGCGCGCCCTTCAGCACGGAATCCCACAGCACTTGGCTGCGCTCGTCGCCCAGCCCGGTGTCGAACAGCGCCCAGCCGTCCCCATCCTCCAGCAGGTAGAGGTTCACGTGGTCGAGCGCGTAGGGCAGGGGCAGGCGCAGCCACAGGATGCCCGGTGCGACCTGGACGGGTTCCCCGAAGGGCGGCGGCTCGGCATGGGGGAAGCGGAGCGTCTCGGTCTGGGTCACGGGCCACTGGTCCTTCTGCTGTTCGGGGTCTTGTTGCTCAGGTCACGTCCGTACATGTGGCCCTCGGCGGCCGGTTGGACAGTCCCGGCCGCCGCTCACCCGGCATGCGTCCGTTTATCAGGCCGCGCGGATCACGCTGCACGGACCTGGGCGATGAAGCCCTGGATCTGGTCGCGCAGCAGGTCGGAATCGCGCGACAGGCTGTTCGCGGCCTCCAGCACCTCCGTGGCGGCCTGGCGCACGTCGCCCGCTGCCTGGCTGACGCCCGCGATGTTGCCGGAGACGTGCTGCGTGCCCTGGGCTGCCTGCTGGATGTTGCGCCCGATCTCGTGCGTCGCGGCGGTCTGCTCCTCGACCGCGGCGGCAATGGCCCCAGCGATGGCGTCCACGTCGGTGATGGTCCGGCCGATGGTGCGGATGGCCGTCACGGTGCCCTCGGTCACCGCCTGGATCTCGGTGATCTGGCTGGCGATTTCCTCGGTGGCCTGGGCGGTCTGGGTCGCCAGGGCCTTCACCTCCTGCGCCACGACGGCGAAGCCCTTGCCGGCCTCGCCCGCGCGGGCGGCCTCGATGGTCGCGTTCAGGGCCAGCAGGTTGGTCTGGGACGCGATGTTCTGGATCAGGCTGACCACGTCGCCGATCCTCTGCGCGGCCTGGGCCAGACGTTCCACCAGCGCGTTGGTCCGCTCGCCCTCCGCCACCGCCTCGCGGGCGATGGAGGCCGCACCGTTCACCTGACGGCCGATCTCGCCGATGGAGCTGCCAAGTTCCTCCGACGCGGCGGCGACAGTCGCGACGTTGGCGGAGGCCTGTTCCGTCGCGGCGGCGACCGAGGAGGCCTGCTCCGTCGTCTGCTCGGCCACGCCGGTCATGGTCTGGGCGTTGGTCTGAAGCTGGCGCGCCGCCAGCGCCACCGCCTGCACGACGCCCTGCACGTTCGCATCGAACTGGTCGGCCAGCGCCAGCATGGCGGCGCGGCGCTCGGTCTCCGCCTGACGCTTCTGCTCGTCGCGCTCGGCCTGGAGGCGGCGCATGTCGAGCCCGTTGTTCTTGAAGACCAGCAGCGCGCGGGCCAGCAGGCCGATTTCGTCCTTGCGGTCGGTGCCCTGGATGTCGACGGTCAGGTCGCCGCCGGCGATGGTGGTCATCTCCGACGTCAGGCGGTTCAGCGGGCGCACGACGAAGACGAGCACGATGGACCCTAGCAGGCCGAAGGCGACCAGCAGGCCGATGCCCGCGACGGTGTAGAGCCGGACCATGACGCGGTCGGACAGCGCGTTGGCGCGCTCCTCCGCCTCCCGCGTTTCGGCCATGCTCTGGTCCACCCGCTCGCCCAGCGCGGCGGTCAGCTTCTGCCGCACCGGGCGGCCGACGTCGATGGACACGCGCATGGCGCTGTCGGTGTCGAAGCTGCGCGCCAGTTCGACGGCCTTCTGCGCGACGCGCTCGTATTCCCCGATGATGGCCTTGATGGCCTGGATGCTCTCGCGGTCCGCCGGGTCCTCATAGGCCGCGGCCAGCGCATCGATGGCGGAGACGGCCTTGGCGATCTTGTCCTTCAGCAGCGCGTTGGCGGCGTCGATGGCCTCGCGCGAGGGGGCAACGATGGCGTTCGCCTCCGCGTCCATGGCGTCGCCCATGGCGGACTGCACGGCGAGCGCGGCGCCCAGCCGGTCGGCGACCACGTCGGTGATGCGGGCGGTGGAGGCGGTCAGGTCGAAGATCGCCGTGCGGGCGGTCCACACGACGCTGCCCATGACGGCGAGCAGGATGACGACCGGGATGAGGATCTTGTGCAATAACTTACGGTTCGAGAACCAGCGGTGCAGGTGCATGACGAGGGTTTTCCTGATGCGTTCCGGCGGCAGCCGCATCTGAGAACGAAGCGTTGGCTTTAGGATCATCGTCATCCCCGCGAAGGCGGGGATCCAGAAAGCTCCGCACGACAGCGCTTTGCTTGCCCTGGATCCCCGCCTTCGCGGGGATGACGAAATTCAGAAGCCGTTGCTGAATCTTCCCGATGCGATTGCCCCGGGTACATTCCGGGGAGGGCAATGGCGGAACCAAAGCGGTGGCGGCAAAAAAAGTCCCCCGCGGGCGGAATCCGCCCACGGGGGAAGGGGGACGCACCGTCAGCCGGCCTGCCGGTCCCAGCAATCGTTCACGGCGGGCGACAGCTTGTGCTTCATGATGCGCTGGCTGGGGGTCCGCTCGAACTCCTCCACCAGGGCGATGTAGCGCGGGTTCTGATAGGGGGCGAGCTGCTGGCCGAGCCAGGCGGACAGCGCCGGCACGTCCACGGTGGCGCCGGCCTTCGGCTTCACGAACAGCTTGATGTCCTGCTCGCCCACGTCGGCGGCCACGCCGATGATGGCGCAGTCCTCGACGGCCGGGTGGGTGGCCGCGATGTGCTCCACCTCCCAGGCGGAGACGTTCTCGCCCTTGCAGCGGACGCTGTCGGTCATGCGTCCGTGGAACAGCAGCGTGCCGTTGGCGTCGAGGGAGCCGAGATCGCCGGTGTGCAGGGCGCCGTCCTTCAGCGCGCGCTCGGTCGCCTCCGGATTGCGGAAATAGCCGGGGAAGATGGCGCCGGGCCGGTTGGTGCGCACCACGATCTCGCCGCGCTCGCCCTTCGGCACCGGCTTGCCCTCGGCGTCGAGCAGATCGACCGTGAACCAGGGCATGGGGCGGCCCACCGCGCCGACGACGCCCTCGTCGTTGCAGGTGGTGATGCTCGACGCCTCGGTCATGCCGTAGCATTCGCGGATCTGGACGCCGAAGCGCTCCTCGAACGGGGTCCAGGTCTCCTTCGGGCAGCCGCCGCCCCAGGCGATGCGCACGGGGTGGTCGTGGTCGCGCGGGGAGGGGGGCTGCTTCAGCAGGATCTGGAGGATGCCGCCGAGGTAATGGATGTGCGTGGCCCCATACTCGCGCACCTGATCCCAGAAGCGGCTGGCGCTGAAGCGGTCCACCATGGCCAGCGACACCGACCGGATCAGCGGCATGACGATCATCTGCGCGCCGCCGATGTGGTACAGCGGCTCCCACACGAACAGCACGTCGCCGTCCCGGGCGGCGGAGACGCGGGCCACCGCCTCGCCGGCCAGGCGCATCATGCGGTGCGACACCAGCACGCCCTTCGGCCGCCCGGTGGTGCCGGAGGTGTACATGATGGCGAAGGTGGCGTCGGGACCCGGCGGCTCGTGCTCGAAGCGGGCGCCGGACTCCAGCAGGGTCTCCAGCCGCAGGGCGGCGGCCGGGTCGCCCTGGACGATCACCGGCACGCCGACCGGGGCGGCGCCGCTGCCGGTGATGACCGGCACCAGATCGGCGTCCGCGATGATGGCGCGGGGCTCCGAATGCTCGATGATGTAACGCAGGCCCTCGCCGCGCTGCTGGGCGTTGATGGGCACCCACACCAGCCCGGCCTTGCCCAGGCCGAACAGGGTGGCCAGCACCGCCGGGCTGTTGCGCAGCATCAGCGCGACGCGGTCGCCCGGCTCAAGCCCCAGGCGGCGCAGCTCCGCCGCCACGCTGTCGGACATGCGGTCGAGCGTGCCGAAGGGCAGGGCCTCGCCGTTGAAGCGGGCGAACACGCGGTCACGGTCGGTCCGTGCCGCCTGCGTGAACAGGCGGACGAACCCTTCGTCGAAATCGGACATGGTGGGTGGTCTCGAATGCGTTTGGTCGGTTGGTACGGCCGAAATCAGCGAGTGCTTGAGGTCATGGTCGGCGATCACCGGGCCGGGCGGCGCAGCCGCTCGGCAACCAGCAGAAGGGCCATCACGATCAGGAAGACGACGACGGACACGGCGGCGAGCGTCGGGTTCAGCTGCAGGATCATGTCGTCCCACATCTGCTTCGGCAGCGTGGTCTTGACGCCGCCGCTGACGAAGATGGCGACCGTCAGCTCGTCGAAGGACGTGATGAAGGCGAACAGGAACGCCGCCACCAGACCGCCCTTGATCAGCGGCACGGTGACCAGCATCAGCGTCTGGAAGCGGTTGGCGCCCAGCGTGGCCGCCGCCTGGTCCAGGCGCCAGTCGTGCCCCTTCACCACGGCGGAGATGGCGACGAAGGCGAAGGGCAGGGCCAGCACCGTGTGGCCGATGATGAGGCCGAGGTCGGTGGCGACCAGCCCGATCTGGGCGAACAGGTAGAACAGGCCGACCGCGATCACGATGCGCGGCACGATCATCGGCGCCAGGAAGAAGGCGAAGATCGCCCCCCGCCACCGCGAGGTGGAGCGCGCCAGCGCCAGCGCGGCAAGGCCGGCCACCAGCGTCGCGAGGATCGCCGTGGCGAAGGCCACGCCGAAGGACCGCACCGTGGCGCCCAGCCAGACGTCGGAGCTGAAATAGACCTTGAACCAGTCCAGCCCGTAGCCCGGCGGCGGGAAGTCCAGGAAGGGGGAGCTGGTGAAGGCGATGGGCACGACCACCAGGGCCGGCGCCACCAGGAAGACGATCACGGCGCCCGAATAGACCGGCAGCAGCCGCGCCAGCTTGCGCGGTCCGACGACCCGTCCAACCGCGTCGCCCGCGGTGGTGGAGGCCTTGGCGAGCACGGCCAGCAGCTTCAGGCCCGCGTGGCGCAGACCGCCCGTGCCGCCGCCCTTGCGGCTGGAATTGTCGCCCGACAGCGTGGACAGGCCGAACAGTCGGTCGTAGACCCAGCAGGTGACCAGCGCCGCCGCCAGCATGAAGGTGGCCAGCGCCCCGGCGAAGGCCCAGTTCATCATTTCCTGGATCTGGGAGATGATGAGCTGCGCCAGCATCGTCTGCTGCGGCCCGCCCAGCAGCGCCGGCACGATGAAGAAGCCCAGCGACGAGATGAAGGTCAGCAGGCCGGCCGCCGCCACGCCGGGCAGCGACAGCTGGAAATAGACCAGCCAGAATGCGTGGGCCGGCGGCGCGCCCAGCGTTTCCGCCGCCTGGACCAGACGGCGGTCGACGGTGGTCATCACCGGCAGCATGGTCAGCACGGCCAGCGGCAGCATGGCGTGCACCATGCCGACCATCACGCCGAACTCGTTGTGCAGCAGCGGAAGCGTCGGCAGGCCGGTGCCGGACAGCGCCTGGTTCAGCACGCCCTTCTGGCCCAGGATAACCATCCAGGCGAAGGTCTTGACCAGATAGCTGGTCCAGAACGGCACCATCACGGCCAGGATGGCCTTGCCGCGCGTGCGCTCCGGCAGCTGCGCCAGCCAGTAGGCCAGCGGGTAGCCGAACAGCAGCGACAGCACCGCCGTCAGCCCGGCGATGCGGAAGGTGCTCAGCAGCACGCGGAAATAGACGTCGGTGCTGACGATGCGGGCGTAATGGTCGCTGGTCCAGGCCGCCGTGTCGGCGTCCTGGAGGCTGAGGCCAAGCAGACGCACGACCGGGAACAGGAAGAAGACGACGAGGAAGGCCAGACCGGGGGCGGCCAGCCACAGGGGACCAAAGCGCAGCTTGCGCCGCGCCGTGGCCGTGGCGCCGTCGTGCAGGGCGGCGGCGCTCATGACACGAGCACCCCGGCCTCGGTCCGCCAGCGCACGGCGACCCGGTCGCCCAGCGGCGGCGGCGGGACGCCGCGGCGCAGGCGCACGGTGATTGTCGTGTCCTCGCCCAGCGCCACCAGCACCCGCGTCTCGGACCCGGCGTAGACCGTGTCCACGACCTCGCCCGACACCTCGTTGTCGCCCTCGCCGTTGAGGTCGAGCTGTTCGGGGCGGACGACCAGCGCCGCGTCGGTCTGGTCGGGCAGGGCGTCGCCGCCCAGGCGGAAGGCGCCGTTGCCGGTGACCAGCACCGGGGCACCGCTGGCGTCGCGCTGCACCCGGCCGCGGAAGATGTTGGACACGCCGATGAAGTCCGCGGCGAAGGCGGTCTTCGGGTGGGCGTAGATCTCGTGCGGGGTGCCGATCTGCTCGATGCGCGCGTGGTTCATCAGGCAGATGCGGTCGGACATGGCCAGGGCTTCCTCCTGGTCATGGGTGACGTAGATGATCGTGGCGCCCGTCTCGCGGTGCAGGCGCTTGATCTCGTACTGCATGTGCTCGCGCAGCTTCTTGTCGAGCGCGCCCAGCGGTTCGTCCATCAGGATGACCGAGGGCTGGTAGACGAAGCAGCGCGCCAGCGCCACGCGCTGTTGCTGGCCGCCCGACAGCTCCTTCGGGAAGCGCCCGGCGAGATGGTCCAGGTGGACCATCTCCAGCGCCTCCGTCACGCGCCGGTCCACGTCGGCCGCCGCCACGCCGCGCATGCGCAGCGGAAAGCCGATGTTCTCCGCCACCGTCAGGTGCGGGAACAGCGCGTAGTGCTGGAAGACCAGCCCGATGTCGCGCTTGTGGACCGGGGTGTGCGTCTCGTCCTGCCCGTCGATGAGGATGCGCCCACCGCTCGGCTCGACCAGCCCGCAGATCATTTGCAGAAGCGTGGTCTTGCCCGATCCCGACGGGCCGAGCAGCGTCAGGAACTCACCCGCCGGGACCTCCAGGCGGGTGGGCTGCAGGGCGACGCACGCGCCGTAGCTCTTGGTCAGGCCGTCAACCAGCAGCTTCGGCATGGGAGCTTGCCCAGCGGACGGAGCTGCGGACCGGATCGGCGTGGACTGCGCCGTTGCGAGCGGTGAAAGCATGGCAACGAGTCTCCTTATCAGACAGGCGGGCTTAGCCGAGGATCCAGGCGTTGAAACGCTCGTTCATCTTCGACCGGTTGGCGCCCCACCAATCCTCCTTGGCGATGGTCATCACCTTCAGGTTGTCTTCATAGGTCGGCAGCGCCTGGGCGCGGTCCTTCGGGATGTGCTTGTAGGCGTCGAGGTTGGCCGGGCCGTAGGCCAGCACCTCGGTGAAGACGGCCTGACGGGCGGCGTCGCCGCAGAACTTGATGAACTGGCGGGCGGCGTCGGCGCGCGGGTTGCCCTTGGGAATGCCCCAGCCCTCGATGGAGTAGAGGCCCTGGTTCCAGTTGATCTTCACCGGGGCGCCGCCGTCGATCACGGCCTGGGCGCGGGCGTTCCACAGCGCGATCATGTCGACCTCGCCGCTCTGGATCAGCTGGCTGGACTGGGCGCCGCCGGTCCACCAGACCGAGACGTGCTTCTTGATGCGGTCCAGGCTCTTGAAGGCGCGGTCCACGTCCAGCGGGTAGAGCTGGTCGAGCGGCACGCCGTCGGCCAGCAGCGCCTGCTCCAGCGTGTCGATGGGGTTCTTGCGCAGCGAACGGCGGCCGGGGAACTTCTCGACGTTCCAGAAATCGGCCCAGGACTGCGGAGCGTTGTTGCCGAACTTGTCGGCGCGGTAGCCAAGGATGGTCGAATAGACGTCGGTGCCCATCCAGTGCGAGGTCAGCGCCTCCGGCATCAGGCCGGGCACGTCGGCGGCGGCGAAGTTCAGCGGCTCCAGCAGGTTCTGCTTCATCAGGATGTCGCGGGCCGACAGGGTCAGCGTGCAGACGTCCCAGGTGTAGGACTTGGTCTCCACGATAGCCTTGAACTGGGCGGTCGGTTCGGCCTCGCGTGCGACGTTGACGACCTTGATGCCGGTCGCCTTTTCGAACGGGTCGTAGAAGGCCTTGCGGAAGGCCGGGCTGTAGGGGCCGCCCGGATCGGCGACGGTGATCTGGGTGGCGCCGGCGGCCGAGGCCGAACGCATCATCGACGCGGGCAGGGCCGCGCCAAGGGCCCCACCGAGGGCGACACCGGCCGCGCTTTTCATCAGGCTGCGGCGGTTCATCGAAAGGCCGGAAATCTTGTCCATGTTCTTGTACTCCCTGTTCGTTGACCGGGCGTCTCTCGACCCGGGATTCCCACTGTTCCTTAAATCCGTTCGTTCACATCCGGTTTAAGAGGCCGGATCAAGGCCCCGGAAAGGCCCGGCGGTTCGCGGCCCCGGCGCGGGGGATATATGCGCGGGGGCCGCGAACGCCGGCCTCAGGCGCGGCGGGCGGCGCGCTTGGCCAGGAAGGCCTCCATCATGCGGGCCGGCTCGCCCGAGGCGTAGGCCTCGCGCTGGATGCGCACGCCGGCTTCCAGGCAGTCGCGGAACCCGGCCTCGGTCATCTCGCGGAAGCGCTGCTTGTTCAGGCGCATGGCGACCGGCGGCTTGGCGGCCAGTTCCTCGGCCAGGGCCAGGGATTTGGCCATCACGCGGTCCTGCGGGACGATGCGGTTGATCAGGCCGATGGCGCGGCATTCCTCCGCGTCCATCAGACGGCCGGTCAGGGTCAGGTCCATGGTGCGGGCCAGCCCGATCATCTCCTTCATGATCCACGGGCCGGTGGTGCTGGCGATGCCGGAATTGATCTCCGGCTGGCCCATGCGCACGCCCGGATGGCCGACGCGGAAGTCGCCCAGCAGCGCGACCTGGAAGGCCGAGCCGGCGGCGATGCCGTTCAGCGCCACGACCAGCGGCTTCGAGAGGGTGCGCATGCGGTGGTACAGCCGCTCCCACTCGCCGACCCATTCCTCGGCGCGGTTGGCGTCGAAGGTCTTGGTCTCGTTCAGGTCCTGTCCGGCACCGAAGGCACGGTCGCCGGCGCCGGTGAGGATGATCGCGCGGACCTCGGCCTGTTCTTCGAAGCGGTCGAACGCCGCGACGAGGTCGTTGCGCATCGCCCGGTTCCAGGCGTTCAGGATCTCCGGACGGTTCAGCGTGATGATGCCGACCGGGCCCCGCACCTCGGTGAGGATGAAATTGGACACTTTCCGCTCCTGTCGAAGGTCGATCCGCTCGCCGCGGGGTGCGCCATGACGGCGCCTCCTCCGGACGGGGAATTGTATTGTAATGCAATACTTGGTATTGAATAGCTTGGCTTGCTTTGTTAGGCCTGTCAACGGTATCTCTCACCAAAAAAAGACTCAGGGCAGAACGCATGGCACCGCGCCGCTCACCCACCGCGCCCCCCACGTCCGATGCAGCCGAGCTTTCCGGCGGCGGCAACGGCCGTTCGTCCGACCCGTTGATGGTCATGTCCGTGGAAAAGGCGTTCCGCGTGTTGCAGGCGTTCGACGCCACGCGCCCGACCTTGAGCCTGACGCAGGTCGCGTCGGTGGTCGGCATGGACAAGAGCGCGGCACAGCGCTTCACCTACACGCTGGAAAAGCTGGGCTATCTGCGCAAGGACCCGGAAACCAAGCGGTTCGAACTGACGGTCAAGACGCTGGACCTCGGGCACCACTACCTGCACAGCAACGCGCTGCTGGAACGCGCGATGCCCTACCTGATGCACCTCAGCAAGACGACCGAGGAGACGATCAACCTGACGGTGCTGGACGACACGGAAATCGTCTTCGTGTCCCGTTTCATGAGCCGGCACGTCCTGAACACGGACGTCATCATCGGCACGCGGATGCCGGCCTACTGCACGGCGCCGGGCATCGCGATCCTGTCACGGCTGCCGGCCGCGGAAACCGCCGGCCTGCTCGACCGCATGAACCTCCAGGCCTACACCCCGCACACCACGTGGCGGCGGGAGGATTTGCAGGCGAAGCTGGAACGGGCCGCCGCGGTCGGCTACGCAACCGCGTTCGAGGAGTATTACCACGGCGACCTGTCGGTCGCGGCGGCGATCCTGGGCCCCACGGGGGAGCCGGTCGGCGCGCTGAACATCGCCGTGTCCCGCGCCCGCTTCACCCCGCAGGAGGCGGAGGAGAAGTTCGCCCCCCTGGTCGTCGCCGCGGCCGGTTCGGTCTCCCAGGGTGGCCGCGTTCCGAAAGGTCCCTCGCCCATGCGGGGCGCGTAGCGGAAGGCGGGGACGGCACCTACAGCGGCAGGGGGCCGTCGTTCTTGACCTCCTCCATCACGGCGTAGGTGCGGGTTTCGCGCACGCCGGGAAGGGGAAGCAGCACGTCGCCGAGGAAGCGGCGGTAAGCCGCCATGTCCGCCACGCGCGCCTTCAGCAGATAGTCGAAGCCGCCGGCCACCATGTGGCACTCCAGCACCTCCGGCGCGTGGCGCACCGCTTGGGCGAAGCGGTCGAACACGTCGGGGGTGGTCTTGTCGAGCGACACCTCCACGAACACCAGCAGGCCGAACCCCAGCCGGTGCGGGTCCAGCCGCGCACCGAAGCCCGCGACGTAGCCTTCCTTCTGCAAACGGCGCAGCCGTTCCCCTGTCGTCGTCGGCGACAGGCCGATCTGTTCCGCCAGATCGACGGCGGAAATCCGCCCGTCGATCTGAAGGATCGAGAGGATGCGTCGGTCCATCTTGTCCAGGTCCGCCATTTTTCCGCTCCAAAGGCCATTTCACCGTGTTTACGACGGAGAAACAGCAAAAACAACCATGGAAGCGCGGAGGGTTCCCGGATAGGCTTGGGATGTCACGCCAGAACAAGCACCGGCAAGAAACGGGCGGGGCGGGACGCAGAGATTCGGAATTGGGGTAGAGACACTGTGACCATCTGTACTGGCCTTCCTTTGGCTCGGCGCCGACAGCCCTTTGCGACCACAGAACTCGCGGGGCGTCGGTAAGCCATGACCGGGACGACGCTCGACAACAGCCGCATCCTTCTTCTAGGCGCCGGGCGCATGGGGGCCGCGATGCTGCGCGGCTGGCTCGCGCAAGGCGTGCCGGCCGGGGCCGTCACCGTCATCGACCCGCACCCGACGGCGGAGCTTCAAAGCCTTGCCGGCGTGTCGGGCCTGCGCCTGAACCCCGCCGAGGCGGGGCCGGTGGACGTGCTGGTGGTGGCGGTGAAGCCGCAGATGGTCGACGCCGCCGCGCCCGGCATCCAGGGGATGCTGTCGCCGAAGACGTTGGTCGTGTCGATCATGGCCGGCAAGACGCTGGCCGACCTGCGCCGGCTGTTCCCGGCCGCCGGGTCCTTCGTGCGCGCCATGCCCAACCTTGCCGCCGCCGTCGGGCGCGGCGCCACGGTCGCGGTGGCCGATCCGGACTGCCCCGCGGAGGAGGTGGAGCGGGCCGAGGCTCTGCTGACCGGCGTGGGCAGCCTGGAATGGCTGGCGGACGAGGCCCAGGTGGACGCGGCGACCGCTGTCTCCGGCTCGGGTCCGGCCTATGTCTTTTATCTCGTGGAATGCCTCACCCGCGCCGGAATCGAGGTGGGGCTGCCCCCCGACGTGGCGCAGCGCCTGTCGCGCGCCACGGTGGAGGGCGCCGGGGAACTGCTGCGCGTGACCGGCCAGCCGGCCGAGGAACTGCGGGCGAACGTGACCTCGCCGGGCGGCACGACCGCTGCAGGCCTGTCGAAGCTGATGGCCGACGGCACGCTCCAGGACCTGCTGAACGCCACGGTGCAGGCCGCGGCCCAACGCGCGGCGGAGCTCGGCGGGTCGAACCCGGCGCGCTGAGACCTACCAAACAGCCTTTCTCGAACAGACTTTCTCAGAGACTTCAGCCCGATCCGGGCTTGCCGAACAGAGCGGACGACACCGATGACCAGCACCATCAATCTGACCGAATCGACGCCGGCCGCCGGCAACCGGACCACCACGCCGCCCCCCTTCGCATCGTTCGCCAAGCCCATCCGACCGCAGAGCGAACTGCGGCAGGCGATCACCGCGGCCTACCGCCGGCCGGAAACGGAATGCCTGCCGTTCCTGATCGAGCAGGCGACCCTGTCCCCCGCCGTCACCCTGGCGGCGGAGGAGACCGCCCGCAAGCTGATCGCCGCGCTGCGCGCCAAGCCGCTGGGCCGCGGCGTTGAGGGGCTGATCCATGAATACCGGCTGTCCAGCCAGGAAGGGCTCGCGCTGATGTGCCTCGCGGAGGCGCTGCTGCGCATCCCCGACGCCGCCACGCGCGACGCGCTGATCCGCGACAAGCTGGCCGGCGGCGACTGGCAGTCGCACCTGGGCAACAGCCCGTCGCTGTTCGTCAACGCGGCCACCTGGGGCCTGCTGATCACCGGCAAGCTGACCGCGTCGGTCAGCGAGCAGGCGCTGTCCCACGCCCTGACGCGCATGATCGCCCGCGGCGGCGAGCCGCTGATCCGCAAGGGCGTCGACATGGCCATGCGGATGATGGGCGAGCAGTTCGTCACCGGCCAGACCATCCACGAGGCGCTGGAGAACAGCCGCAAGATGGAGGCGGAAGGCTTCCGCTACTCCTACGACATGCTGGGCGAGGCCGCGATGACGGCGGCGGACGCCGCCCGCTACTACGCCGACTACGAACAGGCGATCCACGCCATCGGCAAGGCCTCCGCCGGGCGCGGCATCTACGAGGGGCCGGGCATCTCCATCAAGCTGTCGGCGATCCACCCCCGCTATTCCCGCGCCCAGGCCGACCGCGTGATGGAAGAGCTGCTGCCGCGGGTGAAGGACCTCGCCCTGCTGGCGCGCCGCTACGACATCGGCCTGAACATCGACGCGGAGGAGGCGGACCGCCTCGAACTCTCGCTCGACCTGATGGAGTCGCTCTGCTTCGACCCGGATCTGGCGGGCTGGAACGGCATCGGCTTCGTCGTGCAGGCCTATGGCAAGCGCTGCCCCTACGTCATCGATTTCCTGATCGATCTGGCGCGGCGCAGCGGCCACCGGCTGATGATCCGCCTCGTCAAGGGCGCCTACTGGGACGCGGAGATCAAGCGCGCCCAGGTGGACGGGCTGGAGGATTTCCCGGTCTACACCCGCAAGGTCTACACCGACGTGTCCTACGTCGCCTGCGCGCGCAAGCTGCTGGGCGCCCCGGACGCGGTGTTCCCGCAGTTCGCCACCCACAACGCCCAGACGCTGGCCACCATCTATGAAATGGCCGGTTCCGACTTCCAGGTCGGAAAGTACGAATTCCAGTGCCTGCACGGCATGGGCGAGCCGCTCTACAAGGAAGTGGTCGGCCCGCTGAAGCGGCCCTGCCGCATCTACGCGCCGGTCGGCACGCACGAAACGCTGCTGGCCTATCTGGTCCGCCGCCTGCTGGAAAACGGCGCCAACAGCTCCTTCGTCAACCGCATTGCCGACAAGTCGGTGCCGATCGACGACCTCGTCGCCGATCCGGTGGCGGTCGCGCGCTCCATCGCGCCGGTCGGTGCGCCGCACGCGCTGATTTCGCTGCCCGCCAACCTCTACGCGCCGGAACGGGCGAACTCCGCCGGCCTCGACCTGTCCAACGAGCGTGAACTGGCCCGCCTGTCCGACGCGCTGTCGGCCAGCGCGCAGGTCGCCTGGACCGCCGCGCCGTTGCTGGGTGACGGCGAGTGCGGCGGCGCGGCCCGCCCGGTGCTGAACCCGGCCGACCACCGCGACGTGGTGGGGCAGGTGATCGAGGCCACGCCGGACGTGGTGGAGGCCGCCTTCCGGCAGGCCGTCGCCGCCGCCCCGGCCTGGGCCGCCGTGCCCCCCGCGGAGCGCGCCGCCTGCCTGTTCCGCGCAGCGGACATCATGCAGGCGCGCATGCCGACCCTGCTGGGCCTGATCGTGCGCGAGGCTGGCAAGTCCCTGCCCAACGCCATCGCCGAGGTGCGCGAGGCCATCGACTTCCTGCGTTATTACGGCGCGCAGGTGCGCGACCGGTTCGACAACGCGACCCATCGTCCGGTCGGGCCGGTGGTCTGCATCAGCCCGTGGAACTTCCCGCTGGCCATCTTCAGCGGCCAGATCGCCGCGGCGCTGGCCGCCGGCAACCCGGTGCTCGCCAAGCCGGCGGAGGAAACCCCGCTGATCGCGGCGGAGGGCGTGCGCATCCTGCGCGAGGCCGGCATCCCGGACGGCGCTGTGCAACTGCTGCCCGGTGCGGGCGAGGTGGGTGCGGCGCTGGTCGGCAACGCCGACACGCGGGCGGTGATGTTCACCGGCTCTACCGAAGTGGCGCGGCTGATCCAACGCCAACTGGCCGGGCGCCTGTCGCCGGACGGCGCGCCGATCCCGCTGATTGCCGAGACGGGCGGCCAGAACGCCATGATCGTGGACAGCTCGGCGCTGGCCGAGCAGGTGGTGGGCGACGTGATCGCCTCCGCCTTCGACAGCGCCGGCCAGCGCTGCTCCGCTCTGCGCATCCTGTGCGTGCAGGAGGACGTGGCGGACCGCGTGCTCGCCATGCTGAAGGGCGCCATGAAGGAGCTGCGCGTCGGCAACCCCGACCAGCTTCTGACCGACATCGGCCCCGTCATCACGGAAGAGGCGCAGGCCACCATCGAGCGCCACATCGCCGGCATGCGCGCCAAGGGCCGCCGGGTCGAGGCGCTGGACCTGCCGGCCAGCGCCGCGCACGGCACCTTCGTTCCGCCGACGCTGATCGAGATTGACAGCATCGCGGAACTGGAGCGCGAGGTCTTCGGGCCGGTGCTGCACGTCGTCCGCTTCCGCCGCGACGACCTGGACCAGCTGGTGGACAGCATCAACGCGACCGGCTACGGCCTGACCTTCGGCCTGCACACCCGCATCGACGCCACCATCGACCGGGTGACGCAGCGGATCGCGGTCGGCAACGTCTACGTCAACCGCAACACCATCGGCGCGGTGGTCGGCGTGCAGCCCTTCGGCGGCCATGGCCTGTCGGGCACCGGCCCGAAGGCCGGCGGTCCGCTGTACCTGACCCGCCTGCTGAGCCGCCGTCCCAGGACGGTGCTGGAAATGCGCGGCCCGGACGAGGTGCTTGCGGCCGGCCTTGCCTATTGCGACTGGCTGCGGACGAAGGGCCGCACGGCGGACGCCACGCGCTGCGGCAGCTATCTGTCCCGCACGGTGCTCGGCGCCAGCGTCGAACTGACCGGGCCGGTCGGCGAGCGCAACACCTATTCGCTGCACGGCCGCGGCCGGGTCCTGCTGCTGCCGCAGACGGAAACGGGCCTGCTGCTGCAACTGGGCGCCGTCTTCGCCACGGGCAACGACGCGGTCGTCGATGCGCCGGCCGCCCTGGCCGACCTCGTCCGCAGCCTGCCGGCGGCGCTGGCCGCCCGCGTCCGGGTCAGCAGCGACTGGACCTCCGCCGGGCCGATCGCCGCGGCGCTTGTGGAAGGCGACCGGGAGCGGATTGTCGCCCTGAACACGCGCATCGCCGCCCTGCCGGGTCCGATCGTGCTGGTCCAGGCCGCGTCCAGCGAAGGGCTGGGCCGCGGGACCGAGGATTACACGCTCGACTGGCTGCTCAACGAGGTGTCGACCAGCGTCAACACCGCGGCGGCCGGCGGCAACGCCAGCCTCGTCGCGCTGAGCTGACCGGCGCCCCGCAGTGCGGGGACCAGAGCATCACCTTCCACGGCGTTGGGGTGGGGAGGACCGCAAGGGACTCTCCGCCCCTCCGTGGCCGTCTCCTTGTGGCTGCGTCCCTGTCGATCCTGATCGTGCAGCCTCCGATCATGGTGCACCATCGGGGGTGACCATCCGCCGAGCGGAACCGTTGCCGCCGCGCGGGGTTGCAAGGTGGGGTCAATGGGGGAATGTGGATAAGGGAGGAGCGGCACCATGGGAGATCCGACCCGATTGAAACCCGGCGTCGTGACCGGGGCAGACTATCGCGCGCTGATCGCCGCCTGCCTTGAGGGCGGCTACGCCCTGCCGGCGGTCAACGTGGTGGGCACCAACGCCGTCAACGCGGTGATGGAGGCCGCGGCGAAAAATCGCTCCGACGTGATCGTGCAGCTGTCCAACGGCGGTGCGCGCTTCTTCGCGGGGGAGGGGATGAAGGACGCCCTCCAGGCCCGCATCCTCGGCGCGGTCTCAGCCGCCCAGCACGTCCACCTGCTGGCTAAGGAATACGGAATCTGCGTGGTGCTGCACACCGACCACGCCAACAAGGGCCTGATCCCCTGGGTGGAGGGCATGATCGCCCATGGCGAGGCGCATTTCCGCCAGACCGGCAAGCCGCTGTTCTCCTCCCACATGCTCGACCTGTCGGAGGAACCGCTGGACGAGAACCTCGCCGAATGCGCCCGCATCCTGCGGCGCCTCGCCTCGCTGGACATGAGCCTGGAAATCGAACTGGGCGTCACCGGTGGCGAGGAGGACGGCATCGGGTCCGAAGACCTGGAAGGCGCCGGCAACGCCCACCTCTACACCCAGCCGGAAGACGTGCTGCGCGCCTACGAGATCCTGTCGCCCATCGGCCATTTCTCCGTGGCGGCGTCCTTCGGCAACGTGCACGGCGTCTACGCGCCGGGCAACGTGAAGCTCCGCCCGGAAATCCTCGGCGCGTCGCAGGCGCTTGTGGCGGAACGGCACGGCGATAAGGCGGGCGGCGGGGCGAAGCCGCTGGCGCTGGTGTTCCACGGCGGCTCCGGCTCCGAGAAGGAAAAGATCGCGGAGGCCGTGGGCTTCGGCGTGTTCAAGATGAACATCGACACCGACACCCAGTTCGCCTTCGCCGAGGCCATCGGCCGTTTCGTCTTCGCGAACGAGGCGGCTTTCCGCCACCAGATCGACCCGCAGTCGGGGAAGCCCTTGAAAAAGCTCTACGACCCACGCAAATGGCTGCGCGAAGGCGAGATCGGCATCGTGCGCCGGCTGGACGAGGCCTTCGCCGACCTGGGCTCCGCCGGGAGGACCCTGGCCGCCTGACGGGCTGCCTCTTTTGGTGAATTCTTGGCCGGCGGGGATAAATTTGGGACGAATTGCATGACCGATTGATCCGCGTCACACCGCCAGATCCTGATCGGATCTAAACGTTCCGCAACAGGACCACAGCACGGCCGCAAGGCGGCGCGAAGGATCGGCATGCAGCATGAATCGAACGGCTGGGACGAGTCCCGGCAGGAGTTGGGCTTTCTGACCGCCACGGCCGTTGCCGGGACGATCGTCTCCGGGCTGGTGCTGGGCGGCTGGTGGTCGCTGGCCACCGGGACCGCGATCGGCGAGACGGACGTGGTGGACCAGGGCCTGCACAAGCTGACCCGGTCGGAATGCCACTCGACCCTGGCCACCCTGCTGGCGCAGTTCCGCAGCGATCCGCGGGTGCTGTGGGTGTGGGTGGAGCAGAGCACGCCGGGTGGTTCCTCGCTCACCATGGCGACGGTGGACACCACCCTGTCGCATCAGGCCCCGCGCCCCTACGCCTTCCGCCCGGATGCGGAGGGTGTTCCCGCCGGGACCTGCGGGTTCGACAAGAATTCGCTGCACGCCGTCTCGCTCGGCGGAGTCGCCGGCCCGTTCCTGGAGGCGGAGCCGGATTCCTGGCGGGTCAGCGTCAGCCCGTAAGGCTTTTTCGCGGTTTCCCGCCGGTTGTGAAGGCGATGGAGAGGGTCTCGTTTCGGGAAGTTTGACCGTACACGCCCGGTCAGAGTACCCCTGTGCACCATCGCATTTTTCGTCGTCACGGGAAGCCTGTTCATGACTGCACCGCGCGACCGGGTGCTGGACGTCCACGAACGTCCGCCTCCGGCCACCTTCCTCCTGCTCAGCCTGCAACACCTGTTCGCCATGTTCGGCGCCAACGTCCTGGTGCCGATCCTGACGGGGCTCGACCCGTCGGTGGCGCTGGTGACCAGCGGCCTGGGCACGCTGATCTACCTCGCCTTCACCAAATGGCGGCTGCCCGCCTATCTGGGCTCCTCCTTCGCCTTCATCGGGCCGATCGTCACCGCCACCCAGATCGGCGGGACGGGCGGCGCGCTGATCGGGGCCTGCGCCGCGGGTGCGGTCTATGTGGTGGTGGCGCTGCTGATCCGCGCCTTCGGCGTGCGCTGGCTGCTGCGCATCCTGCCGCCCATCGTGGTCGGCCCGGTGATCGTGGTGATCGGCCTCGGCCTCGCCTCCGTCGCCGTGGGCATGGCGCAGAACACCGCCGGCGGCGGCGAATACAGCCTGCCGCACTTCCTGCTGGCGCTGGCGACGCTGGGCAGCATCTTCGTCTATTCCATCGTGCTGCGCGGCTTCTTCACCGTGGTGCCGATCCTGCTGGGCATCCTGACCGGCTACATCCTGGGCGTGGTCTCCGGCATGGTGGACTTCGCACCGGTGGCCGCGGCCCCGCTGCTCAAGATGCCGGACTTCCACCTTCTCTTCTCCGGAATGAAGGAGGGCGCGTCGGTCTGGGCGATGATCCTGCTGATCGCGCCGGTCGCCATGGTGACCATCGCCGAGCACATCGGCGGCCAGATCGTGCTGAGCCGTGTGGTCGGCCGCAACTTCATCGCCGATCCGGGCCTGCACCGCTCCGTCATGGGCGACGGCGTCGCGACCATGATCGCGGGCGCGCTGGGTGGCCCGCCAGCCACGACCTACGGCGAGAACATCGGCGTGCTGGCGGTGACCCGCATCTTCAGCGTGTGGGTGATCGGCGGGGCGGCGACGCTGGCCATCATCCTGGGCTTCGTCGGCAAGCTGTCGGCCTTCCTGTCCACCATCCCGACGGCGGTGATGGGCGGCGTGTCCATCGCCCTGTTCGGCGTCATCGCCTCCAGCGGCATCCGCACGCTGATCGAGGGCAAGGTGGACCTGGGCGACAAGCGCAACCTGCTGATCTCCTCCACCATCCTGGTGATCGGCATCGGCGGCGCCACGCTGAAGTTCGGCGACAGCGGCTTCGTCGTCTCCTCCATGGCGCTGTCGGCGGTGCTGGGCGTCGTGCTGAACGCCGTCCTGCCGGGCCGCGGCACCGGCGGCGACGCCGAGGCCATCCTGTCCGCGGACCACATCTGAGTCTGGTCGTCGGAGCCCCGTTTTCCGCAACGGGGCTCCGCACGCCGTGCGCATCGCCACGGCGCGCCGCCGTCCTATAGTCTTCTCCGCGCGAACGGAAAACGGAGAGACACGGATGGAGCAGCGACAGCTTGGCCGCACCGGCCTGACGGTGGCCCCGCTCTGCTTCGGGGGCAACGTGTTCGGCTGGACGGCCGACGAGGCGACCTCCCACCGCCTGCTGGACGCCTTCGTGGACGCCGGCTTCAACTTCATCGACACGGCGGACGTCTATTCCGCCTGGGCGCCCGGCAACAAGGGCGGCGAGTCCGAAACCATCATCGGCAACTGGCTGAAAAGCCGCGGCAACCGCGACAAGGTCGTCATCGCGACCAAGGTCGGGTCGGAGATGGGGCCGGGCAAGAAAGGGCTGTCGCCCGCCTACATCCGCACCGCCGTCGAGGATTCGCTGCGCCGTCTCCAGACCGACCGCATCGACCTGTACCAGTCCCACTGGGACGACCCGGACACGCCTTTCGAGGACACGCTGGGCGCCTACAAGCGCCTGATCGACGAGGGCAAGGTGCGGGCCATCGGCGCCTCCAACCTCACCGCCGCGCGCCTGCGCGAGGCGCTGGAGGTCAGCGCGCGGACCGGCCTGCCGCGCTATGAGACGCTGCAACCCGGCTACAACCTCTACGACCGCCGCGACTACGAGGCGGAGTTGGAGGGGCTGTGCCGGCAGAACGGGCTGGGCGTCATCAGCTACTATTCCCTGGCCGCCGGCTTCCTGACGGGCAAGTACCGCTCCCCCCAGGACGCGGGCAAGAGCGCGCGCGGCGAGGGCGTGGTCTCCAAATACCTGGACGACCGCGGCCGCGCGATCCTGGCGGCGCTGGACGAGGTGGCGTCACAGCACAAGGCCACGCCCGCCCAGGTGGCGCTCGCCTGGCTGATCGCCCGACCCGGCCTGACGGCGCCCATCGCCAGCGCGTCCAAGGTCGAGCAGCTGGACGACCTGTTCGCCGCCGTCCGCCTGCGGCTCGACCCGGCGTCCATCGACCGCCTGAACAAGGCGAGCGCCTATTGAGCGCTTATTGATGCATGTTCACTATAGAGACACGGAGACACAGAGGGCGGTTTCCCCCGTGTCTCCGTGTCTCCGTGGTGATTTTGCTTCTCTGCGCTTAGAGCGGATACGGCACGGTGTGTGCCATCACGCCCAGCGACGGGCGGGGGCCGACCCGGCCGCCGATGGACAGGGCGTGGACGGAGTTCAGCGGGAAGGTGCAGGCCCAGACCGGAAGCTTGGCGTTCGGGGCGTTCGGGTTGATGGCGTAGGGGGTGGGGGCGGCGTCCGGGCGGACCCAGTTCAGGGTGTCGTCCCACGCGATGGTGTCCTGCGGGGATTGGTCCGCCCAGATCCACAGGACGTCGCGGTTGCCCCGCGATTCCTTGATGAGGGTGCCGAGCGCCTGCCGGCAGGTCTCCGGCCGCAGGTTGTGCAGGGCCTGTTCCTCGGCCACCGGGGCGCGGTTCGCCGACGGCATCGGGCTGGTCTGCGCCGATACGGCCAGAACCACCGGCAGGGCCGCGACGACCGGCAGCAGCCGTACCAGAACGCTGGAGGCGTTTCCGGGGGCATTTCCGGGGGCGTTTCGCGTGCCTTGCTCCCGCGCGTTCCGTTCCATGCCGGTTCCCCTTCGCTGCGCGCGTCCGGCCGCCGGTGGCGGGCGGTGCGTCGTTCGGGGAACCGTTGTAAACCGGAACCGTGCCGCGGAAATTGATCCGCGTCAGGTGAGGGCATGGAAACCCCCACCCGACGTCGGGTCAAACCGACAATTCTCTCGCGGGACCCACGCGGGGTCCAGGAGGGCTTTGTCCCGCTACTCCGCCGCGAACCCCTCGGCCTGGAGCTGCCAGAGGGAGTTGAACACGCCGCCGCGCCTGCGGCGCAGTTCGGAGGGGTGGCCGTCCTCCGCGATGCGGCCGTCCACCAGGACCAGCACGCGGTCGAAGGCCGACACGGTGGACAGGCGGTGCGCCACGGCGACCACCGTCCGCCCCTGGGCGAGATCGGCCAGCGCCATCTGGATTTCCCGCTCCGACTGGGTGTCGAGCGCCGAGGTGGCCTCGTCCAGGATCAGGATCGGGGCGTTCTTCAGGAAGGCGCGGGCGATGCCCAGCCGCTGCCGCTGTCCGCCGGACAGGCGCACGCCGCGTTCGCCCACCATGGTCGCGTAGCCCTCCGGCAACTGCCGGATGAAGCCGTCGCAGTAGGCGTGACGGGCGGCGGCGAACACCTCCTCGTCGGTGGCGTCGGGCCGGCCGTAGCGGATGTTCTCCAGGATCGGGCGGTGGAACAGGGCGATGTCCTGGGGCACGACGGCGATCTTCGCCCGCAGTTCGTCCTGCGCCATAGCGGTGATCGGCTGGCCATCGATCAGGATGGCGCCGCGCTGCACGTCGTCCAGCCGCTGGATCAGGCTGATGATCGTCGACTTGCCGGCCCCCGACGGGCCGACCAGCCCGACCTTCTGCCCGGCCGGGATCGACAGCGTGAAGCGGTCGAGCACCGAGCGCCCCTCCGGATAGCGGTAGGACACCGCGTCGAAGTCGATGGCGCCGCCGCCGGGTACTGCCGGCAGGGCCGGCACCGGGTCCAGCACGTCGTGCGGCTTGGCGATCACCCGCAGGCTTTCCGCGATGGCGCTGTACTGCTGGGTGGCGCTGACCAGCGCGAAGGCGAGGTCGCGCGATCCGTGCAGGATGCGGAAGGTCAGGGCGCTGACGATCACCACGTCGCCGGTGGTGATCTGCCCGCTCCGCCACAGCAGCAGGGCCCAGAGCAGCATCGACCCGGCCATCGCCCACAGGCAGAAGTCGTGGACGACGCGGGTCTTTTCCAGGTGCATCCAGCTTCGCCGGTGCGCCCCGGCCTCCACGCCGAACTCGCGGGCCAGCCGGTCGCGCTCCCGCCCGCGGGCGGAGAAGGCCTTCACCGTCCAGACGTTGGAGACGATGTCCACCAGCTCGCCGTTGGTGCGGGCGGTCTGCTCGGCGTAGGCGTGGTGCACCGCCCGGCCGCGCAGGCCGAGATAGACGATGGCCCCGGCGACGATCGCCACGAAGGCCACCAGCGCCACCGCCATCCCCCAGTGGATGGTCAGCAGCACCAGCACCGCGCCCAGGAAGTCCGTGCAGGGCGGCACGATGCTCCAGGTCAGGGTACGGAAGATGGTGGTCGCCGCATTCTCGGTGGAGGCGATGCGGTTGCCGAGCGATCCCGCCAGATGCTCGGAAAAGTACCGCATGGAATGGCCGGTCAGGTGCTGGAACAGGTCCAGCCGCATGTCCACGCCGGTTGCCAGCACCGTGCGGCAGCCGAGCCAGCCGCCCAGCCGCCACAACACGTTCTCCATCGCGATCAGGCCCAGGAACAGGCCGAGCGGCGTCCACACGTCCGCCGTCTGCCGGTCGGGGGAGGCCATCGCATCGATCAGCAGCTTCATGCCGTACTGGACGGCGACGGCGCAGGCCGCCGCGCCGATGATGATCGCGAACAGGGTGCCGAATTGCCAGGGCCGCCGCCGGACGTAGCCCGTCAGGAAGCGGATCGGGCGGCTCGGGATTGGCCGCCCACTCATGACGCCCGCACTCATGCCGGCCCTCATTGCGCGGCTTGCAGCGCCGGGCGGCCGAACAGGCGGTCGAAACGGGCCTGCTGGCGTTCCAGCGCGTCGGCGAGCGGCTGATGCAGGCAGCGTCCTCCCTCCTCGTCGCACAGGCCGTACAGCCCGACCTCGCAATGGCGGTCGTTGGCCCAGCCGGGATAGTCCAGGATCGGGTAGAGGCAGATGCCCTCCACCGGCACCCCGTCGCGCAGGGCGGCCTGGACCTGATCGCAGACATAGTCGAACCAGGGCACGCGGGCGGCACCCTCCGCCCCCGTCTCCGCCACCAGCACCGGGCGGTCGTAGCGCCGCTGCACCTCCGCCAGGATGTCGGCGAAGGGGCGGTAGCGCGGGTCGTCCCGGCCGATGGTCCCGCCATTTAGAAACCACTGGTTGTCGGAGTAGTAGTTGACCCCGATCACGTCCAGGTAGTCGGGCTTGCCGCCCAGGCCGGGCCACGCGTAGCCGCCGATCATGTCCCACGCCTCGTACTGGGCAAGGCGCGCGTGCTCGGCCGCCGCCTTGTCGCCCTTGCGGTCGGGCCGCGGCAGGACGTTGATGACCGGGTCGACCTGGACGATGCGGGCGCGCGGGTCCGCCGCGCGGATGGCGTCGATGCCCGCGATGCTGGCGCGCACGAGCTGGTGTTTCAGCTCCATGCCCCGGCGCGTGGCCATGGGATTGAATCGCTCCATGTCGCCGCCGGCCCAGGACCAATAGGAAATCTCGTTGACCGGGCAGTAGAAGGGGGCATCCCCGCCCTCGTCCCGCACCAGGGCGGCGAAGGCGCCGGCGAAGCGGGCGAAGCGCTCCACGAAGCCGGGGCGCCAGATGTCGATGTCGTCCGGCCAGCCGTAGTGGCAGAGGTCCCAGATGACCTGCACGCCGGCCTCTCGCGCGGCGTGGAACATCGGCAGGACGCTGGACCAGTCGTAATGGCCGGGCGTCGTCTCGATCAGGTGCCAGCGCACCCCGTCGCGGACGGTGCGGAGCCCGTGGGCGGCCATCCGCCGGTAGTCGTGGGCGGCGTGCCGGTCATGGCCGGTCGCGGCGATCAGGTCGAGCCGGCGCCCGTCGTGCCGCCGGTGCGTGGAGCATTCGAAACCGCCGAGGAAGAAGCCGTCGAGCAGCGTGGGGATCGTGGGCAGCGTCGTGGGATTGTGCATGGTTTCTTGCCCTTCCAGGGAACAGGCCGGCGCATCCCGCAGGACAGGCGCCGGCCGTTCGACATCAGGGTTGAAAAGGAGAGCCGGGGCAGCGGTCAACCGCCCCGGCGGAAGGCTCAAAATGGTCTTAGCGGTCAGTCACCCAGCCCGGCGGCCCTTTCGCGGGCCTTGGCCTCCATGCCGAGGGAGCGGAGTTCGCGCGCGGCGGCGGTGAGGCCGTGGATGCGCTGCTCCTCCTTGGCGATGCGGGCGTAGACCGACAGGGCCTGGGCCACCACCTGGTCCATGTTGTAGTAGCGGTAGGACCCCAGCCGGCCGAGGAAGGTCACGTTCGGCGTCTCGTCGGCCAGCGCCTGGTATTTGCGGAACAGCTCCTGGTTCTCCGGACGCGGGATGGGGTAGTAGGGATCGCCCTGGGCCGCCGGATATTCGTAGGTGACGCTGGTCTTCGGGTGCCGCTGCCCGGTCAGGTGCTTGTATTCGGTGACGCGGGTGTAGGGCACGGATTCCGACGGCTCGTTCACCACGGCGACGGGCTGGAAATTCTCCTGGTCCAGCGTCTCGTGCCGGAACTTCAGGGACCGGTAGGGCAGCTTGCCGAAGCGGTGGCCGAAGAACTCGTCGATCGGGCCGGTGTAGACGATGCGGTCGTACTGCAACTCGTTGCGGACGTCGTCGAAGTCCGTGTTCAGCATGACCTTGATGTTCGGGTGGTCGAGCATGTTCTCGAACATCCGCGTGTAGCCGTGCAGCGGCATCGCCTGGAAGCTGTCGCCGAAATAGCGGTCGTCGGCGTTGGTCCGCGTCGGCACGCGGGAGGTCACCGACTTGTCGAGGTCGGACGGGTCCAGCCCCCACTGCTTGCGGGTGTAGCCGCGGAAGAACTTCTCGTACAGCTCCCGCCCGACGCGGCTGATCACCACGTCCTCGGACGTGCGGATCTCCGGCACCGGCTCCGCGCGGGAGGCCAGGAAGTCCTCGACCTGATCGGAGGTCAGGTTCAGGCCGTACAGCCGGTTGATGGTGGTCAGGTTGATCGGGATGGGGACGAGCTGGTCGTCCACCCGCGCCAGCACCCGGTGCTCGTAGGGGCGCCACTTGGTGAAGCGCGACAGGTATTCGACCACCTGGTCCGAATTGGTGTGGAAGATGTGCGGCCCGTAGCGGTGGATCAGCACGCCTGCGTCGTCGTAATGGTCGTAGGCGTTGCCGCCGATGTGCGGGCGCCGGTCGATCAGCAGCACGCGCTTGTCCAAGCCAGTCGCCAGCCGTTCGGCCAGCACGCTGCCGGCGAAGCCCGCCCCGACGATCAGATAGTCGAAACCCGACCGCCGCCCGACCGCACGGCCGTTGCTGTGCCGGGCCGGCACCGATGTGTCCGACGCGACGAGATGGATGGGGGAGGCCGCGGCGCGGGCACGGGCGCGCGCCCGGTCGATCAGCTCCTGCATGCGGCCTTGCGTCTTGTCCCAGGACATGTCGCGCAGGACGAGGTCCGCCGTCGCCCGCAGCCGGTCGGGATCGGCCGCGTCCTCCAGCGCCGCCCCGATGGCCGCGACGAAGGCGTCCGGAGTGTCGGCGATGCGCACGATGCCGGTGTCGCCGTAGGTCCGCACCACGTCGGTGATGGAGGTGGACACGACCGGCCGCCCGGCGGCCAGATATTCCGGCGTCTTGGTCGGGCTGATGAAGCGGGTGGACTCGTTGCGCGCGAAGGGCATCAGGGCGACGTCCCAGCCCGCCAGATAATGGGGCAGGTCGTCGTACACCTTCGGGCCCAGGTAATGGATGTTCGGGTGCCGCGGCAGGCGGGCCGGGTCGATCTTCACCACCGGGCCGACCAGCACGAACTGCCAGTCCGGCCGGGCCTCGGCGGCGGCGTCCAGCAGGTCCACGTCCAGCCGCTCGTCGATCACGCCGTAGAATCCCAGCCGCGGGCCGGCGATCCTGGCCTGGTCCTCCGGCTGATCGGCGATGGTGCGTGCCTCGGCGAAGTGCGCCACGTCGACGCTGCTGGGGAAGGCGTGGACGTTGGGGTGCAGGCCGCGCTTGGCCTCGTACAGGCTGACGCCGCCGGTGAAGACCAGATCGGCGCGCTTCAGCAGCTGGCGTTCCCGCTCCACCAGCTCCGGCGGCGCGCCGTGGAAGGCCGACAGTTCGTCCATGCAGTCATAGACCACCAGCGCGCCGCGCAGGTGGCCGGAGAAGCCCAGGCTCATGGGCGTGTAGTACCAGAGGATCGGATCCGAAATGCCTTCCGCCGCCAGATGTTGGTCGAGCAGGATGCGCTGGGCGGTCTCGGCCTCGGCGGCGTTCAGCGTGGAGGGAAGCCGGGGGACGAGGATGTGGACGCCTTCCTCCTCGCGGACATCGAGCCAGGGTTCCGGCGTGTCGTTGAGGATGGGCTCTTCCAGGAAGAGAACCCGGTGGTCCTGCGCGAAACGGGACATCAGATGTTGGGGGCGCTGGTAGACGAAACTCCAGCGGAGGTGCGAGAAACAGAGAATGGTGGATGAGGATTCGCAGGGTCTGGTCGATTTCGAGAGATCTGTATTTTGGCTGGTTTTTTTTCGATTCTTGCCGATGGCAAACTGAAATTGGCCGGCCCAGCTCATATGGTCTTCCTCTCGTCAGTGGCGACGTCGCGGATTCATTGGGAATGCAAGCATTTTATCGCCAGCATCGGGGTGGCTTAAAAACCGGAAGCTTACAACGGGAGCGATGGTGGCCGGTTCCGTGGCGGAGCTAATCCGGCGGGTATGTTCCCCGATTTTTCACAGCTAATACTTTTGCGCTTGGTCGCCGTGGTAGCCGCATACTTCGTTGGTCAGCGGGGAATAGACACGGGAATCCGCTCTGATTTCAGGTGTCGGTGCCATGTCTTTATTTCTTCTCAAGCGGCTATCGTCAACCCTTGTGGCCGGTCCCGCTTTGAATGTGGTGCGCCGTACGGAATGTCAGTGCATAATGCAGTCTCAAATACCGGGACAAACGCGGGAGGAACAAGGGGGATGTGCCAGATCTTCGCCGGCCAGGATCCGACGCGCTTCCGCATGGTGACGCGGCGTGTCCGCCTCAGCGGGCATTCGACCAGCGTCTGCCTGGAAGCCGCTTTCTGGGATACGCTCGAAGAAATTGCGGACATGCAGGGCGTTTCGCTGGGCCGTTTTCTGTCCAAGCTGCATGACGAAGTCTTGGCGCGCGGGGTGGAGCGGCGAAATTTCGCCGGGCTGCTGCGCTGCGCCTGCCTGACCTACGCGCGCAACATCAAGGGCCGCCGCCCCTGCATCGAGGAACTGGAGCGCGAGGCGCAGACCGACTTCTCGGCCACCAACTTCTCGTCCAACGCGGCGTCGGCCGTGCAGGGCGCATCCGCGCCGGCCCCCGAACGGGAATGCCCCGCGCGGGAATGCGAAGTGGCGTGAGCATCACTCCCTCTGCCCGGAGGGGCAATCGCATCTGAAATCCCCTCTCCCCGGAGGGGAGAGGGTTATCGGGCCATCAGATCGCGTTCTTGCTCATCTGGTCGGCGATGTAGTCGGACTGGCGCAGGGCCAGCGCGACGATGGTCAGGGTGGGGTTCTCGGCCGCACCGGTGGTGAACTGCGAACCGTCGGACACGAACAGGTTCGGGATGTCGTGCGCCTGTCCCCACTTGTTGACCACGCCGTCGCGCGGCTTCTCGCTCATCCGGTTGGTGCCGAGGTTGTGGGTGGACGGGTAGGGCGGCGTCGGGAAAGTGCGGATGGCCCCCACCGATTCATACAGCGCCATGCCCTGCCGGTGGGCGTGGTTGCGCATGGCGATGTCGTTGGGGTGGTCGTCGAAATGCACGTTCGGGATGGGCATCCCGTACTTGTCCTTCATGTCCGGATGCAGGGTGACGCGGTTGCTTTCCTGCGGCATGTCCTCGCCCACCAGCCACATGCCGGCCATCCGGTCGTAGCCGTCGAGTGCCGAGGTGAATTCCCGCCCCCAGGCGCCGGGGTCGAGGAAGGCGGCCATGAAGGGCAGGCCCAGCGACAGCGTCTCCATCTCGTACCCGCCGACGAAGCCGCGGCTGGGGTCGTGCTTCGCCTCGTCGGCGACCACGCCGGCCATGGTCGTGCCGCGGAACATGTGGACCGGCTTCTCGAAGACGCCGTAGACCGACCCGGTCATGTGCCGCATGTAGTTCTTGCCGACTTGGCCGGAGGAGTTGGCGAGCCCGTCCGGGAACATGCTGGACGCTGAGTTCAGCAGCAGCCGCGGGCTTTCGATGGAGTTGCCGGCCACCGCGACGATGCGCGCCTTCTGGCGCTGGACGGTGCCGTCCTTGTCGGCGTAGAGCACGCCGGTGACCTTGCCCTTCGCGTCATGCTCGATCTTCAGCACCTGCGCGTTGGGCCGGACCTCCAGCTTTCCGGTCGCTTCGCCCTTCGGCAATTCCGCGATCAGGGTGGACCACTTCGCGCCCGACTTGCAGCCCTGGAAGCAGAAGCCGATCTGCTGGCAGGCCCCGCGGTCGTCGCGCGGCTGCGAGTTGATGGCCATGCGGCCGGTGTGGCACTCCTTGTAGCCCATCTTGTCGGCGCCGGCCTTCAGCACCTTGAAGTTGTTGTTGCCGGGCAGGCCGGGGATGCCGTTGGTGCGGGTGACGCCCATGCGGTCTTCCGCCTTGGCGTACCAGGGCGCCATTTCCTCCAGCGTGACCGGCCAGTCCAGCAGGTTGGCGCCGGGGATGTCGCCGTAGGTCGTGCGCGTCTTGAACTCGTGCGGCTGGAAGCGCAGCGACGCCCCCGCCCAGTGGATGGTGGAGCCGCCGACCGCCTTCACGATCCAGGCCGGCAGGTTGGGGAAGTCCTTGGCGACGCGCCAGTTGCCCGACGTGGTGCGGGGGTCGAGCCAGGAGATCTGGGTAAAGCTGGCCCACTCGTCGTTCTGGAAGTCTTCCATCTCGTGGCGGGCGCCGGCTTCAAGGATCACCGTCTTGATGCCCTTCAGCGCCAGTTGGGTGCCCAGCGTGCCGCCGCCGGCCCCGGACCCCACGATGACGACGACGCTGTCGTCGTTCAGGTCGAATTTCGCTGCCATGGTCGATATCCTCCCTGGGGTCCCGTATCAGAGCCATTCGAGATCGTTGAAGCCGCGGTCGATGTAGCCGCCCTTGGACGCGCTCTCGCCCTCGTAGCCGAAGACAGGCCACAACTCCTTGTTGTTGTAGAGGCCGGTCACCAGCCCGCCGCGCACCTTCTGGAAGAAGGGATCGGCTTCGATTTCGTGCAGCAGCCGAACCCGGTCGGCTTCCCAGCCGACATCGGTGTAGGGGGCCATGTGCTTGGCCTTGGCCAGCTTGTCGAGCTTGGCCATGCCGGCCTCGTACAGGTCCTTCAGCTTGGGATCGGCGGCCGCCGCCTCGTCCTGCACCTTCATGGCGACGGCGTAGAAGCGGTCGGGCAGCCGGTCGTGCGGGAAGATGTCGCGCGCCATCTTGACGAGCGAGCGCATGGTGTCCGGCGCCAGCGCCTTGGTCTCGTAGCCCCAGGCCTCCCGCGGGCAGATGATCGCACCGCCCGATACCAGGATCACGGCCGCCGCGGCGGCCGTCGCGGAACCGGCCAGGAAGGCCCGCCGGCCGACAGCGTGACGCTCGGCGGCCTGATGAACAGTGACCTGACGGACGGGCGGGTTCGTCGTGGAACTCATCGCTTCCTCCCTTTTTTCGTTGGAAAGCCGCCGGTCAGCGGTAGCGGCCATGGCGCTGGAGGACCTCGATCTTGTAGCCGTCGGGGTCCTGGACGAAAAAGAAGCGGGCCATCAGCGCCCCGTCCCGCATGAACTCCTTGATCGGATTGGGGTTGTAGCCAAGCGCGGTGAAGCGCCGGTGCTCTCCGTCCAGGTCGTCCACGCACACCGCCAGATGCCCGTACCCGTCGCCGTGGGCATAGGGGTCGGTGCGGCCATGGTTGATGGTCAGCTCGACCTCGAAATCGTTTTCAGTGTTGCGGAGATAGACCAGCGTGAACCCATCGAAGGCGTAGCGGTCGGCGCATTCCAGGCCGAAGGCCTTGGCGTAGAAATCCCGCGACCGATCTTCGTCGAGGACCCGGATCATCATGTGTATGGCCTTGGCCATGTGGCTGGCTCCGTCCCGGTTGGAGATTCCAGCCTGAATGCTAGGTGCACTGATTGTTTGTTGGGCAGTAAGTATCTACTACACGCCCGGATCGAAGGGATTAGCCCGTTCGGTGCGAAGCGGACATGCGATCAAACGGCAGGGGCAGGGAGGTTAGAATGTATTCAACCATGCGCAGGGCCGCCATCGTCGGCCTGCTGGTTCCGGCCCTGCTGGCCACAGCCCCAGTGGCGATGGCCGCCCCGGCCGACGCGTCCGATGGGGGCTGGCGCGGCTGGCTGTCCGACACGGCGGACGCGCTGCAAAGCGGGGCGGAGCGGGCGATCATCCTGGGCGGGGCGGTCCTCTACAAAAACCGGCACACCGTTGCCGGCCTGGGGCTGGGCTGCGTGGCGGGGGCTGCCGTGGGGGCGACCAGCGGCGTCGCCGCGGGATTGGCGACCGGCGGTGCGGCGCTGCCCGGCACCGGGCCGGCAACGGCGCTCGG
>Ga0065721_10004085_pt1 | contig 43063 bp, 36 predicted proteins | sample Mesricmetagenome_FD_59108 | JGI IMG/M metagenome (GOLD analysis project Ga0065721, IMG submission 59108) | Mesophilic microbial community from rice straw/compost enrichment Sample: eDNA_1 v2 (version 2) | ecosystem: Engineered > Solid waste > Grass > Composting > Bioreactor | place: USA: Davis... | reverse complement strand
GCCCTGCCGATCGGCGCCTATGGCGGGCGGCGCAGCATTATGGAGCAGGTAGCGCCGCTCGGTCCGGCCTACCAGGCCGGCACGATGGCCGGCAATCCCGCCTCCGTCTCGGCGGGCATCGCATGCCTGGAGGTGCTGCAAGAGCCCGGCATTTACGAACGGATGGACCGGCTGGCGGACCGGCTGGCCGCGGGATTGCGCGAAGCCGCCTCGGAACGCGGCATACCGCTGACGGTGAACCGGATTCGCGGATCCTTCTCCGCGCACTTCTGCGACCACCCCGTCACCAACTACGACGAGGCGCAAGACACCGACGGCGAGCGGTTCGGCAAGTTTTTCCGGCTCATGCTGGACCGGGGGATCAACCTGGCGCCTTCCAAATACGAAGCCTGGTTTCTGACGACCGCCCATACGGATGCGGACATCGACGAGACGCTGGAAGCCGTCCGCCATGCGATGGCGCAGCTGTAAAGCATCGCGCCGCTCAGGCAGCCGTTGAATCGCAGAACGGGCGAATCGCTGGACAGGACAGCCGGCGGAATTACAGGCCCTTCGGAGCTTGCCTCCCGGGCAAGGCTCCCCGAGTGGCCGCAGAACGCAGCACAAGCTTGCGCCGTACGGAAACGGCGCAAGCTTGTTTGACTTTATAAAGAATGGAACCGATTTACTTTAAGTCCGAAAATACGACGCTTTGCTGAGCAAATCGCCCGATTTGACGCGAAGCTCGTCCGTCGACGCCGAGATTTGCTGCATGACCGCAGCCTGCTCCTGCGACGCGGCGTAAATTTGGTGCGCACCATGGCGTATATGCAACGCGGCCTCCGCCACCTTGCCGGTGCCGTCGCGCGACGCGTCGACCTGTCCCGTCTGGCTCGCCAGCTGCGCCGCCATTCGTTCCACCAGCAGCGCCACCTGCTCCGCTTCGCGCCGCACCTCCATGAAGGCCGACGCGAACTGCTCTCCGCGGCGCGCTTCCTCATGAGACACTTCGTGCTGCCTCTCGATATACCGCACGGCGTGTCCGACGCCCAGCACCACCCTTTCGATCAGCTCGCGAATTTCGTTCACCGCTTCACCGCTGCGGTCGGCCAGCTTCTTGACCTCATGGGCCACAACGACAAATCCTTTGCCTTCCTCGCCGGCGCGCGCGGCTTCAATCGATGCGTTCAAGGCGAGCAAATGCGTTTGATCGGCAATCCCGCCTACAACATCGGAAATGGTGCCGATTTGCTCCGCAAGGGCGCTCAGCTGCTGCACCGTTTCCATGGATTCGCGGTTCAGCCCTTCCAGCTGCCGCATTCCGGCGACCAGCGACAGGAACACTTCGCCGCTCCGTTCCGCGGCCTGGTTCATCTCGACCGCCTTCCTCCCGGCCTCTGCCGCTTCCTCCTGCATGCCGAGAGCGGACCGATACAGCGCGTCGGCCGAATGCCGAAGCACCGCGGCCGCTTCGGCCTGCTTCTCCGTCGAAGCGGTAATCGTCTCCGATTCCGAAGCCAACCGTTCGAGCTGCACGGCGGAATGGGTAACGGCGCCCTGCAGCTCCCCGATATGCTTGTCGGTCATCATCGAATTTTCTTTGATGCCCGTTACGATCGTCCGGAATTGCTCCAGCATCCGCCGAAATGAATCGCTCAACACCTGCATTTCGTCTCCGGATGCGACGGCTCCGGCATCGGCCTTCAAATTGCCCGTAGCCGCCTCCTGGACGGCCGACGTAACCGCAAGCAGCGGTCGAAGCAGCCATCTGGCGGCAAAATAACCGAACAGCCCCGTCCACAATACGCCGAATGCCAACGTTCCCGCTTCGAACAGCCATTCGGGCACCTCCTGAAAGCGGTACTTGAGCACAAGCAGAAAGAAAGCGCTGGTGCCGTAAGTCACCGCCGAAGCCGCCGTAATGCCGACGACCATTTTACCGACAATCCCCATCCGCCATTTCATCCTCCGGTTCCTCCCTGATCGGCATCATGATTCATCCTATCGTAGCCCGGGACCGGACAAAGCCGCTGTGATTTTTGTCACACTTACTCGTAACGAAACGTCTTGACGGCCAGCCATGACAGAGCGGCAGCCAGCAGCGCCAATACGGCAAAAGGCGTAACGTCCGCCACGGCCGTCATGGCGTTGCGGCCCGCAGCCGATGCATACTCCAACGGATTCAGCCGGCTGATCACCCGAACCCATTCCGGCGCATTATTAAGACTGTAGAAGGCGGAGCTGGCAAACAGCATCGGAAAAGCCGCGAGATTGCTCGACATGTTCATCTGGGCTTCGTTGTCGGCTCTGCTTGCAATGATGAAGCCGATGGCATGAAAGCAGACGAGCGCCAGCAGCGTCATGGCCAATATCGCAAGTAATCCGAACGGGCCGATTGTCAGTCCGAAGGCCAAATATCCCGCGCCCAACAACAGCAAAGCAATAAGCTCGAATACGAGAAGACGGGCGGCTACCGAAAAGGCGATAAATTTGAACAGTGAAAATTCGGACAGCTTCAGCAGCTTGAACACGCCTTTTTTCCGTTGCGTCATCGTCCAGAAGCCCGCTGTGTTCAACCCGCCCATCATGACGCTAAGCAAAATGCAGCCGACGAGCAGCTGCTCTCGGAAAGGCTGCGACTCTTGATAGGCGCCCACCCCGAGGAACAGGCCGACCGGCAAAAGAACCGACAACACCATCACGTAGGAATCTCTGTAAACGGACTTGGCCAACAGCATGAATACGGTTTGATTCACGGTTGTTCTCCCCCTTTCTTGACGACCAGGTCGTACAGTTCGTCGAGGTCGTCCGTCCCGTTCGCCTCCAGCAATTGTTTAACGTTTCCTTCAAGGCGGACTTTTCCGTTCACGACAAACGCAACGCGGTGCGCCAGCTTCTCGACTTCGCTCATGTCGTGGGAAGTGAATACGATGGAAATGCCGGAGGCCGCAAGCTCCCCGAGCATCTCCTTGACCTCGCTCCTTGCGCCGGGATCCAGCGCCGCCGTCGGCTCGTCGAGCACGAGGAGCTTCGGGCTGTGGACGAGGGCGATGGCGATGGCCAGCCTTTTCTGCTGGCCTCCCGACAGCCGGTAAGCGTTGCTGTAAGCGGAATCCTGGAGACGGCAGCGAACCAGCAGGTCCATCAATTCCCGCTCTGCGGCCGCCTTGCCGCCCAGCGCCGCGAACAGCTTCACGTTATCGAGTACATGAAGTCCAGGGAAAAAGGTCGGGGTTTGAAACTGTACCCCTATCACCGCTTTGGCAAGGGATGAGCTGCGCACGACCGTTCCTCCGTCTAGCTTTTTGATGCCGAGCATGACATCGATTAGAGTCGATTTTCCCGCTCCGTTCGGTCCGACGACCGCGAGCGCTTCTCCCTCGCGAATATCGAGGCTGAGCTTGTCGAGCGCCATCTTTCCGGCGTACGACTTTTCGGCATCCCTTATTTGAAGTACGGTCTCCATATATACCTCCCATTTTGGTTATCCAACGTTGGATATTTGAATAAAAAAAAATTACAGCATGCTCATGACCTGATTTAAATACGCAATGTCCAGCTTCATCTTCTCTATGCTGTGTCCGATGCTAAGCTTGACCAGCGGATTGTCCCTTCCCTTTATGTCCTGGCCGTGCGTCCATGCGGCAATGCTCGCTTCGATCTGTTGCACGTTCTGGGCCAGAAGCGCCTTCGCTTCTTCCTTGGGCAGTTCGGAAATCCACGGCAGCGCCAAATCGAAATCGGACTTCGTGCTGCCCGGAGGAGCCGTAAGCGCAGCCTTCAGCTGCTCTTGAAATTCCTGTTCACCCGCCTCCGTAATCCGATAAATCTTCCGGATGCGCGAACCGGTTCTTTCTTCTCTGACCGCTTCGATCTTCCCTTCCTTCTCCAGATTGTTTAAAGCGTGATAAAGCGAGCCGGACAATATGTTCGTCCACAGCTCCATTCGGCTGATTTGCATAATGCTCTGAATTTCATAGCCATGCATCTCTCTCATTCTCAGCAAGGCGAGCGCCACAAACCTGATCATCGTTATTCCTCCGCTGTTACTATCCGTTGGAAGCCGACCGAAGTTAACGGACCGGCCAATAGCCAACGTTGTATATCCAATATAGGTTAAATGGTTCTTTCTGTCAATCGGTTTTTTATATACAGGAAGGGAGAGAAAAGGCGAAAGCGCCTTTCCTCTCCCTTGCGGCTCCGTTATCGATCGCTAACCCAGCTTGAGACGGACAAGCCGGTCGTCGTTGTCCACAGGATTGCCTCGGCCGTCCCGATTATTTGTAATGATGTAGGCGTAACCGTCCTTTACCTTCACATCCCGTATACGGCCATCCCCTTCGGCGGCGATTTCCATCTCGCCCGTTGCGGGATCGAAGCGGTAAAGCGCTTCTCCGACCAAAGCGGCGACGAGCAGCCGTCCTTCATCGTCAAAGGCCGCGCCCGAAGGCGCGATTGCCCGGTCTCCCGTATGATAGACCGGCGTTTCCATCCCGGCTTGCTCCGCATCGCCGATAATATCCGGCCATCCGTAATTGGCTCCTGGCCGGATGGCGTTAATTTCGTCATGGCCGCCCGGGCGGCCGGACGGACCGTGCTCCGTGGCGTACATCGCGCCGTCCTTCGTCCAGGCCAGACCTTGCGGATTGCGATGGCCGTACGAATAGACGAACGAACCTGGAAACGGATTGTCGTCGGGGATTTCTCCTTCCGGCGTCATTCGCAAAATTTTGCCCGCCAGACTGTTCTTGTCCTGCGCCAGCCGCGGCACTTGCGCGTCGCCTGTCGTCGCGTACAGCATGCCGTCCGGACCGAACGCCAGCCTTCCGCCGTTATGGTACAAGTCTCCCGGGATATCCTCCAGCAGCGCCCCCTGCTCCTCCCACGCGCCTTCGTTCAGCTTCAGCAGCGCGATTCGGTTTTTCGTTTCTCCGGATTCCCGATAAGTATGATAGGCGTATGCAAGACCCGACGCGCCGAAATCCGGCGAGAGCAGCAGCCCGAGAAGCCCTCCTTCGCCGGCGTGCTGCACGGCTTTGTTCAGCCGGACCTCCTGCCTCGTCTGCTTCCCGTCACCGTCCAGCTTCACGATCGTTCCGCCCCGTTCGCTCATATAAACCGTGTCTCCATCAAATTCGATGGACCAAGGAATGTTCAGGTCATCCGAGAGCACGAGATAAGCTTCCCCGGATTCGCCCTCCGGAGCGTCGGCCGGCGACGGCTCGGCGGAAGACGTCGGCGCCGGGGCTGTCTCGGCCGGCGATGTCCCGCCGCCATTCGTCTCGGCTGCACCCGGAACCGGTGCGTCGCTGCCGCTGCAAGCGGCGGCAAACAGCGCCGCAGCTGTCATCATCGCCAGCAGCTTCGTTACGCGCGGCTTCAGCTTCATGTTCCCCACCCTTTCCATTCGTCCCAGAAAGTATCTGGGCGGCTAAACGTTGGATGGCGCCTTCTCCAGCGCGGCGGTCAGCTCCCGGTGAATATGCCCGTTGGAAGCGACGACATTGCGCACGGCCAGACTGTAAGGCTTGCCTTCCATATCGGTTACCGTTCCGCCCGACTCCTGAACGAGCAGCGCGCCGGCCGCCAAGTCCCAGCTGTTAAGGCCGATTTCCCAAAAGCCGCTCAACCGTCCCGCCGCAACGTAAGCCATATGCAGCGCCGCCGACCCGGCGATCCTCAAATTGCGCACCTGGGGCGCGACATGCTGAATACCCTGCAAATTGAGCGGGAGCGCCTGCCGGTCGGCGGGAAATCCGGTCGCGACAAGACTGTCGCGCAGCGCCGTCTCCTCGGACACTTGCATTCGGCGGCCGTGCACATAGGCGCCCTTTCCCTTCTCCGCGACGAACAGCTCGTCCTTCACGGGATCATAAACAACCCCGACGATCGTTTCTCCCTTATGCGCCAAGGCGATCGACACGCAAAAAAACGGAAAACCGTGTACGAAATTCGTCGTGCCGTCGATCGGATCGACGATCCATACATACTCGTCCCCGCTCACTTCGGCAAGCGCTTGCGCGGACGCCTCGGGACCGGGCTCCACGCCTTCCTCTCCCAGAAACGAGTGGTGCGGAAAATGCGTGCCGATCAGATTGCGGATCAGCCTTTCCGATCCCTTGTCCACTTCGGTCACCAGATCGTGGGAGGAATATTTGGTTTCCAGTCTTGAATATTGACCAAGCTTCGTCGTAATCCATTCGCCTGCCTTCGCGGCGCAATTAATCGCAACTGCCGTAAAACTTTTGCCGCCTACGAAGGAGACGTTCGTTCCATCATTCACTCGCGATCACTCTTCCTTCTATACCTTGTTATCTTCCTATAATACGCAATAAGGCCGTTTCGAGTTTCGTACAAGCGTACCGTTCCGCCAAAGGATAGCCGGCTGTCCGGCCAATTCGGACGGCCGCGGAGACGGGTTCCTTGCACGCCGTCAAATCGGACGTGAGCGCGACGGCTTCCCTTGCACGCAACCAAGTCGGGCGTGAGCGCCGGCGGCTTCCCTTGCACGCAGCCAAGTCGGGCGTGAGCGTCGACGGCTTCCCGCCTACAATGCGGCCAAGCCGTCGACGATCAGATACGCGGCAAGTGCCAGCAAGGAGCCTCGCAAGAGCCGCATGAGTCCGTTGCCCGTCAGACGCAGCGCGATCCTGGCGCCCAGCTTGCCCCCGATCCACGCCCCCGGCGCCAGTGCCAATACATACAGCCAATCCACTTCCCCCAGCGCGGCATGCATGCCGCTTCCCAATATCGCGGACAGAAAAATGACGAACATCGACGTCGCCGTCGCCACATGCGGCGGGAACCGGAACAACAGCACCATCAACGGGACGAACAGGGAGCCCCCGCCGATGCCGAACAATCCGGAAATAAAACCGACGAAAAAGCCGATAACGAGGGCGGGCAGCACGCCGTAGCCGTAAACGTGCCGTTCACCGGACGCGTCGGTCAACGTCCGCTCGACCGGCCACTGCTTCGTAAACGGTTTCATTCGGTCCCGGAACATCATGAGCAGGGACAGCCCCAGCATGCTGCATCCGAAGGCGAGCTGAAACGCGCCCTGCGGCAGCAAGCCGGTAATGGCGGATCCAAGCAGCGCCGCCGGTCCGCTGGCGGCAAACAGCAGCGCCGACAGACGAAAATCGACGATGCCCCGCTTCGCGTAGGCCATCGTCGAAGCCAGCGCCGTAACGATGAGCACCGTTAAAGAAACGCCGACGGCGACGGCATGATCCATCTCCGTGCCGGTGATGGACGGCGCCAGCAGCATCAGGGCCGGCACGATGATAATGCCTCCGCCCAGCCCGACGATGCTGCCGAATACCGCTGCCACGGCGCCAAGCAATACGAGCAGCACCCATTCCATGCGCTTCACCGCTTTCTTGATGTATTTTCTGTCCATGGGGCAAGCGGACGGCCGAGCCGCACTTTCAAGACGCGCACGGCTTGCATGCTGCAGCCGCGCGCGTCAGGCAAGCACTTCGATGCTGGCGCCGTCCAGCACGCGAACCGTCTCGCCCTGCTCCTCCATCGCCTTCCAGTCCTCCATCAGCTGCAGCAGCGCCTCGTCCTTGCTCTTCGCCTCCAGCATGCAGTCGACGGCATCCGTCGCCGGAGCGATTCCTTTCAGAAACCGAAGCAAAGGCTCCGCTTGAACAAAGTCGGCATGCCCTCTCGGATCCGAGGCGCTTTTGGGGCTGGAGGCATGGATTTTGGGCGGCAAGCTCCGCTCGACCTCCAGACCCAATCGTTGCCGCTCCCGGGACCAGGTGCGAAGGACGCGCGGCCACAGCCCGTGGAGCAGCTCGTCCTCCTCCAGGCCGCCGGGGTTGACGGCATGATGATGAATATCGAGCACCATCGGCACGCCTGCGGCTTCGGCCGCTTCAAGCGTCTCCTCGGCCGTAAACGTTTTGTCGTCGTTTTCGAGCGTTACGCGATGTCTCAGCTTTGGATCCAGGGCGCCGAACTGGGCGACGAACCTTTCTCCCGACGCCGCCTTGTCGGAGTAGGCACCGCCCATATGGATGTTGCATTTGCTCCGCTCGTCGAGACCCATTGCCTCCAGCATGCGCACATGATGTGCAAGATCCCGCTCCGAGCTTCGCAGCACTTCCTCCCTGGGCGTGCTGAAGACGCAAAAGTGATCGGGATGGAACGATACTCTCATACCCTGCTTGTCCGCGAAGCGGCCGATTTCGAGAAAGCGGTCTGCCAGCCCTTCATACGGATCCCAATCCGACAATTCCGCATGAGTGGCAAGCGGAAGCAGCTTCGACGAGAAGCGGTACACCCGCACGTCGTGAGCCTTGCAATGCTTCAGTATGCGCAGCGTATTGTCCAAATTCCCCTCCGCAATCCGCTGCAGCTTGCCGATGGCCGCCTCCCGATCGCGAAGCTTCGCAAAGTTCGTGTACGTCATCGTGCGGGACGGAGAAGCGTTGGCCAGCGTCATGCTCATCGCCACGAATCCGAATCGGACGATCATTCGTCAGCTTCGCTCTCCAAAAAACATTTCGTAAGCAAGCGCCGTTTGCACTTTCGATTCCTCCTCGGTCAGCTTCCGGACGAGCTCCATCTCCACCTGCGTAATTTCTTCCCCCTGGAAATTGATTTCCGCAATCGAGGCGAGAATCCGGACGATGGCGATCGCCTCATTGTTCGGCGTATACGCGATGACCTTCTGCCCGGTCGGATAAACCCGGAAGCCGCTTTTCACCATTTTGCCCTTTCCGTATTCGAGTAATTCAAACAATTCCTGTTCCGACTTGAACTTGCACACCGAATTGAATTCCGTTTGAAATCCCATATGGATTCAGCCTCCTTAAATGATGTGACCGCTGTATGTACCGCGCCGCGAACGCAAGCAAGCGGCCGGCCCTCTTTCGTTATGCGTCGAAAAAGAAGAAGGCCTGCCGCCGGCAGCGATGTGCGCGTCGCTTATGCGTAATCTCCGGTAAAATCGATGCGCTGCTTGGCCGCGTGGCGCTCCATCGCCAGTTCGATCAGGGCGGCGAGCAGCTCTTTGTAGGAAAGGCCGGTTTCCCGCCACAGCAGCGGATACATGCTGAACGGCGTAAAGCCGGGCATCGTGTTCACTTCGTTGATGAGCAGCTTGTTGTCTTCCTTGCGCAGAAAAAAGTCGACCCGCGACAGGCCGGAGCCGTCGATCGCCTGGAAAGCCCGCACCGCCATGTCGCGGGCGGCTTCGGCCGTCTCTTCGGGCAGCTCGGCGGGAATGATCATCGTCGACTTGCCGTCGATATATTTGGCCTTGTAGTCGTAAAATTCGTTGGACGGAGCGATTTCGCCCGGCACGGAAGCCTTCGGCTCGTCGTTGCCCAGCACGCTGACCTCAATCTCGCGCGCGTCGACGAATTCCTCTACGATTACCTTGCGGTCGAAGCGGAAGGCGTAATCGACGGCCGCCATCAGCTCCTCGCGGTTGCGCGCCTTCGAAATGCCGACGCTCGAGCCCAGATTGGCCGGCTTGATGAAGCATGGATAGCCGAGCGACACTTCGCACTCCATGACAAAGAAGGACGGATCCTTCTCCCACTGGGTCCGGTTGAAGTACCGGTAAACGCATTGGGGAAGGCCTTCTTGGGCAAAAATCTTTTTCATCATAATCTTGTCCATCCCTACGGCGGAAGCGACCACTCCCGCGCCTACGTACGGGATGTTTGCCATTTCAAACAGTCCCTGGATCGTGCCGTCTTCGCCAAAGGTGCCGTGCAGCAGCGGAAACATGACATCGATCGGCTCGGCACCGGCCGCTCCCGAGGCCGTTACGGCATGAATTGCAGCCTCGGCCGGAGGCTGCCCCGCAGCGGCGGCGGTAGCGCGGGCGTCCAATGCGCTGAACAACGGCGCGAGCGAAGCGGTGGACGACGCCACCTCCCCCGATGTGCCGAAGCGAAGCGCTTCCGCCGTCGCCGGCGGCTCGAGCATGGCCGGCCCCGCCTTCCATTCGCCTTGCTTCGTAATATAAAAAGGCTTGATTTCGTATTGGCTGTAATCGAATTCTTTCATTACGGCAAATGCGGTCTGCAGAGACACTTCATGCTCTCCCGATTTGCCGCCGTATACCAGTCCTACCCTAACTCTGCTCCCCATGTTCGATCCTCCGGTACATGTTAAATGATATACTACATCAGGTCGGATATATGAAAAAAGCGGTACCTGGTCCTCTCCGTCCAGGCGTAGGAATCGCGATAATCCCAATAACGGTGCCTGCTGGCTACCGTATTGGCATTGACGAGCGGCATGCCCGAGGAATCGAAGGCGGTGACAATCGTGCTGTGCTGAAACCGGTTGTCGCCATTCCAATCGTAAACGATGACATCCCCCAGCTGAAGCTGCTCCGGGGAATCGACGATCTCCGCCCGCAGACCCGACTTCCGGGCGGCCGACAAATAGCGGCTCATGGAATTGGATACCGCCCAGCTGTAGCTCCACCATTCGCGTCCTTTGCTGCGGCCCTTGTACCACCAGCCGCTGTCCCTTTTACCAGTATAGTTCATGGGAGCGTTGCCTGCAAAGATGCACTGGGACACATAATGGGTGCAATTCACCTCGAACAGCTCATAGGCCGGGTTGCCCGCATTCCACCAGCGGTCTGCGTAAGCGGCAGCCAAATCTCTCCTGTAACGGATTCCCGTAACCCGGTTTTTGAAACGGGGCAATAGGTCATAATTTAAGTATGGAAGCGAAGGCATCAGCTGCACGTCGTCGGCGAAATGCGAATCCGATTCGTCGGCCTGCGGCGTTTCCTGGGCGCCCGCGCCGAATCTCGGACGGCGTTCCGCAACGACCGGCTCCACCTTGGCGATCCGCCATTCGCCGTCCGCGGCGCTCAGCCACAGTCTTTCGTTCTCATACCGTTCTTCGGTATACAGCATGCCGCCCTGCTCCATTCGCCTGCGAATGAGGAGACGAAGCAGCACGGACACCTCCTGCGGCGACTCGTTCACGCGGAGAAGCTCGGCTTTCGTCTCGCTGCCCGCCGGCACCGCTCCTCGCAGCAAATCCCGCTCGCGCAGCCGTTCCATGCGGGAGGACAGCCTGGCATGATGCACCTCGTCCGCGATGCAATCGTTTAATGCGCGGGCATGCTGCTCCGCCTCGGCTTGGTTGAACAAGCTCACATAACGTTGAACAAGCGATTTCCAGCTTGCGTTTCGTCCGCCTTCCGCGCCGCCCGGCATCCGTTTGGGGCCGGAAGAAGCCTGCAGCACCGAACTTAATCTGGGGGCAGCCGCGGCGACGGCGGCATTCCTGTCCGGATGACGTTCGAGCGGCGATGTCCGCCGTTTGTCCGCCTGCGAAACGGACGGTTTGACGGCGGGTTTGACGGATTTGGCTGGTTTGGCGAGTTTGGCGTTTCGCCTTCCCTTCGTATGGACCGGCTTTCCGCTTTTTGACAACGCGATCCCTCCCGACTCGTTTGCCCGGAATAATTGCTTCATTATATGACGAGGGCCGCATTTTCATGTAACATTTCAGCCCGGAAATGGCCCTCGGCCCTTTACGGCCTCCTTTTTTACAGATATACTAGAGGTATGAGGTTTTTGAAATTGTGTTTCATCTAATGAAACAACAATCTCATCACACATTTCGAGACAAAGGAGAATCGCGATGTCCAAACAAAATCAGTACTCCGTTCGCACAACGCTGGAAGCCGGCGGCAAATCGTACGCCTACTACCGCCTTGGCGGACTGGAAGAGCAAGGCCTTGGCGACATTTCCAAGCTGCCTTTCTCCATCAAGGTGCTGCTTGAGGCGGCCGTGCGTCAGTTCGACGGACGCGCCATCACGCCCGAGCATGTGAAGCAGCTGGCCAACTGGGCCAACGGCCGCGAAGACAAAGAAATTCCGTTTATCCCTGCCCGCATCGTCCTGCAGGACTTCACGGGCGTGCCGGTAGTCGTGGACTTGGCCGCTATGCGCGATACGGTGAAGAAAGCCGGCGGCGACCCGAAAAAAATCAATCCGCTTGTGCCGGTCGACCTTGTCATCGACCACTCGGTCATGGTCGACGCTTTCGGTTCCCCGCAAGCTTTGGAATATAACACGAAGGTTGAGTTCGAGCGCAACGAAGAGCGCTACCGCTTCCTGCGCTGGGCGCAAACCGCGTTCGACAACTTCCGCGCGGTTCCTCCGGGAACGGGTATCGTTCACCAGGTCAACCTGGAATACTTGGCTTCCGTAGCCGCAACCAAGACGGTTGACGGCGAAACGGTCGTCTATCCGGATTCTCTCGTCGGTACGGACTCCCATACGACCATGATCAACGGTCTGGGCGTCGTAGGCTGGGGCGTGGGCGGCATCGAGGCGGAAGCCGGCATGCTGGGCCAGCCGCTGTACTTCGTTATGCCTGAAGTTATCGGCTTCAAGCTGACGGGCAGCCTGGCGGAAGGCGCAACGGCAACCGACCTGGCGCTGACCGTTACGCAAATGCTCCGCAAAAAAGGCGTCGTCGGCAAGTTCGTCGAGTTTTTCGGACCGGGCCTGTCCAACATCAGCTTGGCCGACCGTGCGACGGTGGCCAACATGGCTCCCGAATACGGCGCGACGATCGGCTTCTTCCCGGTCGACCGCGAAACGCTGAACTTCCTGCGTCAAACGGGACGCGAGGAAGATCAGATCGCTCTTGTCGAAGCTTATTATAAAGCGCAAGGCATGTTCCGCACCGACGATACGCCGGACCCTGTGTTCAGCGACATCATCGAGCTGGACCTGTCCACGATCTTTCCGTCCCTCGCCGGTCCGAAGCGTCCTCAGGACCGCGTAGAGCTGACCTCGATGAAGGAATCGTTCAACAGCATTATCCGCACGCCGATCGACAAAGGCGGATACGGCTTGAACGAAGAAAAGATCGAGCAAAAAGTAACGGTACAGCATAACGACGGCCAAGTAAGCCAAATGGGTACGGGCGCTGTCGTGATCGCGGCCATTACGAGCTGTACGAACACGTCCAACCCGAGCGTTATGCTGGGCGCGGGCCTCGTCGCCAAAAAAGCCGTCGAGCGCGGCCTGACGAAGCCGGCCTACGTAAAGAGCTCCCTGACGCCGGGCTCCCTGGTCGTTACCGAATATTTGAAAAAAGCCGGTTTGATCGAGCCGCTGGAGGCGCTTGGCTTCCACGTTGCCGGTTACGGCTGCGCGACTTGCATCGGCAACTCCGGCCCGCTGCCGGACGAAGTCAGCAAAGCGATCGCCGACAACGATATGACGGTAGCCGCCGTTCTGTCCGGCAACCGGAACTTCGAAGGCCGCGTGCATGCGCAGGTTAAAGCCAACTACCTGGCGTCGCCGCCGCTTGTCGTCGCTTATGCTCTGGCGGGCACGGTCAACATCGATCTGGCGAACGAGCCGATCGGCCACGACGCCGATGGACAGCCGGTTTACCTGAAGGACATCTGGCCTACGAACGCGGAAATCAAGGAAGCCGTCGCTACGGCCCTCAATCCGGAAATGTTCCGCGACAAATACGCCAACGTCTTCACGCAAAACGAGCGCTGGAACGCCATCGACGTGCCGGAAGGCGAAAGCTACGAGTGGGATTCCAAGTCCACTTATATCCAGAACCCGCCGTTCTTCGAAAACCTGGGCTCCGAGCTGTCGGACATCTCGGATATCCGTTCGGCAAACGTATTGGCGCTGATGGGCGATTCCGTCACGACGGACCATATCTCCCCTGCCGGCAACATTACGCCGACCAGCCCTGCGGGCAAATATTTGATCGACAACGGCGTCGAGCGCAAGGACTTCAACTCCTACGGCTCCCGCCGCGGCAACCACGAGGTCATGATGCGCGGCACGTTCGCGAACATCCGCATCCGCAACCAAGTGGCTCCGGGCACGGAGGGCGGCGTAACGACTTACCTGCCGACCGACGAAGTGATGTCGATCTACGACGCTTCGATGAAATATCAGGCCGAAGGCAAAAACCTGGTTGTCATCGCCGGCAAGGAATACGGCACGGGCAGCTCCCGCGACTGGGCGGCTAAAGGCACTTACTTGCTCGGCGTCAAAGCGGTCATCGCCGAAAGCTTCGAGCGGATTCACCGTTCCAACCTGGTCGGCATGGGCGTTCTGCCGCTGCAATTCCAGGACGGCCAAAGCTGGAAGACGCTCGGCATTACGGGCCGCGAAACGTTCGACATCTCCGGCCTGTCCAACGATGTGAAGCCTGGCCAGACCGTGACCGTGACCGCAACCCGCGAGGACGGCTCCACGTTCGAATTCCCGGCAACCGTTCGTCTGGACTCGCTCGTCGACGTCGATTACTACCGCAACGGCGGCATCCTGCAAACGGTGCTTCGCCAAATGATCGCCAATATGCAAGCGTAACGGCTGACGCCGTCGCCGCAGGCGGATAAACGGCAACGCCCATCCTGCTTCTTTCGGGAAGCAAGACGGGCGTTGTTTGCGTTTCGGCTCGGCGATGCTAGCGCATCATCGTGCTCATTCGTTTGGCATAGTCCATCATAATCGGCGCGAATTCGCCCATCTTGTCCATCGTCATCCGGCTGGCCGGTCCGGAGACCGACAGAGCGGCCGCGAGCGTTCCCGCGCGGTCGAAGACCGGCGCCGCTATCGCCGCCACTCCCGACTCCCGCTCTTCGAAGGAAGTCGCATACCCTTGCTCGACGATTTCCTTCAGCTGCTGCATATATTGCTCCCGGTCGATGGACGCGGGCCAGTACGGCGCGGCCAAAATCTTCTCCCGCTCCTCCGGCTCCGACCAGGCGATCAGCACCTTGCTCGAAGCTCCTGCGTACAAAGGAAACCGCAGCCCCACCGGAGCGACCCGGCGGACGGGCTGATTGCTCTGCACCGCCAAAATCCGCACGCGCTCCGAGCCGTCCCTGACGTAAATGCTGACCGTCTCGCCCAGCTGATCCCGGAGCCTCACCATCTCCGGCAGCCAGATGGACGCCTGATCGTCGGTCCGGGCCAAATTCGCGGACAGCTCCCATACTTTCAGACCCAAGTGATAGCGGTCGGTCGCGCTGTCCCGCTCGATAAAGCCCTTCTCCTCCAGCGTCGCCAGCATGCGATGCACCGTGCTTTTGTGCAGGCCGACGTGCTCCGCAATTTCGGTCATCGCCCAATCCGTGCGAATCGTAAAACATAACAAGATGTCAAGCGCCCGATCGACCGCTCTGACCGTCGATTTGCCTTCCTCCATAAGAGTACCGCCTCCCGGTTTCCCTTATTAGTCATTGCATAAATGTCATTCATTATCCTATGCCTTAGTGTTTCGTTGTTCGAAACCGGATTCCATAATGGTTGATATCTATTCTCATTAGTATACTCCATCTGCGCTTTGTTCGTAAAGGACGACGTCCATTATTACAATCTGATTACAGCCCTCTAACATTCCCTCGACATGAATTGACAGGCATCCGGGACCCTTTTACTATAGGAAGTACCACTCGGATAACAGCGCTTTCAAACCGATGACGCGTTCGTCTATTGAAGGCGCAAACCATAAACCGCACTTCAGGCAAAAGGGGGCTGCATCATGAGCACCATGACCACATCCCGGACGATGGAAGGATTTGCGCCTAACGGCATAACGCTTCCTCCCGCGCTTCCGATGCCCGTCCCCGTTCCCGTCCAAAGAACGGGCTCCCGGCGCAAGCATAAGCTGATTGCCGCCGCCGCATCGCTCGTTGCCGCAGGACTGGTCGCCGCCCTTGTCTTTCACGGTTACGTGGCCTATTTGCTGGCGTATCCATACGTGGCGCCGCTGGCATCGAATCCGCAAGAGGCGATCGGCCTGCCGTACGAGGACGTCGTATTTCCAAGCAGCAGCGGCGAGACGACCGTCAGCGGCTGGTTTGTTCCCGCTCCCGCCGACAGCTTCGCTCCTGCTTTGATGACGGCCTCGGCTTCCAACGGCACCGGTACGGCGGTCAGAGCCGCCGCGGCCGGAGAATCGCACAGAACCGTCGTATTCAGCCACGGCTACGGAGCCAATCGCGAAGAAAGCTGGGTGCCGATGTACGACCTGACCAAGATGCTTCATGGACTCGGCTACAACGTGCTGCTGTTCGATTACGGTTATGCCTCCAAGCAATACAAGGCGCCTGCCACCGGCGGACGCGAGGAATCCCATCAGCTGCTGGCAGCAGTCCAGTACGCCAAGTCTCGAGGAGCCGACGATATCATCGTATGGGGCTTTTCCATGGGCGGCGGCACCGCGCTGCAAACGGCGCTGGTCACCGACGAGATCGACGCGATGATACTCGACAGCTTGTTTCTGCCCAGCCCGGAGACGCTGTTCGATAATTTGAACCAATACGTCCCGCTGCCCAAATATCCGTCATTGCCGCTTATCCAGACGTTAATACCGCTTTGGTCGGGCACGGGCTTCGGTTCCATCCCGTCGGAGCAGGTGATCGGCCACCGCTATTCGATCCCGATCTTTATCGTGCACGGCACTAACGACGACAAAGCGTCGTTCCATACGGCCATGGCGATCGCCGACAATCAGGATCCCGCCATATCGCGTTCCTGGATCGTGGAAAACGGCCGGCACGAGCTGCTGTTCCGCAGCCGCCCGAGAGAGTACATCCAGCGGACGGCCTTATTCTTGAGTCAAGTGGATCAGCGGCTGCAAGCGGAACGTGAATCGAGCAGCATCGCGTTTCATTGAAGCTGCGCCCGGCGCGGCGGCAGCGTTCAGACGTTCCTCCAACGAAAAAAAAGAGCTTGTCCGAAGCAGCGGCGCTCCGCTTCCCCGGTCAAGCTCTTTTTGACATACGCATGAACTGAAAATTATTGCTTCAGCAGCGACAAAAATTCCGAACGAAGCGCGGAATTGGACTTGAAGTCCCCGCGTACGGCGGAAGTTACCGTCTTGCTTCCCGGCTTCTTCACGCCGCGCGCGCACATGCACAAATGCTCGCCCTCCACGACGACCATAACGCCGTGTGGTGTCAATTCCTGCTCGATAATGTCCGCGATTTGCGAAGTAATGCGCTCCTGAACCTGCAGGCGGCGCGTTATCGCTTCAACCAGCCTAGCCAGCTTGCTTAAGCCGGCGATCTTGCCGCTCGGAATATAACCGATATGCGCTTTCCCAAAAAACGGCGCCATATGATGCTCGCATTGGCTGTAATACACAATATCTTTGACGATGACCAGCTCTTCGTGACGCTCGTCGAACGAAACGCCCAGCACATCGCGAGGGTCCACGTCATACCCGGCGAAAATTTCCTCGTACATGCGCGTCACGCGCGCTGGCGTCTCCAGCAAACCTTCGCGCTCGACGTCCTCGCCGATCAGCTTCAAAATTTCTTTAATATGATATTCGATCTGTTCACGGTTGGCCGTTACATGAGAATTTTTGTAATCTTTAACGCCCGCCATTCCACAACCGCTCCTTCCGGCACCCCGGATCTCCATCTCAACAATCCGTTATTTCCGGGGGAATTTTTGGTTTTTCATCATTTGCTGGGCGCGCTGCATCTGCTTGTTATTCAGATTGTAGCCCATTTGCTTGGCCATGCGCTGCAGCATTTCCGGATCGCTTTGCATCTTCTCAAGCTGCTTGCGCAAATAAAATACGCCGATAAAAAAACCGGCAATTGCACCGACAACAAGCGTAACGATCGGAATTACGATATTGTACCATTCCATGTATTTCACGTTCCCTTTCATTTCAAAAAATTAAGCGATATCACTGTATAATACCATGTTCGACCGGGTTCCGCAACGAATCTCAGGTCCATCTTCCGTCCGAAAATTTCGACATATCCATCCTTTTCTGGATAAATAAGTTCTCTGGCGTTCGTTGGATTGTAAGCCTGCCATATTGGCCATAGAACGGCCATCTCCGTTGCTTTGAACGATAAATCGTTCAAAGCAACGCAGCAGAATAACCATATCCATACTTTTGAACGAGAAATCGTTCATATCATTGCAGCCGCACGGCCGGACCCATTGAGATGAACGATCATTCGTCCATCTCAATGCTGCCGTTCGGCGAAGCCTTTGGTTATGAACGATATATCGTTCAACCTCATAGTTCACGTTTTTCAGACGGCTGGCATCCGCATACCGACCGTGAGCCGACAGATGCCAAACTTGCTACGCCTTCTCCTCTTGACCGTCTGCACCCTCCTGCGCGCCTGCGTTCTCCATCTCCATAACGCTGACGGCACGTTCGATCGCTTCAAGCGCTTCCTCGTCTTGCTCGGCGAGCCGCGCGGAGCGAAGCGCCTCCACCGCCTCTTCGCCGCCGATCCGGCCAAGCGCCCAGGCCGCGGTCCCCCGCAGGACGGGGCGCGGGTCCTCCCGCAAAATCCGGATCAGTTCCGGCACGGCGCTCTTGTCCTTAAAGTTGCCAAGCGCAATTACGGCGTTTCTCTGAATCGGCTTGCGGCCCCGCCACGCAGACGACGTATGGCCGTAACGCTCCTTAAATTCCCGGTTGCCCATCTGCAGCAAAGGAAGAAGCAACGGCTTGGCCAGCTCCGGGTCGGGCTGGAGCTCCGGATGATGCGTCCAGTTTTTCCCTTTGTTAACCGGGCATACGATTTGACAGGTGTCGCAGCCGTACAACCGGTTTCCGATTTTGCGCATATATTCGTCCGTCAGCATACCCTTGGTTTGGGTCAAAAAAGAAACGCATTTGGTCGCATCGAGCTCGCCCGGACCGACCAGCGCACCGGTAGGACAAGCATCGATGCATTTCGTGCAGGAGCCGCAGCTCTCGGTAACGGGCTCGTCCGGCGGCAGCGGCAAATTCGTAATCATCTCGCCGAGATAGATCCAGGAGCCCAGCTCCGGGCTGATGATGGCGCAGTTTTTGGCGCTCCACCCGATCCCGGCCCGCTCGGCCACGGCGCGGTCCGACAGCGCTCCCGTATCGACCATGCTTTCCGCCCGCATCTCCGGCACCCGCTCGCGAAGCCAAGCCTCCAGCTTGGCGAGCCTGTCGCGCAGCACGCGGTGATAATCCTCGCCCCAGGCGGAACGGGACATGATCCCCCTTCGGGCGCCGGGCTCCGACTTGGGCGGATGGTTCAGCTTGGCCGGGTATGCGACGGCGATCGCCACAATCGATTGCGGATCGTCGAACAGCAGCGACGGCTCCGTCCGCTTGTCCAAATCCGGCTCCTCGAAGCCGGACTCCCTGCCCAGCTCCCGATGACGGATCAGCCGCTGCTTGAGCGTCGTAAACGGCGCGGCGGACGTGACGCCGATCGCGTCGATGCCGAGCGACGGGGCCGCTTCCTTCATCTCCCGCTTCAGTTCCGTCCATCTGTCTGTCATGGCTATAACCGTTTAATCGCGGCGCGCGCCAGCTCGTCGCAGCGATTGTTCCATTCGTTGTCGCTATGGCCCTTCACCTTCACGTAATCGACCTGATGCTTGGCCATCAGCTCCCACAGCGCCTTCCACAAATCCTGATTCTCGACGGGCTCCTTCTTGCTGTTGCGCCAGCCGTTGCGAAGCCAGCCGTGAATCCAGCCGTTCTTGAAGCAGTTGACGACATAAGCGGAATCGCTGTATACGGTTACGCGGCAAGGCTCTTTCAGCAGCTTCAGCCCTTCGATCACCGCCAATATTTCCATCCGGTTGTTCGTAGTCGCTTTTTCCCCGCCCGAAATTTCCTTCTTATGAGCACCGTAAAACAATACCGCCCCCCAGCCGCCCGGTCCCGGGTTGCCGGAGCACGCGCCGTCGGTATACATCATCACTTCCTTCATTTCCGCACCTCCCAGCTTGACGAATACATCGAGCCGCAGGGCGGAGCGATCCGCGATTCCGCCTACGGGCGCCGCAGGCCTCTCCACTGCTCGATCGGCCAGACGATGTATTCGGCTCTTCCTTTAATCTCGTTTCGCGGCACGGCATTGAACGACCTGCTGTCCAGACTCGCGTTCTCATGCCGGTTATCTCCCATCACAAAATATTGCCCCGCGTCCAGCACAACCGGACCGTAGCGGCCGTTGACGATGACCGAATCCGTGTACGGCTCTTCCACCGGGATGCCGTTCCGGTACAGCCGCTCATTTGCAATTTCGATCCGGTCGCCCGGCTGTCCGACGACCCGCTTGACCAAATATCGCGACTCGCCGGATTGCGCATAGGACGGATCCTTCAAAATCACAATATCCCCCATTTTCGGACTGCCGATCAAATAAACGAACTTGTTGACGAGCAGCCATTCCTTAGCCGACAGCGTAGGCTCCATGGAGCGGCCCTCAACTGTTGACAGATTGAATCCGAACGTATGAATCAGCCAAGCGATCGCAATGGCCGCGGCCACGGTTCTCAACCATTCCCAAACTGCGGTCCGAATCGCTGATCCACCTCCCCGCCCATGACGGACGCCCACTCCTCATAATACCGATGCACCGCGGCATCGTTGAACGGCGCATCGCCTCGTTCGATTCTTTTCAGCAGCCCGCTCAAGGCGGCCCCCACCTTATCCTGCACGACCTCGGGGTAATGGTAGGCGATTTTGTGCAGCTCGTATTCGTCCTGGTCCACCACATGGCGGCTGCCGTCCGCGGCACGTATGACATCCAGATCGTAATCGATATAAGTCAGTATACCCTCATGGAGGTAAGGAGGAGAAGCGATATTGCAATAAAATCGGATCCCCCCGGGCTCCAGCAGAGCAACGGCGTTAAACCATTGGCCCGGTATAAAAAAAGAAACGGCCGGAATGCGGCTGATCCACTCCTTGCCGTCCGATTCCCGAATCGGCGTCTGGCAATTGATCAGAACGATCATCGATTCGGCCCGGTGCTCCTCCGCCAGCGCTTCATGAGGAACAATCCAGTTCCGCTGCCACGTCCGGTGCAGATGCCCGTCATGCTTGAAGCTTTTGATGATGCACGGTTTGTATCGTTCCATCCTATAATTCTCCCCAGGTAAACTTGGCTTAAAAACAGAAACGGCCGGCACCCACCGTATGGCGGCGCAAGCCCGTTTATGCTTCACCTGCAAGAAAAGCATATCGGACCGCCGAACTACCGGCGATGCGATATGCCCTTACAAGTCGAATCGTTCTTCATGGAATTAGCCGGCAACAATGCTCAGCTTCTGGAACGAACGGAAGAAGTCCGCCGCATTGAAGCCCATCGATTCATAAAGCGGCAATACGGGCTCGTTATGCTCGTCCGCCGTAATTAGTATTTTGCTTACTCCGCGGCCTTCGAACCGCTGTCTCAAGGAAGAAATGAGAGCTTTGCCGATCCCTTTGCCCCTGTAAGAAGCGGCTACCGCGATCCGGTAGTAGTATCCTTTGTTATGGTCAATCGTGCCGATAATCATACCGACTATTTCTGATTGTTCAACCGCGACAAGCACGAGATCGCTGTCCCAGGACAACTGGCGTGCAAAAGCTTCCATCGTAAGCTCGCAGCATTCCGGAGACAACACATCCTCCAGCAATTCCGTGAGCGGCTTGTAATCCGAGAGCTGAAAAGAACGAACGATCATGAATGAATAACACCCTTCGTTTCAGAATAGTTCAGTACCTGTTAATTATACGACATATCTCTACGAATTCCTTCTATTTTTCAAAAAAACATTAAAAAAACTTTAAAATTTCGCCGAAATTCGCTTGAAAGCGCTTATATTTAAGCGCTTTCAAGCGTTTAATCGGTATTTCTTACGTTTACTCTCGTTTGCTGTCTCATTCGCGCATATTTTGCCTCATCTTGCCGTATCCTATAGCTGGTTAAGGACCGCTGCGGTCCCCCAGTCCTGTTTTGAGACTTTTTCAACATAAATGTTGATTTATTAGGTTGGATAAGGGATAATGGTTTTGATCAACTACATAATTTAGGAGGTAATTGAATATGGCACATCAACTGCCCGCTCTTCCTTATCCGCACAATGCGCTTGAGCCGCATATCGATGCGACGACGATGGAAATCCACCATGGCCGCCATCACAACACGTACGTGACGAACCTGAACGCTGCGCTGGAATCCGCTCCCGAGCTGCAAGGCAAATCGGTCGAGGAACTGATCAGCGACCTGAACAGCGTTCCCGAAGCAATCCGCACGGCAGTCCGCAACAACGGCGGCGGCCATGCGAACCACAGCTTGTTCTGGGAAACGATCGGCCCGAACGGCGGCGGCGCTCCAACAGGCGCTCTGGCTGCAGCCATCGACAGCGAGCTGGGCGGCTTCGAGGCTTTCAAAGCCGAGTTCGCCAAAGCCGCAACGACTCGTTTCGGCAGCGGTTGGGCATTCCTGGCCGTTTCCGGCGGCAAACTGAAAGTATACAGCCTGCCTAACCAAGACAGCCCGATCATGGAAGGCGACACGCCGATCCTTGGCCTGGACGTATGGGAGCATGCTTATTACCTGAAATACCAAAACAAACGCCCTGACTACATCGCGGCATTCTGGAACGTTGTCAACTGGGAAGAAGTCGGCAAACGTTACGAAGCGGCACTGTAATCGGCATTTCAAACGGCGGCGCAGGTTTAGGCCTGCGCCGCCGTTTCTCATTTTAGACTTGTCTCCGTTACTTCCATCGGACGCCGCTTGAATCCGGAATTAGCGGCATCTCCCTTCCTTTGTGACCAGCTGTCCGCTGTGTTGCAATCCGTCATTTGTAATTCTACATTTGGTAATTCTCCATTTGGTAATTCTTTATTTTGCAATTCTTAATTTTTGCAATTCTTTATTTTTCAATTCGTCCGTTTGCTCCTCCATTGTTCACTCGCTTCGTCCCATTGCACATCCGCTTCTCCCCCTTCTATAACTGTTCCATCCAAGGCTTTCTCCGGGCATTCTCTCGCTCTCACGTTCATCACATCCTGTCCTGTCCTGTCCTGTCTTGTCCGGTTCTGATGCCCATGACCGATTTGATGTTCTTCTCACGGTTGGGTATGGATTCCGAACAAGTTAAACGACCTTTCGTTCAAAAGTTACGCTTGGCACTATCCAATATTTCGTTCACATGTTATCGGCAAAGTTAGTTTGAACGATTTATCGTTCATCTTCTGGGAGTTTGCCCTGCTGCAGCGTTGATTTAAACGTTTTATCGTTCATGAACATGGATTTGGCGGCCGCTCTGGAGCGCCGGCTTGAACGATTTATCGTTCAAGTTGCCTCAACGGCGCGAATAACACGGAATAGGCGGATGCCGCATAAGATACTGCAGGATATACGCCTACAGATCTTCGCGTGAAGGAGAATGATGATACTTATGCCACAAACCTATGACGCCAGCCTCCATGGAATAGCGGTCGCGCAGGCTCCCTATGCGGCTGCGGGAAGCGATTGCGGCTGTGGAGGAAAGCGTGCCGTCACGCCGCTGCCTGCTATTTTGGATGGAGGAATTGTTCCCATCGGTCCTTTGGGACCGTGGGGACCGATTGGACCGGGGCTATGGGGGCCAGGTCCGTGGGGTCCGGGACCTTGGGGGCCGGGGCCGTGGGGACCGGGACACGGGCACGGACCTTGGGGGCCGGGGCCGTGGGGACCGGGACATGGGCCGGGCCCTTGGGGGCCGGGGCCGTGGGGACCGGGACATGGGCCGGAACCTTGGGGGCCGGGACATGGGCCAGGGCCATGGGGACCGGGGCACGGGCATGGTCCGGGACATGGGCACGGACCGGGGCATGGTCCGGGACATGGGCACGGACCGGGGCATGGTCCGGGACATGGGCACGGACCGGGGCATGGACCGAGAATGGAGCAAGGACCGCGACTTGAGCAGCCATTCGATAATGAGCCGTCTGATGAAATTGAGCAAGCAACGGAATTTGAGCCGATACCCGGGCACGCGACAGGATCCGCCCTCGGCTTGGAATCCAGCCATATCGTGGGACATAGCCATAGACCGCTACAGGGTCATACCCCCGTCCACGAGCAGAGACCGGTACTGAGCCATGGACATGGACATAGCCACGGACACGATACCGGACACGGACATAGTCACGGACATGATACCGGACACGGACATAGTCACGGCACCGGACATGAAACCTGGCACGGACATAGTACCGGGCACGGGCCGTGGCACGGGTACTCGTTTCCACGGCCGCCGATTATCATGCCGTTCCCGCTCCCTTTTCCCTATCCGTATCCCCCCGGCCAGCAGCAAAACATGGTGACGGTCGCGATTAACGGAGGAAGCGCGTTTCCGCAAATTACAGGCGCGTACAGAATCGGCTACCGCCCAGGCCTGACGATCGGCGATGCGCTTGCGGGTTCGGGTGCGGTCAGCGTAGGCGCGGGCGGCCAGATCGTCGCCATAGGCGGCATCCCGATCGGAAGCGGCATCGGCTACCAACTGCGCTATAACGGCCGCGTCATTCCCGGCACGATGCTCCAATTCCCAGTCCAGCCGGCCGATACAATTTCGCTGGAGCTTACTTACGGCCAGCTCTAATATTTATCCGTCATCCTCAGCCCCCAGCGTGGGTCCAATGGATACACGGACGCACCTATGAACAAGCCTCCAAACCGCTTCACAAGCGGCTTGGAGGCTTTACCTTGCCATATATCGATTATTGAATCGTGAGCAAACTGCTACCGTATCGCCTTTCCTTTGCCCGACAGCAGCTTCAGTTGATCGTTCTCGTACCCGACTCTATAGGTTACCTGGTATTTGCTTAATACATATTCTCCGTCTTTTCGCTCATCCACGGACAATACGGCTGTTACGACCGCTTCGTCTCCGCCTTCGTTGACCGTGACATGGAGGTCGTCGACCACGACGTTGCGAGTCGTCAGGTAACCTTCGCGAAATTTGACGTAGCTGGTTCCTTCCTTCCAATTGCCCCCGAGCAGCGAATACGCATAAACGTAATCCCCGTTGTTCAAACTGTCGTAAAAATGCGAAACCAAATAACCCGCCAGCTGCTCCAGAGACGCTTCCCCGTCCGGATGCTCCGAATCTTCCGTCAGCGACAAGCCTGGCAGCATTGTCATTGGCTCCTTCGACCACCCTTCCGCCAGCGGCAGCACATTCGAGATCGGAATGCTGAACCCGATCGCACCGTCATCCAGACCGGCCGAGTTTATGCCGATGACCGCCCCCGTCTCCCGGTCGACGAGCGGTCCGCCGCTGTTGCCGGGCGCGATGGCGGCCGATATCTGGTACAAATCCTCATACGAGTACGGTTCGATCTGAAAGCTCCGGCCAACGCCGCTGATCATGCCCGTTGTTACCGTATTTTGGAAGCCGAGAGGACTGCCGACGGCGATCACCTCATCCCCGACCTCGGCCCGTTCATACCGCTGCATGGAAAGCGGCTCCGTCCCGGCGAGCTCTTTCACACGGACAACAGCTACGTCGATTTCGGTGCTGACGCCGATTACCTCGCCGTCCAGTTCCCGGGCGTCGGCGGTCTTTACCCGCACATGCCTGACCCCCGAAACGACGTGAGCGTTCGTAATCAAGTCTCCTTCATGATTGTAAAGAAACCCGGAGCCTTGCGATCCCGTATCCGTTTCGATCATGACAACCAGCTTTTGCGTCTCGAAAATAACGTCCTTCAGCGATTTTTTCTTTTCGCCGATTGCCAGCAGCGGAGCTCCGGTCAACCGCTCCGGCACCTCGGCCCTTACGTAAAGTCCGGCTGCCGCACCGCCGCCCATAATGATTACGGCGCCGATAATACCTGCCCATATCGTTTTTTTCATGAATGGATGCGCCCCCTTAATCCAAATACCAGGTGGCATGGTCCACCACAATTTCCGTTTCATCGTTATAAACGCCGTACAATACGGCCGTAAACGTCATTTCCTCACCCGGCTCAATATAATTCGGCACGACCGATGCCGTCCCTCCGCCCAGACGATTGCCTTCCTTATCCAGCACGGAATATTCGATGCTGACGGAATAGATCGGCCTGGTAGCTTTATTTTTCAAGTAACCCGTAATTGTCAAATCGCCGAATTCGTCGAGCAGACCTTCGGTGCGCAGCACTTCGACCGCAGCGGTCTGATTGATCAAATCTTCCTCGGCAGCCCGTTGCATCGCTTGCTCAATCCGCTGCTGCTCCCTTTGGACATAGGCGTTTTGTTTTTCTTTGACTTCCGCCTTTAATGCCAGCAGCTGCTCGTCGCCCTTGGCCCAAGCAAGCGCTTGATCGATTAGCAGAACGGCCCCGGAAAAGCTCTTTTTGTCAACCAGATCGTCGACGTTCTCCTTCGTAATGTTTCGAATGCGGGCAATGATCTCTTCCCGGAGGGCGTTCGCCTCTTCCCCGATCAAACCGTTGACGACGTTGAGCAGCTCCCCATGCTCCTTGACGGTTGTCAGGCTCTCCAAATCGGCGGTTAACTGTATAATCGTCAGCTTCATATTATATTCGGCCAATTTCTCGTTCATCTTGTCGTAGATCGGTTCCTTACGGCCGCTCAGCTCGCTCTGGAAATCTTCAAACGACTTTTCCGCCTCGCTTGCGAGGCCTGCGGCCAGCAAACGCTCCGTTTCCTGTGCCATCTCATCCAGCTTCAGCACATGGTGAATGATCTCTTCGTCCGCGGCAAGCGACTTGAATTCCGGCCGGGCCGCCTTCGCTTCCGACAGCAAATCCAAAGCTTCTTCATATTTGCCGCTCAAAGCCGCCGCCTTCGCTTCGGACTGCAGCTTAAGCACGCGTTCGTTCACATTTTGCTCGTAATCATAATAAAAGTAAACGACTGCCGCGACAACAACCGCCAGGCACGCCAGAAATGCCGCCACGATCCAGCCGCCCGCGCCGCTTCGCCCAGCTTCCTGCCGACCGGAAACATCCGGCATCCTGCCGACGTCATCTATCGATTTGTCTATCGCCAAGGCCGCCGCTTCTTCCGATAGGGCAGCGGGCCAATCATCCGTCTGTTCCGATAGTGTGCCTGCCTGAAGCTTTCTTCCGCATTGGCTGCAATAAATCGCATCCTCCGCAAAGCTTCTGGCGCAATGATAGCAATGCAATGACCGTCAACTCCCGCTCCGTATACTCTCTCTATGATCAGACTTTTCTGTGCGTTCTCCATGCTAGTCTTGACTTGCTCAGCCTGCTATTTTCTCTACTTCTCTATTCTATAACAAACAGTAAATAATCTCCATTTCAAATTAGTGGGAAGTTGCGAGTCTTCGAGAAAGCTGTATGGCTGAAAAGCGGACTTGCAGCGCGGAGAACTCACCGGCGGCGAAGCTGTAAGACCGGAATTCAGCCTTTCAGCGGGGGAGCCGCAACGGCGGCGGGGCTGCAAGACCGTAAATCAGCCTTACAGCGCGGGAAACGCACCGGCGGCGAAGCTGTAAGGCTGAAAATCAGCCTTACAGCGCGGAGAACGCACCGGCAGCGGGGCTGTAAGGCCGGAATCCAGCCTTTCAACGGGGGAGCCGCACCGGCGGCGGGGCTGCAAGGCCGGAATTCAGCCTTACAGCGAGGGGAGGCCCCGGCGTCGCCGCAAATCAGTCTCGGAGCCCCAGCCGCTCCGTCAAATACTTTCTCACGTCGTCGGCCAAGTCGGGGCGCTCCAGCGCAAAATCGATGGTCGCTTGCACGAACCCGAGCTTGTCGCCGACGTCATGCCGCTTGCCGTTGAAGCGGAAAGCGGTTAAAGACGCGGCGCGGTTCAGCTCCTGCAAGCTGTCGGTCAGCTGAATTTCTCCCGACTTGCCGGGCTTGGTCTGCTCCAGCAAGCCGAATACGGCCGGATCGAGCACGTAACGGCCGACGACCGCGTAATTGCTGGGCGCTTGGCCCGGCGCGGGCTTCTCGACGATATCCTTCACTCTGGCGACCGAACTGCCCGGCTCGATGTCGACGATGCCGTACTTATGCGTCTGATCCCAAGGCACTTCCATTACGGCGACAACGGAGGACGCGGTCTGTTCGTAAATGTCGATCATGCTCCGAAGGCATGGCGGGTCCGACACGAGAATATCGTCTCCCAGCAGCACGGCGAACGGCTCATCCGCAATGAAGCGGCGGGCGCACAGCACCGCGTGGCCGAGTCCGAGCGGTTCCTTCTGACGGACATAATAAATATCGGCAAGACGCGAAATTTGGCGCACGACCGACAGCATCGTTTCATTGTTGCGCGCCTCCAGTTCCGCCTCCAGCTCGACCGACTTGTCAAAATGGTCCTCGATGGCCCGCTTATGGCGTCCGCTAACGATGACGATGCTGTCGATGCCGGAAGCGACGGCCTCCTCCACAATATATTGAATGGCGGGCTTGTCGATCAGCGGCAGCATTTCCTTCGGCTGCGCTTTCGTGGCGGGCAGAAACCTCGTTCCAAGGCCGCCGGCCGGAATGACTGCCTTGCGGATTCGATTGCTCATCTCTTTTGGGAACTCCTCTCTGCTTGTGCAGTGCTATTTTGTCTGGCAAGCGGCAACGAATGTTGCCGTCCTTCGAAGGCGCAGCATACGTTTCGCGTAAGCCCGTAAACTCCGCATAAAGCGATTCTATCGGATAAGGTACAAAAGCTGTTACAACCATCATACCGTTTTTTACCTAATTTCGCCATTAGGACAACCGCATGCAGCGATTCGATTCCCGTTCACGTTCGCATCCGGTCCTGCATGAAGTTTGGATGAACTGTATTGACAATTATTACAGTTTGTAATACGTTAGTTCTATAGAAAATAATCCGGATGCTGATTAGCGAACTTGCAACGATCCGATTACGAATGGAGGTTCTTCCTATGTATAAAACAATCATTATCGGTACGGGGCCGGCGGGCCTTACGGCGGCCATCTATTTGGCCCGCGCCAATCTGGAGCCGCTGGTCATCGAGGGCTGGCAGCCCGGCGGACAATTGACGACGACGACGGAAGTCGAGAACTTTCCCGGGTTTCCGGACGGCATTCTGGGCAGCGAGCTGATGTCCAACATGCGCAAGCAAGCGCAACGTTTTGGCGCGGTGTTCAAAACCGGCTCCGTCACCGGCGTCGACTTCAGCAAACGACCCTTTACGCTCGAGGTCGAAGGACACGGACGGCTGCAGGCGGAATCCGTCATTCTGTCGACGGGCGCCTCGGCCAAATATTTAGGCATCCCCGGCGAACGGGAAAATGTCGGCCGCGGCGTCAGCACATGCGCCACTTGCGACGGCTTTTTCTTCCGCGGCAAACGGATTATCGTTGTGGGCGGCGGAGATTCCGCCATGGAGGAAGCGAACTTCCTGACCCGCTTCGGCTCGGAAGTGCGGCTGGTTCACCGCCGCGAGGAGCTGCGCGCCTCCAAAATTATGCAGGACCGCGCGCGCGCCAACGAAAAGATCGTATGGAGCCTGAACCGGACCCCGCTGGAAGTCGTGACGGACGACAACGGCTTGCGGGGGCTTCGCGTCCGCAACAACGAGACCGGCGAAGAAGAATTGCTGGAAGCGGACGGCCTCTTCGTCGCCATCGGCCATACGCCGAACACCGGCTTCCTCGGCGGCCAAATCGCGACGGACGAGCAAGGCTACATTCTCGTCAATCCCGGCTCGACCGCGACCAGCGTCCCCGGCGTATTCGCCTGCGGCGACGTCCAGGACAACATCTACCGCCAAGCGATTACGGCGGCGGGCAGCGGCTGCATGGCGGCGCTCGACTGCGAGCGTTATCTCGAACAGCTGGCTCATGAGGCCGCGCACGCTTAATCGGCTGAATTAACATTTTTTTCTGGCAATTTCGCCGCGGTTCGTGTATAATGATAAAAGTTGAGAGTTCAAAATATAAAGGCACTGCTACCGCATACCTATGTTCATATACGCCTCGCGTGAGCGGCGCTGAACGTAACAGGAGAAGGTACAACCTCGGCATTCGTCCAAGGTTGTGCCTTTTTCGTTATGTACAGGTATGCCTCCCCCTACATTATCAAACCAAAGGAGACATGTTCACATGATGCTGGAAGCGATTTATCACCGTCCGAAATTGAATTGGGCCTACGCTTACGACAACAAGACGCTTCACCTCCGGCTGCGCGCCAAACGCGGCGACGTGAAGCAAGCCGCCGTCGTCGCCGGAGACAAATATTGCTGGAGCCAAAGCGTCTGTACGATTCCGATGCGCATCTTCGCCTCCGACGAACGATTCGATTATTGGGAAACGGCCGTCATCCCTCCATTTCGGAGACTGCGTTACGCTTTTCAACTGCAGAGCGAGACCGAAGCCGTCTTCATGACCGAAAACGGTTTCGTCACGGAGCTGCCGGACAATCCGAACACGTTTTTCGATTTTCCATACATTAATCCGGTCGACGTGCTGCAGCCTCCGGCCTGGGTCAAGGACGCCGTCTTTTATCAAATCTTTCCGGAACGCTTTGCGAACGGAGACCCGTCGCTCAATCCTCCGGGAACGGAGCCGTGGGGCGGCAAGCCTACTCCCCGCAACTTTTTTGGCGGCGATCTGCAAGGCGTCATCGATCATTTGGACCATATTGCCGGACTCGGCGTTAACGCGATTTATTTCACGCCGCTGTTCGAAGCGACGACCAACCACAAATACGATACGCAAAATTATTTGAAGGTCGATCCGCAATTCGGCACGAACGAAAAACTGAAGGAGCTGGTGGAGGCTTGTCACGCCCGGGGCATTAAAGTGCTGCTGGATGCGGTATTCAATCATTCCGGACGCACCTTCCCTCCTTTCGTGGATGCCCAGAAGTACGGCAAGGCTTCGAAGTATGCGGACTGGTTCCACGTGCGGGAGTGGCCGCTTCAAGTGAAGGACGGCGTGCCGACCTACGAAACGTTCGCTTTCGAGCCGCTGATGCCGAAGCTGAATACGGAAAATCCGGAGGTCAAGCAATATTTGCTCGACGTAGCCCGTTACTGGATCGAGGAAATCGGCATCGACGGCTGGAGACTCGACGTGGCCAACGAAGTCGACCATCAATTTTGGCGCGAATTCCGGAGCATCGTCAAATCGGTTAATCCGGAAGCGTATATATTGGGAGAGATTTGGCACGATTCGATGATGTGGCTCCAAGGCGACCAGTTCGACGCCGTCATGAACTATCCGTTTACGAACGCCGTGCTCGACTTCTTTGCGAACGAAACGATCGACGCCGGACGATTTGCCGATGCGATCGGCAGCCAGCTGGCCGCTTATCCGGAGCAAGTGACGGAGGCGGCGTTCAACCTGCTGGACAGCCACGATACGCCCAGGCTGCTGACCAAATGCGACGGCCGGATCGAATCGATGAAGCTTGCCGCGCTGTTCCAGCTTACCTATCCAGGCACGCCGTGCATCTATTACGGCGACGAGGTCGGCCTCGACGGCGGCAACGATCCGGACTGCCGCAAATGCATGGAGTGGGAAACGGACAAGCAAAACCGCGATCTGCTTCGTTTCTACACCGATGCCATCGCCCTGAGGCACCGCCATGCCGCCCTGAGGAGCCCGGACATCCGGTTCGTTCATGCCGAATCCGGCGGCGGCGCGCTGGCGTACGAGCGGCTGCACGGCAGCGAGAGGCTGCTCGTGGCCATGAACGCAAGATCGGAAGAGACGGCGCTTGAACTGACCGTGGCCCCCGAGCCGGCAAAGCGGGAATGCGGATATCCCGTAGAGTTCCGCGGATTCGCTGAAGAAGATTCGACTGCCGACACTGCCGACACTGCCAACGCTGCCGCCGAGTCCGGGCAAGCAGGCGTTACCGCCGTTCAGCAGGTTGCTTCGGCAGGAGTCCATTCCGAGACGGGAGCCCGGCCTGAAGAGCTTCCAGCCGGTCCATCCTCTTGGAGCGTATTGTTCTCCAACATGGACGATTATGCGGCCGGCTCCGTCATCGACTCTGATGCCGCCGGCACGCTCAGGCTGAGCTTGGAGGGGCACGGATACGTCGTCTTGAAGCAAATTCCCCGTTAATCGCAGTCTTCCAAGCGTCAATCCGCAAATATGACCGCAGGCCCGTAGACAATCGGGCCTGCGAAATGCGATAATCAACTTAATCGATTAATCCACGCAAGAGTGCCATCTCCAAGCAGCTTGCATCCGAACCGAGGCAGAGTAACCGGCTCTGCCGTTATTTATCGACATAACTTAACCGATTAAGTTATTATGAAAGGAGAGTTGCCTTTATGGAGACCGTGAAGCCGCAACAGACCTCCTCCCGTGGACTTATCCGCCCCTTGCGCCCGGCGCCGGCCGCCGGTCCCGGTACCGAGCCGCCGTCCATCTGGAAAAGCCGCGCCTTCCTGCTCGTCTTTACGGGCTACAACCTGTCTCTGTTCGGCAACACCTTCCACAGCCTGGCGCTGAATCTATGGGTGCTGCAAACGACGGGAAGCGCCAAGATGATGTCGCTCGTTCTGATCACGCAGATGGCGATCACGATGCTGTTCGGCTCCATTGCCGGCACGATCGCCGACCGGGTGAACCGGCGCACGCTGATGTGGGCGGCCGATCTGATCCGGTTTGCGCTTGTGGCGTTGCTTGCGCTGCTAATGGCCGTGCCGGGCTCGCCGTTTGTACTCATCCTGCTGCTGACCGCGCTGACCGCCTTCGCGGGCGTCTTGCGCACGCCCGCCTTTCAGGCCGCCCTCGCCGAAATTGTCGGCAAGGAACGGATTGCGCAAGCCGTCGGCGCCATGACGATCTCTGACAATATGGTCCGGATCGGCGGATATGCCGCGGGCGGCATCGCCACGGCCGCCTTCGGCGGCGCCGTCGCGGTCGCCGTCGATGCGCTGATGTTTCTGCTGTCCGCGCTGCTCGTCCTTGCCGCGGGGGCGTTCCCGTTCGCCAAGGAGCGGGAAACTCCGGAGAAGCGGGAGCGGACTTCCTTCCGCGCGGACTTTATAGCGGGACTCCGCTTCGCCGGAAACGACCGCTTGACGCGAACGATTATCGGTCTGCTGCCGTTCGTGTTGTTTTTTTTCCTGTCTTCCTTTATGTTGATCCAGGTTATGGCCGTCCAAGTGTGGAGGGTAACGCCTTTCACCCTCGGACTGATCGAGGCTTGCATTCCGCTCGGCTATATTATCGGCTCCATCCTGATCATGACGTTCGAGCGGCGCATCGGACGCAGCGGCAAATGGGTGCTGGCCAGCGTCGTTCTGCTTGGACCCGCCTTTATATTTATCTCTCAGGCTTCATCCGCCATGCTCGCCCTGCCTTTTATTATGCTTGCCGGATTTTTGTTTTCCTTCAGCACGACGATTTTGCACATTCTGCTGCGCACCGCCGTCGAGCCGGATATGCTTGGACGCGTGTTCGGCCTGCTCGGTTCGCTGACGAGCGCCGCTCCGCCTCTCGGCCTGGCGCTGTTCGCGGCCTTGTCCGATCAGTACGGCCCGTCAATCGTCATCGCCTGCAGCGGGGCGGTCTTGCTGGCGGGAAGCTTGGCCGTTTCCCGAACGATATGGCGCATCGGCGAGCGGGAGCAAGTCGCGTCCCGCGGAAACCGCGACTAACGGGCGGCGCCCTTCCTTCCCTCCAGGCAACGCAAAAAAACTGCGCATCCGCGTAATCGGATGCGCAGCCGCTTATTATTTCAAGATGACCGATGTATACGGAGGCAGCGTCAAGGCAGCGCCGTCCAGCTTTGCTTCCGGATCGGTGCTTCGAGCGAGAACTTCAAACGCTCCGTATTTGTCGGAAGCGGTCCAGGCGACCTGCATCGTCCCGCCCGACAAGTTGTGCACGACAAGCACCCTCTCGTCCGCCGTCATCCGGATATAGGCCGCGACCTTGCCGTCCGCGCCTTCCAGCTTGAATTCGTCGATATCACCGTTCCGGAGCGCCGGCTCTTCGTTGCGCCAGGCGATCAACTCCCGGTAACGGCTGAGCAGCGAACGCCCGTCCTCCAGCTGGGCCTCGACGGATACGTCGCCGGCCTCCCGATTGTACCGGGAAGCGAGCCAGCTCGTTTGCCCTTCTCCGCCTTTCGGATCGCGATACCAGAGCATCGGCTCGCGAATATACTCGTCCGGCTTTATCCCTTTCATGCCGATCTCTTCGCCGTAATAAAGAAACGGATTGCCCGGCAAAGTAAGCAGCAACGCAGCTGCGGTCTTCGCATGGTCAACGTTGCCGTTCAGCACGCTCATAACGCGGTTCTGATCATGGTTGCTCAAGAAGGGCGCGTCCACGAACGTACCTCCCGAGGACTGCTCGTAAGCGCCGTAGACTCTGCCCAGCGAAAACGCCAGATCGGGATCCCTTTCCCGCGAAGCGGCGTCCAGCAACCGTCCTGCCAGATCGAAATGGAACGCGGAGTCCAGCCCTTGATCCAGGTATGGAGCGATGACTGCCGTTGAGTCCCACACTTCACCGATCAGGTAAGCTTCGGGATTCGCCTCGAGCATGCCGGACCGGAATTGCTGCCACCACGCTTTGTTTGCCGCCTGCACCTCCGGCGAATGCACGGTGGACTGGAAGTCGCCGTAAATATGTTTGGCCGCGTCTAGCCGGAAGCCGTCGACGCCTTGTTCGAGCCAGAATTGCCCGATTCGGATCATTTCTTCGCGCAGCGCCGGTTCCTCAAAATTGAAATCCGGCATGCCGCTCCAAAATACGCCGAGATATTTCAGCTTCCCGTAGCTGTGCCAAGGATTGCCGTTGCCGACGGCGCTGTCCTTCTTCAGCTCCGCCTCGTCCGCATCGGTGATGTGATACCAGCTGCGGTACGGGCTGTCCTCGTTCGCCAGCGCGTCCTTGAACCAGGGATGCTCGCTGCTGGAATGGTTCACGACAAGATCCATAATGACTTTGATGCCGCGCCGGTCCGCCTCGTCCAGCAGCCTCTTGAAGTCGTCCATCGTCCCGTATTCGGGATGGATCGCATAATAATCGGTGACATCATACCCGTGATAGCTGGGCGAAGCGTTGATCGGCATCAGCCAAATGCCGCCGATCCCGAGCTCCTTCAAATAATCCAGCTTGGCGGTAACCCCGTTCAAGTCTCCGATGCCGTCCCCGTCGCTGTCGTAGAACGAGCGGACAAATATTTCATAATAGACCGTGCCCGGCTGCTCGTCGGCTTCGTAGGAAGCCGGCGCCGCGGCATCTCCGCCCGCGCTGCCGTCCGGCGCCGGCTTAGCGCCGTTTCCGCTCTCCGCGCCGCCATTTTTCGGCGCCGGCGAAGAACCGCTGCCGCTCGAATCCCCGGACGTGCATGCTCCAAGCGTCAGCAGCAGCAGCGCCGCCGCCAACATAGCCGCAACCGTCCTTCTTCTGCTCGCTACGGTCATCCTTTCATCGCTCCGGACGTCAGGCCTTGTACGAGGAAGCGCTGCAGAATGAGGAACAAAATCGTAATCGGGATAGCGATAATGACGCAGCCTGCGGCAAACAGCGTAAAGTTACTGTTCGTCTGCGAGGCGATCAATTCGTACATGCCGACGGCCACCGTATAGTTGTCCTTCGATCGAAGCACGAGACGGGCGAAAATAAAGTCGCCCCATACGCCCGTGAACGACGTCAGAGCCACAAACGTCAAAATCGGCTTCGACAGCGGCAGCATAATTTTCAGAAACACCTGCAAATGGCTGGCTCCGTCGATCCGCGCCGCTTCGTCCAGGCTGCGGGGAATCGTATCGAAATAACCTTTGACGATAAAGCCTCCCAGCGCGGCCCCCGCCGAATACACAAGAATCATCGCGATATGCGTATCGAGCAAATTAAGCTGCAGCAAAATGATATAGATCGCGATCATGCTCATAAAGCTCGGGAACATGCCGAGAATGAGCATAATGGTCAGCATCGTCTTGCGCCCGCGGAACCGGAACCTGGACAACGCGTACATGCTGAGCGTCATTAAAAATACGGAGCAGATCATCGTAAAAAAGGCGATTTTCAGCGTATTCAAATACCAGATATCAAACGTGTACTGCGTGCCGGTAAACAGTGTTTCGTAATGAGCGAGCGTCCATTTTTCCGGAAAAAAGTTTTTGCTGTACAACGACCCGCCCGGACGGAAAGAGGAGACGACAACCCATATGGACGGATAAAGCGCACACACCGACAAGATGATCAGCATCAAATAGCTGAGCGTCAGCCGCACGAAGCTGTTCTTTTGGCTCATGACAGCATATCCTCCTCTTTGAACGATTTGGTCCGGCGGAAGCTCCAGATCGAGATCGACGCGATCATAATGAAGATCAGAATGCCGATGGCCGCGGACATGTTGTATTTGTTATTGACGAGCGTCAAATTGAACAGCCAGGTGACGAGCAAATCGGTCGAGCCCGCGAATTGATAGTCGCCTTTGGCCGGACCGCCCCCGGTCATCAGGTAGATGACGTTAAAATTGTTAATGTTGCCCGCAAATTGCGTAATGAGAATCGGCGCCGTCGCAAACAGCAAATACGGCATCGTAATGATTCTGAACTTCTGGAAGCTGGTCGCTCCGTCGACTTCGGCGGCCTCGTACAAATCGCGCGGAATGGCCGTCAGAACGCCGAGCGCCAGCAGCATGCTGACCGGAATGCCGATCCACATGTTGACGAGAATCAACGTAACCTTGGCCCAGAACGGATCCGTCAGCCACGGCAGCCCGTCAAGGCCGAAATAGGCGAAATATTGGTTGATCGGACCGAATTTGGCGTTAAACAGGTTGCGCATGACGAGCAGCGATATGAGCTGCGGAATCGCATACGGAATGATGTAGATCGTCTGCCACATTTTTTTGAACCGGATGCCCCTCGATTGAATGAGCAGCGCGACCAGTATCCCGCCAAAGTAACAAGTGACGGTGGCAAGCACCGCCCAAATGACCGTCCAGACGAGCAGTCCGAAAAAGGTGTTGCTCCACGATTTCATTTGCAGCAAATCGATAAACGTTTGGAAGCCGACCCAGTCGACGAGTTTGGCCGGCGGTATATGGTTAGGCGCCGAGTAATTCGTAAACGCCAGCATAATCGAGAATAAAATCGGCATGATCGTAAAAAACAATACGCCGAGCACCGGAAAAAACAGCATAAAGTAAGGAAAATGGTTAACCGTTACATGGTTCCACGAGGCCGCAAAATCGCGAACCGCTTTGCCTTCGTCCCGCTTTTTTCCGTTTTGATACGCATCGTAAATATTCAACGCATAAATGAGCACAAATACCAGTAACACCAGAATGACGATAATGCCGTCCAGCATCAAAAAGATCGAATGGTCTCCCTTGACCAATTCGGTGGATTTGCCGACTTTAACAAACTTCTGCGTCGTCTCCCCTAGCGTAACCAATCCCCAGATGGCGTGGCCCAGACGGGGAACCAGATAATAAAGCCCTAATGCCTGAACACAAAGGAAAACAATACCCTTCAGCCACTGCCGGTTGTACAGCTGGCCAAGCCCTTGCAGCGCTACCGAAAGTATGGCCGCGGTATTACGATGCCGCTTCATCATGGTCCGGCTCCTCTCTTTAATGAACGGAATGAACGGTTTCCCCGCTTAGGGCGGGGAAACCGTAAAGCATTCCATGTTTGCGTGCGCTACGTTTAGTTCGTTCCGATGCTGCTCTTAATTTGTTCTACGGCATTGTCGAGCGCTGTTTTCGGATCTTTGCCCTCGTTCCAAATTTCGGAAATTGCCGATGTGATCGGATTCCATACGCTGCCCATTTCCGGAATGGAAGGCATTGGAGTCGAGTTCTCAAACTGCTGAAGGAACGCTTTGACAATATCGTCGTTGGCAACCGCCGGATCGTTGGCCGCTTCTTCGTTCGAAGGCAGCAAGCTGTTCATTTCAAAGTTTTTCATTTGAGCTTCTTTCGTCGACAGGAAGCGTGCCAGCAATTGCGCTGCCTGCGGATATTTCGAGTTGGCGTTGACGTAATAAGCCTGAACGCCGGAGAACGACGTCATCGGATTGTCTCCGATTTTCGGAAGCGGAGCTACCCCGAAGTTAATGCCGTTGCTTTTGTAATCGGCAATCGCCCAAGGGCCGTTGACGTCCAGCGCGAGCGACCCGTCCAGGAACAAGCCTTTTTTGATATCGAAGTCGATATCCCCGGTATTCAAAGGAAGCAGCTTCTCTTTGATTTCGACCATTAGGTTTGCGCCTGCAACGGCGCCGTCGTTGTTCAAGCCGATATCTTCGCTGTTCGTATTGTCGTCCCCGAACATGTATCCGCCTTGCGAAGCCAGAAACGCAAAATTGTAGAAGAATTGCTGCAATTCCCAAGCAAACGTAAATTTATTATTGGCTGGATCGTTAAACGTTTCAGCAAACTTGAAGATATCGTCAAAAGTCGCGGGCGCTTCCGCAATCAAATCTTTATTGTAAAACATGGCATAGGTTTCAACCGACCGGGGATAACCGTACAAAATGCCGTCGAATGAGACCGCTTTGACCGTTTTTTCGGCGTTTTCGCTCACAACTGCTTGCTCGAATGCCGTATTCGGCAGCAGCAGTCCGGCGGAGGCGGCGTTGCCGATATGGTCATGCGGGAACAAAAGCACGTCGGCTGCGAGACCGGCAGGTCCGTCCGTCATCAGTTTGTTGACTTGGTCCGTATTGCCCACTTCTTCGAATTTGACCGGCACGCCGTATTCCTTTTCGAACTCGGCGCCCATTTCCTGTAGGAATTGCGCTTGATTGTTGGCGTCCCAAATGACCAGGCTCGCTCCGGCTTCCGGCGTCAGTTCCGCATCGTCGTCTCCCGCATTGCCGGGATTCTCCGTCGGCGTGTTGCTGCCTCCGTTTGCGGTTGGACTTGCGTTGCCGCCGTTGCCTCCGTTGTTGCCGCTGCATGCGGCCACGACAAACAAAGCCGCGATCATGGTCATGACAAACCATTTTTTCATCGTACGATCCCCTTCCTGCTTCTAAAAAAATTTGTTCGAACCTAAACGCTTCCAAACTTGACGGTTTTGCTTTGGAACCGCCGCAATGTCTGCCCCTGCTGCCGGCCAGCCGCTTCACCGGTCGGTCGCCTGATTTGACGATAACGTCCGGCCGCGGGCTCCCCCGCCGATGCCGCTTGCCCCTTGTGTACGGCGTGTTTGCAAATCATGCATCGCATGTGCAAACGTTTGTCCACTTCTTGCAAAAACAGCGATCATCCAGTCCCAAACTTTACCTGTCATAAAGTTCTCCAACGTTCAAATCGCAATGAAAGCGTTCTATTCGTGCCCTTACTATACAACAAACCACCCCGTTTGTTAAAACGTTTGCACAGTTCGTTTTCCCCGCTTTCACCAGGTAATCCTTTTATTTTCTCCGATTACCTCCGAATTACTCACTATTTCAACATTTGTGCAGCGGGCATTAACCATATATATTTACTGTAAAGCTGCGATTGCGCGGCATTTGCACTGCGCGCGGCCGTTTTGCGGTATACTGGATGGATAACGAGAAAGCGTTCATGCAGCGTACTCGGCTTTGAAGCAGATTGACAGGGGGACAAATCCTAGTGGTCACTATAAAAGATATTGCAAAAGCGGCGGGCGTATCGCCTTCCACCGTATCCAGGGTCGTATCCAATCATCCCCGGATCAGCAAGGCGACGTCGCAAAAAGTGAAACGAATTATGGAGGAAATGGGCTACCATCCGAACGTGATGGCCAAAAGCCTCGTTTCCAAAACGACAAAAACATTGGCTATCATGCTCCCTCGTCCTGCCGAAGAATTGTTCCAGGACTTTTTCTTTGGCGAGCTGCTGCGCGGAATTCTGACTCAATCGACACGCTCCGGCTACGATATGCTGCTGGCTGCCGCCACTTCGCCGCAAGATGAAAACGAAACCATTTCCCGGCTCGTGCTGGGGCGGCGGGTCGACGGCGTTATTCTGTTGTCCGCCAGAACGAACGACCCCCTCATCGACCTGCTCGATTCCTATCGGTTTCCAACAGTGTTGATCGGACGTTCGGGAGGCCATCATCAGCATATCCTGTCCGTGGACAACAACAACGAACAGGCCGCTTTCGATGCGACGCATCACTTGATCCTGCAAGGACATGAACGGATCGGCTTCGTCAGCGGCCCCCCGAACCTGACCGTATCCCACGACCGAATGGAAGGTTATCGCAGGGCCATGCGCGAAGCTGGGCTCGCCATTCGGCCCGAGTGGATCGTGGAGGGCGAATTTTTGCAGCAAAGCGGTTATCGGGCCATGTCGTTTCTGATGGGGATGCCGGAAAGGCCGAGCGGCCTGGTCGTGATCGACGATGTCGTAGGTTTCGGCGTGCTCAGAGGGCTTCACGAGCTGGGTTACAAGGTGCCCGGCGACATCAGCCTGGTCAGCTTCAACAATATCGCCTTGTCCGAGCTCGCGTCACCGCCCATCAGCTCGATCGACATCGGCACTTATCAGCTTGGCTACACCGCTTCCCAGCTGCTGATCAAACGGATTAACGAAGAAATCATTCATCAGCATCGGACGATTATTCCTCATCGCATGATCGTCAGAGAATCGTCCATATTAACCGTATCCAAAAGGAGCTAATTACAATGACAGACAACAAGCCGTTTCTCGTCGACGCCGTCATCGGCAATTCCTCCATGCTCGCCTCTCTCGGGCGCAACGGCCGCCTATACCGTTTATGGTGGCCGAATATCGACACTCCGCAGCATATGGACGCCATGCGCACGGGCCTGAAGATCGACGGGTCCGTGACTTGGTTTGACGGCGGCGAAGGCTGGAGCCACGCTTGCGGTTACGAGCCGCGGACGAATCTGTACCGGGTCGACGCCCATTCGGACCAATGGCCGATCGCCGTCGGCAGCTTGCACTACGCCGTGCCCGGCCGCGATATTCTGGTGCGGGAGTATACGTTTACGAATACGGGGAATACGGCCCGGTCGTTTGAATTTATCGTTCATTCTTCTTTTGTCATCAGCGAAAACCGTTTGTACAATACGACGATGTTCCAGCCTTCCGCCGATGCGCTGGTTCACTTTCGCCAAGGTTATTTTTTTGCGCTTGGAGGTGCAAACGTATGCGCAAAATATCAGTCCGGTCTCCCTTGGGAAGCGGCGGCAACCGCCGAACTGAACGGGAACAATATCGATATGCGGCCGGACGGCGCGATGTCCTGGCATTTTGACGATCTTGCCCCCGGCGCCTCGGTTACGATGCCTCTTTACATCGCGGCGGGACGGAATGAGCACGAAGCTTTGGAAACGCTGAGGGAAGCCAAAGGAAAAACCGGCTCCGAGTGGGCCGCCATAACCCGCACCTACTGGCATGAATATTTGGCCGCGGCGGCGCCTTGTCCGACGGACGACCCGGCCATTAAGGAGTTGTACGATCGTTCCCTTCTCGTCTTTAAGCTGATGGCGGACGAGAAGACAGGCAGCATTATCGCCGCTCCCGAATTCGACGAGCATTTCCAGCGCTGCGGCGGGTATTCGTTCTGCTGGGGCCGGGATGCCGCCTTTATTACGACGGCTCTGGACAAAGCGGGCCTCAGCCATTTGTCCGAACGTTTTTACGGCTGGACGTTGAAGGCCCAGTCGCCGGACGGCTCCTGGCAGCAGCGCCATTACCACGACGGCAGCCTCGCTCCGTCCTGGGGGCTTCAAATCGACGAAGGCGCGTCGATCTTGTGGGGCATGTGGCAGCATTACTTGTCGACGAGAAACGAAAACTTCGCCCGCAAGGTGTGGCCGGCCGTACTGAAGGGCGCAACCTTCCTGATGAATTTCATCGACGGGGACAGCGGCCTGCCGAAACCGAGCATCGACCTGTGGGAGGAGCGCGAAGCGTCTCACACGTACTCCTCGGCGGCGGTTTACGGCGGTCTGACGGCCGCCGCCAGCTTCGCCGAACTGGCAGGCGAAAGCTCGCTTGCCGGCGCATGGCGCCAAGCGGCCGCGCGCATCGCTTCCGTAATCCAATCGGAGTGCTGGAACGAGGATCGCGGCGTCTTCTACCGGGGCTTAAATCTGTCGGTCGGCGCCGACCGTTACGAGCAGGCTTTGCGGGAGGGCAAGCCGGCTTGGGTGCAGCAGCTCGACAAGGGTTACCGCAAGCACGTGCTGAAATACGATCCGATCGTCGACGTAAGCTTGCTAGGCATTTCCGTTCCGTTCGAAGCCGTGCATCCGACCCATGAGCATATGCGGCGTACGGCCGAGGCCGTTGAACGGGCCTTGACAGTGCCAGGCGTTGGCGGCATTCTCCGCTACGAGGATGACCGTTACGCAGGCGGCAATCCTTGGATTCTGACCACGTTGTGGCTGGCGCAATACCGGATTGCCGCAGGAGAGCTGGAAGCCGCCAAGCGGCTGCTCGTCTGGTCCGTCGATCATCGGACCGAAACGGGGCTGCTGCCCGAGCAGGTCGACAAGCAGACGGGCGCCACCGCCTGGGTAGTCCCATTGACCTGGTCGCACGCCATGTTCGTGCTGACCGTCTTCATGCTGGCGGAAGCCGAAGCCGGCCAGACCGCAGCGGCGGAGGCGAAGGCTTAACGCCCGCGACGACAGCGTCACGATGGCAACGGCTAGCTCAGCGCCGCTCGCGACGAGAACGTCACATGGCGGCGGCGCAGCGCTCGCGACGAGAGCGTCACGATGGCAACGGCTAGCTCAGCGCACTCGCGACGAGAACGTCACGATGGCGGCGGCGCAGCGCTCACGACGAGAGCGCAGAGCAGCGTCGCGCCGTTATTGCACCGGAATTATCTCCTCGCATTTTCTTTAGAATTAGAGCCGCAAGCCGACCGGTCGGTTTGCGGCTCTTTATTGTTGCCTGGACCGCTCCAAGGTCGCAGGCGAACTTGCACGCTTGCTGCGCTCCTGAATTACCCGCTGCAAGGTCGCGGACGAACTTGCACGCTTGCTGCGCTCCACAATTACCCGCTACAAGGTCGCGGGCGAACTTGCACGCTTGCTGCGCTCCACAATTACCCGCTCCAAGGTCGCAGGCGAACTTGCACGCTTGCTGCGCTCCACAATTACCCGCTGCAAGGTCGCGGACGAACTTGCACGCTTGCTGCGCTCCACAATTACCCGCTACAAGTGTGAACGGCAGTGGTAAAATCCCCAATAACGGCATTTGAAATTTCCCCATAATCGGCAGACAATCTCCCCATTGGGNGAGAGCGAATATGATCAGAAATGGGGAATTCTACGTGCTGAAACATATGAAACAGCAGGGCATGAGCACGACGCAAATCGCTAATGAACTTGGCCGCGATCGTAAAACGATTCGCAAATGGCTGCAAGAAGAAGGGCCGAAAAACTATGAGAGACGCAAGCATGAGCCGA
>Ga0065721_10049169_pt1 | contig 43082 bp, 32 predicted proteins | sample Mesricmetagenome_FD_59108 | JGI IMG/M metagenome (GOLD analysis project Ga0065721, IMG submission 59108) | Mesophilic microbial community from rice straw/compost enrichment Sample: eDNA_1 v2 (version 2) | ecosystem: Engineered > Solid waste > Grass > Composting > Bioreactor | place: USA: Davis... | reverse complement strand
TCTCGATCTCGATGATTTTCCCGCCGCTGCCGCTCTCGGCTTGGCCGATGGCCTCGCTCATCGTCGCTGGGTCGATTTCCGCCGCCGCCGTTCCGGTCTGGGAATCAAGCTTCGGCGGAGCGGTAATCGTACCGCCCGGGCCGACGGAAGGCGCCGGCTCCGATGTCGTCTTAGACGGCGGCGTCGAAGGCGCAGACGGTGTGGACGGTGTGGACGGAGTCGTCGGCGTTGGCGGCGGAGTTACCGTCTCGCCTCCGTCTGCTTCGGCCCTGTTTACCGTGATGTTGTAAGTTGCGGCTGCAATGCCGTCTTCGGCTGTGACCTTCACTTTGATTGGATTGTTGCCGACTTCGAGGGCGATCGATCCGTAGACCGAGCCGGTTACGCTCGCTCCGCCGTTAAGCTGCAGGGCGGCATTCGAATCGCTGGCCTCCGCCGTGACCTCGATTGCGTTCACGTCATTGGCTACGTCTACCGTATATTCGGTCTCTTCCGGCGCGAATGCGGGACTTAACGCTCCGGCGCTAACGGATAAGGCGCTTAAGCTGGCACTGTCGCTTCGCAATGTATAGGCGAAGGAGGAGGTTTTACTATGGAACTTACCGTTGGCGTATGCGCGAGCTCGTATCGTGACGGACGTCTCCACAGCAATCGGCCCTTCATAACGGAAGCCGTTAACCTCCGTCGGTTCGCTGCCGTCGACCGTATAATAAATATCCGCATTCTCGGTGTCGGTGCTTAGCGCGACGGGCGTCCCTCTGGAGACGGCTCCGGATTCCGGCGACGCTGTTGCCGCGGATGCCCGGTTGGCGAGATAGGCGACCGAAGCCGCCGAATTCAACGTGCTGCCGAACTTGGTTTTGTCGGTCAGGGAGGCCAGCGGCGTCGCGCGATCGATCAGCAAGCCGATGACTTCGGCCGGCGTCAAGCTGTCGTCCAGGGCGTACAGCAGCGCCGCGGCCCCGGATACGAACGGCGCAGCCATCGATGTGCCGTTCATGTTGCAGTAGGGTGTACTCGCGCAGGTGCTCCGAATGCCGTCGCCCGGCGCGGTCATATAGATCTCGGGTTTCCCGTAATTCGAGAAGCCGGCCAGGTTGCCGACAGAGTTCAAGGCCGCCACCGACACGATGTTGGGTAAGGCCGGATAACTTATTCCTCCCTGTTCGTTGTACACGGTAAAGTTGGCCGGGAAGACGGAGAATTCGCCATTGTCCATCCCGTCGTTGCCGGCCGCGGCGACGAACGTAATATCCGGGTGGTCCCGGATCAGCTCGTACATTAAGCGATCCAGGAAGCCGCCTCCGAAGCTCATGTTGACGACTTTCGCTCCGCGTGCCGCAGCCAATGCGATGCCCTCGTAGATGGCGACTCCGTCCATGTAAGCATTGCCGTCTTCCTTGGCCTTGATCGGCAAAATACGGACGGATGGAGCTATGCCCGCTATCCCGATTCCGTTGTTCGCCGCGGCCGCGATAATGCCGCTTACATGGCTGCCATGGTTATCGGTGTCCATCGGTTGATTCACGTTATAGTTTGCATTAGGGACAAAGTTGGTGCCGTTAAGCTCGGTCAGTTGTCCTTGAAGATCCGGGTGGTCGTAATTGACGCCGGAATCGATGACCGCGACGATGATGTCCGGATTTCCCGTCGTATAGGTCCAAGCCTCCAACGCGTTTACGCCGTATGTATCGGTATGCATTCCCCACTGGGCGGCCCAATCGGCGTCGTCGGGAGCATCGTCTGGAAATCCGGTCAGTCGGTATATGAAGTTCGGCTGCACGTACTCTACCCGAGGGTCGTCCTGCAAAGCCGCGACCGTCTCCAATACCTCTCCGCCCGTCTCATAGACAGCGGCTCCGTTGGCTAACTGCTGCGTTTGATTCAGTTCGATACCCGCTTGTTCGGCCGTCGACTCGAAGGAAAGCCCCGACATTAAGCCTCGTGCCGAACGCTGCTCCTTGAACTTGACGATGACTTCTCCCGGTACGTATTCCGTATCGGACAGGCCGGCCCACACCGTTCCGGCTTCTTCCGCCGCGTAGGCGGTGTTTGGCGCAGCCATTGCCGCCGTCATTCCGAGCAGCATGCTGAAGACTATCGTCCATACCGCTATTCGACCGAATCTTCTTTTCCCCATTGTGCCCTCCCGCAGGCTGGATTAAGGTTATCCGCAAGATTGATAGATTAGTAGGCAAGGCAGCTCCGTTTTCATTGACGATTCAGCAAGTATACAATTCGCTATCCTTATCTGAACCGTCTCCGACAAAACGCATTCATCGTCCCAAGGACGCCTAAGGCGTTTTGCTTGCGTATAGTCTTTATTCTAATTTAGATGAGTTTGCCAGGACAACCGTAGAATCATTCTCTTCATCAAATCCACCGTTGTGAAAATAGTTGTAATGGCCTCCTGCGCGCAGTATTCTTGAGTTAGTTGCAATAACACTCTATTGACGAAGGAGGGAGTCGTTTGACTGAACGCCAAAAGCCGGCCGCAGCCGGGAAGGACGCAACGGAATCCCACGGTCCGTATATTTCGGCGATTTATCGCCACATGCAGGTGTTGATCTCCGGCGAGCTTGCTCCTTATCGAATCGGAAGCGGGCAATACATCTTTCTGATGGCGATAGCGTCCAAGGAACCCCTCACTCAGAAAGCGCTGAGCGAGAGACTGCTGATCGACAAGACGACGACCGCCAAGGCGATCGCCAAGCTCGAAGCCGAAGGATACGTGCGGAGAGAAGCGGATCCGGCCGACAACCGTTATCAGCTGCTTTACTTGACGGAAGCGGGACGCGAAGTCGTTCCGAAGGTGCAGGAGGCGCTCGGGCGCGTCAAGAATCAGACCCGCAAGGGCATTTCCGACGAACGGTATGACCAGTTGTTGGAGTTGCTGAAGATCGTGCTTCGCAATCTGAGCGAACGGGATAGACCAGAGGAGTAATGGAGTGAGAAAAGGGTTTGGAGGATGGCCGCACGGGAAAGGGGAGCCTGAAGCCCAAGCGGCCAATGCGGTCGTCGTTAACGATCACATTGGCGTGTGCGGAGTACTGATCTGTTGCCGAAGCTAAGCGGCTTTTGCCGGTCTGAACGCTTGAACGATCTGCTGAACGATCAGCAGCAGCACCCCCGCGAACACCCAGATATCCGCGAAATTCATCGTCGCCATTTCGGAGAAATAGAGGAAGTCGGTCACCTGATTGTACAGGAGCCGATCGATGGCGTTGCCGAGCGCGCCGCCGATGATGAGGGCTGTGCAGACCTGCACGAACGTTCCGCGCAGCTTGCCCTTCTGCCGCATGTAGATCGCCGCGGCCGTCAGCGCAAGCACCAGAACGGCAAGGGCTCTTCCCCACCCGTGGAACAGGTTGCCGGTAGAGCCCGTGTTGACGAGGTGGATCAGCTTGAAGCCGATGCCCGGAATTTCTGCCGTCTGTCCCAGCTCGAGCTGCATGCGGATCGCGACCTTGGTCGCGATATCAATGACCAGAGCCGCCGCGATAATCAGATAGAAGTACATCGCAATCTCCTTGTACCTTAAGACTTGTCGGATAAGGTATGTTTTCCTCATTAACGTACTCTATTTCTCCTTATCTTTCAATCCAAGGCTCCAGAGATGGCAGATGAGGGCTTCTTCTCCGATGCGCAGGGACGTTCCGATTACGAGTCGGCCTGCCGCAGCTTTCCCCTCCAGATGCAGTAACCCGTACCGACGTAAGTCAATCCCCAGAACAGCGCGAAAAATTTGTACTCCGCAATGGGAACGAACATGAACAGCAGCATGAGGATGAGAAGACCCACGATCCAGCGCGGAAACACCTTGGCCCGATAGGTGACGAATGCGAACAGCACGGTGCCTCCCGTCAAGGCGGCCAGGCTGATCAGCGACGACGCCATAACCATCGGGGCTTCGCCGGACAATTGCGACGGGTCGGTTACGGCAAAGGTGGAGAAGACGAACGCCGCCGTCATGATATTGCCCAGCGTGATGGACAGGACGCTGATCAGGCCGAGCGCGCCGCTTTCCTTTGCCTGCACGGTGTAAAACACAATCGAGCCAATCGACATCAGGATGCAGGCAATATAGCCGCATACGAGCTCGGGCAGGCTGTCCGTTCCCCAGATCAACGCCGTCGGCGTCATGCCCATGCGGGCTGTCCCGGCCAATAGACAGATGATAGCCAACCATTTGATCGATCTTGCGTCAATGCTCACAGTAAATCGACTCCTTTGTTTTCGTCTGCCCCTAATCTTATTCGCCGCTCCGGTCGTTCGAAAGAGGAGGCTCTTATCCTTCGGCAGGAAGATCGGCTCCCGGTTTCGGGAGCACGGGAAAAAATCGGGAAATTCACGCAGTGCACGCTCGGATAACCCGGGAAAGCCTTATAATAGAAGCATGAAAACGATGCGAATTCTGCGGCTGCTCGTCGGCCTCTTCTTCGCGGCGACAGCCGCCTTGTATGCGAAAGCAATACCGGCCTATTACGATGCGCTTCTGGCGCAATGCTTTGCCGACGGTTGCGGCCTGTCCGTGCCTCCGCTTGCCTTTGGCGGGGGGTTCCTGACCGCTCGCACGACGGCGGCCGCCCTCGTCGCGATCGATTGCGCCTTGACCGCGGCTTACTATGCTTCCGCGGCGACGCTGCTGTGGAAAGGCGCCCGCGAGCCGATGGGCATCGTGGCGGCGCTGGCGATGGTATCGTTCGGCACGTCGTTCCCGGTGCTTGCGGTTGTGGGCACCGCTCCCGAGTCCTGGTCGAGGCTGTGGTTCGACGGAGTATCGGCGATCGGCTGGATTTCCCTGTCGCTGTTTTGTCTGCTGTTCCCCAACGGCCGGTTCGCTCCTTCGTGGTCTCGTTGGGCTTTGCTGCCGGTGACCGCATTCGTTGTCGCGAACCTCGCATACGGGGGGAACTTCTGGGAGAGCGCAGGCTGGTCGGATTATTGGCAATTGATCTGGTTTCTGTGCTGGATGGGCTTGCTTATCAGCGCCCAAGCTTACCGGTTTCGCCGCGTCTCGTCGCCCGCCGAGCGTCAGCAGACGAAGTGGGTCGTCTACGGGGTCGCCGTCGGAATTGCCGGCTACTGCTTCGTCACTATGCTGTTCGAGCCGGAATTCCATCAGGGCAGAGCCTCGTACTTCATCGGACTGAATGCCTCGCTTCATCTGGTGCTGTCCGCCATTCCGGCAACGCTCACGCTGGCTGTGCTGCGCAAAAGGCTGTGGGACATCAATCCGCTCGTAAACCGGACGATCTTGTACGGAGCGCTCACCGTCTGCGTGGTGCTGATCTACACGGCGATCGTCCTGTACTTGGGCGCTCTGATCGACCATCGCAACGACTATATCGTCTCGCTGATCGCGACCGGCATCGTGGCCGCGGCATTCGGCCCTCTCAAAGAGCGGCTGCAGCGGCTGGTGAACCGTTGGATGAAAGGGCGCCACGACGATCCTTACGCCGTGCTGCTGGAGTTGGGAAACCGTATGATGCAGCCGATTACACCGCAAGAGATGCTGGAAGCGGCCGCCCGCCAAGTGAAGGAGGCGCTTCGCTTGCCCTACGCCGGCATTGCCGTCGGCATAGCCGGGCAGGAGACGCTGCTGGCGCAGGCCGGAGCGCTTCACGAACGATCCGCGGCGCAGGCGTTCCCCATCGTGCTGCAAGGGAAGACTCTCGGCACGCTGTATGCAGCCTGCCGTTCGGAAGGAGAAGCTTTCTCCGCGGAAGACGAGATTTTCCTGCAGGTGCTGCTGCGGCATATCGCGCCTATCGTCAACAATGCCGATATGCTGCGGAGCATGACGAGATTGGCCGAGGATTTGCAGGATTCGCGCGAGCGGCTGGTTCTTGCCAGGGAAGAAGAGCGGAGGCGGCTGAGGAATAACCTGCACGACGATCTGGCGCCGAAGCTGGCCGCCTTGGCGCTTCACGCGGCGACCGCGCGCAAGTTCGTGGACAGGGATCCCGCCGCCGCGTCGGCCATGCTGGATGAGCTGGGAGGCATGATCCGCGCCTCCGTCGAGGATATCCGGACGCTCGTTCGCGACATGCGGCCGACGGCGCTGGACCAGCTGGGGCTGATAGGGGCGATTCGCGCCCGGATGGAGGAGATGGCCCACTCCGCCGCGCTGATCGCGGGCGCCGGGGAGCGGCCGGGCCCAGAGTTCCGGTTCGAGCCGCCGGAGACGCTGCCCGGACTAAGCGCCGCGGTAGAGGTCGCCGTCTATCGCATCGTCACGGAATCGATCGTCAACGTCGTCAAGCATGCTCACGCCCGCGTATGCGAAATCCATCTCAGCCTCGACGGAGACAGCCGGCTGAGAGTCGAAGTGACCGATGACGGCATCGGCGTAGCGAGCCAGTCCGATTACGGGACGTCCGGCGGAATCGGGCTGCTGTCCATCCGGGAACGGGCTGCCGAGATCGGCGGTGAATGCGGCATGGACCGGCCGGCCGGCGGAGGTACCCGCGTATGGGCCTTACTGCCTCTATAGGAGTGGGATTATGAGAATTATCATCGCCGAGGATCACCCCATGTTTCGAAGCGGGGTGCGAAGATTGCTGTCGACTACCGAAGATTTGGAGGTGGTCGGAGAAGCATGCAGCGGGGAGGAAGCTGTCGAATTAACCGAGCGGCTGCAGCCCGATCTCGTGCTGATGGATATTCGCATGCCCGGCATGAACGGCATTGAAGCGACGCAGGTGATCAAGGAGCGGTGTCCGTCCGTATCGGTGCTTATGCTGACCATGTACCGCGACGACCACTCGGTGTTTGCCGCGCTGCGGGTCGGAGCCAGAGGCTACGTGCTGAAGGATGCGGAGGAAGAGGAGCTGCTTCAGGCGATCCGCATGGTCGGCAGCGGAGGAGCCGTGTTCGGTACGGGCGTCGCGGAGCGCATGATGCGGCATTTCGCGGCGCAGGCCGCTCCGTCGCAGCCGACAGCCGAATCCGGCACGGGGGAAGACGATCCGGCCGCGGCAGCGGAACTGTCCGCGATTCCGATCTTCGAGGAATTGACCCGTCGGGAAGCGGAAGTGCTGATCCGGATCGCCCGCGGCGACACGAATGCCCAAATCGCCGAGCGTCTGCAGATCAGCGCGAAGACGGTGGCCAACAACGTCTCCAACATTTTGAACAAGCTGCAGGTTATCGATAGGCGCGAAGCGCGCCGGCTCGTGCAGAAGTATCGTTTGACGTAATCGATGCGGCAGCCGCGTGCTAAGGGAGCAGATTTCGCCCATAGGCATATGATGGATTTATCAACCTATGGAGGGAAACCAAATGTATCTTGCCCCCGTCGCTTATCCGACCACCGCCGGCATTAACGCTCCGTACTATTACTACGGCTATGCGCTCGGATACCCCGCTGCTTACCGATATCCCGGGACTTATCCATATCCCTCGGCGCATCCGGGAATCACGCGTTCCGAAGACAGAATCGTGTTGAAGGATTACGGGAAGGAGCCGTTAGCCATTGATATCGAGGAGGCCGCGGAGCAGAACGACGCTTACCGAACTGCGCTATGGACGGGAGATCATCTGCAAGTCACCTTGATGAGCATCGGCGTCGGAGGCGACATCGGTCTGGAGGTACACCCGGACACCGACCAGTTCATTCGAATCGAAGAGGGACGAGGCGTCGTCCGGATGGGGAAGGACAAAGACAGGCTGGATAACGTGCAGCAGATTTCCGAGGGCTACGCCGTCATGGTACCCGCGGGAACTTGGCACAACCTCATCAACACGGGAGACGAACCGTTGAAAATCTATACGATCTATGCGCCGCCGCATCATCCGCCGGGCACCGTTCACAAGACGAAAGCCGAAGCGATGGCTGCGGAATAACGGATAGAAGGATTGCTGGAGCTGGAAATTACCGAAAGCTGTGCGGCGGACGCGTCCCGTCTGGAGCAGGTGTTGCAGACCTTGAAGCCGCTTGGCGTGAAAGTCAGCATCGACAAGCTGAAGTCGACCGCTCGTTTATCCTGCAGATGATGCAGCATAAGAAGAGCGAAAATCTCGTCAAAGCGATGATCACGATAGCGTACAATCTGCAAATTCAAGTCGTTGCCGAAGGCATGGAAGAGGTTGAACAAGTGGGGATGCTACGGCTGTGGGACTGCGATACGGCGCAGGGCTACTATTTCTCCAAACCGATCCCGGTCGATAAACTGCTTGCCGACTATCGTGAATGAAATAGGCGACAAAGAGCGTAAGCAACTATATGACGCTATGGTTTGATCATGGGGTTCACCCTTCGGGTAAAGTTTACAACTATGTAACGCTCCCGGGGATGTCGTCAACCGAAGCCGGCGCATATGCCGCCAATCCCGAGATCGCGATTCTCGCCAACAATTCCAGCGTTCAGGCCGTTAAGGAAACGAGCCTCAACATGATTGGAGCTAACTTCTGGACGAATACGACCAAAACCGTGGACATGATCACAAGCAGCCAGCAAGCTTCGGTAATGACCAAGGAGAATACGGGCAACGATCTTGAAGTGGCTGTGTCGGACCCGACGATGAATAATACGGGCACAATTGAACTGGAGCTCGCCCGCTCTGCTTCCGGCTTGGCGTGGAGCGACCCGGAAGTTACGGTTACGCAGATTAGCCCAACGATCAAGATCGCATTTAATGTTAGCGGAGCGAAGGGCAAGACAATTCGTGCGAAGTTTGATCTGAACTGAGCCTAGGGCTGTCTCATGAGCGAGGTTGCAGAGAGCAACTTGCTTGGCTTATGGGGCAGCCTTTTGCGGACAGCATCGATTAGGGGATCATTTCTTTTCCTTTAGTTTCATCTGTTCGCGTAGCTGTTCAATTTTCTCGATTGAAATGCCTGTTACTTTACTGATGTAAGCATTGTCCGCCCCTGTGTTGATCATTTCTTTGGTCACAAGTTCTTTACCTTTCTGTAATCCTTCCTGCAACCCTTCTTGTCGTTCTTTTTGAATAATATGGCCCAACACCTTCGACAGTCCCATGACCTGCTCGTCTCCTTCCATGCTTTCTAACCAATTATGCAAAATCGGCTCCTGCTTATGCTCAGGTAGATTCTCACGCAACATATTTTTCATCCATGTCATTAACTTCTGCTGGTTTTCTATCGGCAATTGTTGCATAACATGCAGCAGCTTGTGCAGCCGTTCGATTAACTGCGCCTGATCTTCTGCCTGATCGAGGAAGAACACAGCGCCTATTGTACTGGCAACAGTCAATAAATCTTTTTCCGTGTAGCGCGCCACGTCAATTAGAATATATTCAAAATTTAGCAGCTCTGAACCGAACCTGTCCTCATGGGATAACAACTGACGAAATTGTCGTTTTGCCGTCCACTTCGCTTTGCCATTATAGAGGACGATGGGCACGATCGGTGGCAATTGAAAGCTCTTGCGGTTTGCCATTCCTTCGGGCCTATTCTCCAACAAGTAGCGCCAAATCTCCACCTGATACAATAATAAGCGGTAAGGCATACGGTAATCGACACTGGACTGAAACTCCATCAAAATATAGAAAATAATCTCTCGACCGTTCAAATGGATGCGATAGACCAAGTCGGCTTCCTTGTGCTTGAAGTCAGGTAAAATAAACGAGTGCGGGATCTGCTCCAATTGATCTTCATCAACGATTGTCGTCCAGCCTCTTCTGACAAACAAGCGGAGCAGTTCCACAAATATCCGCTTGCTGGACAATAAAAACTTGTAGGATGTGTCGTGCGGCTGGTGAATAGCAGTCGTTTTCTCTTTTCGGCTACGCAATCCGTATCATCTCCAATTATAGCATGATGAGGTCGGTAACATTCATTGGGAAAATAAAAAAAGCCAAAGCCGTTTCCATAAAGGAAATAGCTTTGGCGTATGCTTTACGACCCATTTATAATTTACATGTCATCATTCATGTGATGTGCTTAGAAAATCTATGCACCATTTTTTGTAAAAACTCAAAATTAGACCATTTTATCTACGCTATTATCTTAATATGCCGTCCAGTTGTTTGTCAAATCTGGCGGCTTACCCCTCGTCTTCCCTCCATTCGTAAATGCCCTAGTCGTGAGCAGGTATCCCCTCGACTTTCTTCAATTGAAATCTAAATCGTTGCCTGAGCTGTTGAGGCGCAACGTTTCAGACTATCCTTCGTCTAAGTTAGCAAAGAGGTATCAGCGACTTGTAGGGGGCTGGTGGCGTGGTGCGGAAGGGGATATGGCTGCTTTTGGTGGTGATGACGATTTTGTCGGCGTGCAGTTCGGGGAGGTCTGAGGAGGCGAAGAGCAACGAACGGAGGCCGATCCCGATTCCGGAAGACGTCGTATCGATAGCGGTGTTGGATGGGGAAGGGAGCGTTCTGCGGGAGCACCTGGAGGTTGAGGTTCTTCAGCGCTTGCTGCAAGGAATCAAGAGCGCACGCCCGTCGTACATCGGTGATCCCGAGCAGTCGGGCGAAAGTTATGAGCTGGCGGTGCGCGGCGCGAAGCAGACTCGGACATTTGCCATTCAGGATATGAGCAAGACGAATGGTTGGGATGTCAGCGTTAAGCTGTATGTTTCGTTCCCCGATGAGGAGCGCGGCCAAGCTTGGGAGTTGAACACGGAGTGGATTCAACTGCTGCTCGATCCGGCAGTCGAGAAGGCGAAACCGGAGTTGATCGCTACAGTGGACGAAGACAGCGACAGAGTTATCCTGACGGCGAATCGTGATATCGATCTGCAATCCGTTCGGGATGCGGTGCAAGCCTCGCTGTTGCTGCGTTCGGATGCAGCAAGCTCCGCGGCGAAGCCGGATTACAAAATGACGGATCTGCGCCGGATTGTCGTTCTGTTCCCGGATTTGCCGGAAGAAGCCGAAATCCAACTGCAGCTGAACGAGGTTAAGGGTATGGACGGAGATCGCTTTGCTGTTCGTTCTTCCCAAAACGACGGCAAAATTACGGTTCGGCAAGGCCGGGCATGGAGCGGATTGCGCTGGCTGGATACCGCCGGACGAACCGTTCATGAGCATGGCTTCGATGGGGCTGCGCTAGTCCAACTGGCACTCGATTCCGCAGATAGGGACCGGGAGATTTTGATTTATAATCGAAACGGCGTCGTGTACCGTTTTTTCCCGGAAAGCAGGGAAATCGGCGATGTTACCGTGCAGGAATGGAGCAATTTCAAAGAGGGGGCTTACAGCGACGATGGGGTCGGCGCGATCTATTCGTTTGCAGAGGCGGAGGAAACGGGGTTCTATGTCGCACAGGGGCTGGAAACGGTCTATTATGTGGACTCGCTGGACGGAACGCAACGGCCGATTTATGAATCGGGGAGTTCCATCTACGGCATGGCAGTGTCTCCCGACGGGCGGCATATTGCCGTCTTGACGGATTCGGAGTCCAACCTCGGCCCCTCTGCCGATCTAACGATTGTCGACGCGCAGGGTCAGGTGGTGTCGGCATTCCCCAAGGCGGCGTATGTAGGGCACAGCGAGGGCTGGCACTTGATCTATCCGGTTGAATGGACAGATCGGGATACGGTTGCGGTTCCTCTGCTTGGCACCGCGGATTTCTCTTCCGCCAGAGGCAAAGCGCTGTTTCATTATCGCCAAGGGCTGCTGTCCAAGGTAGAGGCGCCGGTATTGCCCGAAGAAGCGTTGGCTCTGCTGAAGTCGGAGCTCGGCGAGCAGGCGTCCTCGCAGATCGTACGCACGCTTCCCAATCCGGACGATGAGCAAGCTCGTTATTATGCCGTTTTGCTGGCGGATATGGGAGGCTATCTGATCGATCTTGACCACGATGAGGTTATGCGGTTGGGTACCGGGAACCCGCTCATGTGGACTTCGGATCGGCAAATCGTCGTGTGGCACTCTACGGAAGGGAATTCCGTGAGTCTTGTGAGTCTGGAGTAGAACATATTTGCCGTTGACGGAAGCGGAGAATGAACAGTTGGCGAAGAAAATAGAGCGGACGGAATTGGAGGAGGCTGCAGTTATGGAGTGGTTAACTTCCTGGGAGAAGAAAGGTATGGAGAAGGGCTTGGAGGAAGGGCTAGAAAGAGGAATGGAAAAGGGAATGGAGAAGGGCATGCTGAAAAGCAAAGAGGAAATCGCCGCCAAAATGCTGGCAAAAGGGCTTGATCCGGCAATGGTGGAAGAAATGACCGGGTTGCCGGCGGAGCGAATCGATGAGCTTAAGACATCGGTGTAAGAGCTACGCCTAGTAGTAGGCTCGTACCCGAGCAACGACACGGCCGGGAGCCCTGCAGAGAAAATCTGCAGAGGCTCCCGGCTGTTGTTCGTGTAGGAATTTACAGCACCTGCTCCAGAAACCGGGCCGCGCGCTCGCTCTGAGGCCGGCTGAAGAACTGCTCCGGCGCCGCACGCTCGACGAGTCTGCCCTCGTCGAGGAAGTAGATCGTATCGGCGGCTTCCCGCGCGAACTTCATCTCGTGGGTGACGATCAGCATCGTCATTCCGCTCTCGGCCAGACCGCGAATGACGTTCAGAACTTCCTTGACCATCTCGGGATCGAGCGCCGAAGTCGGCTCGTCGAACAGCATGATGTCCGGCTCCATCGCCAGGCTGCGCGCGATCGCGACGCGCTGCTTCTGTCCGCCCGAGAGTCGGGACGGATAGCTGTCGGCCTTATCGGCCAAGCCCACGCGGGAGAGCAGCGCATGCGCCTTGGCGCGGGCCTCCTCCACGGACATGCCCTTGACCTCCACAGGGGCGAACGTAATATTGTCGAGCGCCGTCATGTGCGGAAACAGGTGAAAATGCTGGAACACCATGCCGATTCCTTGCCGCACGCGGGCGATGTCGGTTTTCGGGGCCGTCAGTTCGACGCCGTTAATGGCGATTGTCCCGGAGGTCGGTGTCTCGAGCAGGTTCAGGCAGCGCAGGAAGGTGGACTTGCCCGAACCCGACGGTCCGATCAGGGCGACGACCTCTCCTTTGTCCACTTGGGTCGTGATGCCCTTGAGCACCTGGGTTTTGCCAAAGGTTTTCGTCAAGTCGGTTACGTTAATCACTTCGGCGCAGCCTCCTTTCCAGCATGCGGGCAAGAGATGTCAGAACAAGCACGAGCACGTAATAGATCGCGGCGACGAGCAGCAGCGCTTCGAAGGAGCGGAAGGTGCTGGCCCGAACGACGTCCGCGCGGCGCATCAGCTCGGTGACGCCGATGACCGAGACGAGCGAGGATTCCTTCAGCAGCGCGACGAACTCGTTCACGAGCGCGGGCAGAATATGGCGGAGCGCCTGGGGGAAAATAATGCGAACCATCATTTTCCGGTACGGCACCCCGAGGGCGATCGCGGCTTCGCGCTGGCCTTTGTCGACGGCCATGATGCCTCCGCGGATCGTCTCCGACAAGTACGCGGCGGAGTTCAGACCGAACGCTAAGCCGGCCGCGAGCAGAGCGGGAATGTCGAAGCCGAATAGCTGCGGAGTCGCATAGTAGATCAGCGTAAGCTGCACGAGCAGCGGAGTTCCGCGGAACACCGAAGTGTAGGCGGTGGCGAACGCGATCAGCGGCTTGACGCCGGAGATTTTGAACAGGGACAGAATCGTGCCCCAGATCAGCCCGAGCAGGGCCGAGACGAGGGTGAACAGCAGCGTGACGTAGACGCCTTTCAGAATGTACGGCACGTACCCGTCCAGCACCCGGAAGTCGATGTTCAGGAAGCCGCTCCCCCGTTCGGACGCGTCTTCCTTTTCTCCGAACCATTTGCCGATAATGTTTTGCAGCTCTCCGTTTTCTTTCATTTCCGCAAGCACACGGTTGAACTCCGCGACGAGCTGCGTCTGCTTGGGGAAAGCGATGGCGTAGCCGTTGTCCTCCTCCGAGACGGGCAGGAAGTTCAGGACGAGGCCGGGGTTCGCGCCGACCATCTCCAGAGCGACGGCGTCCTCGACGATCGCCGCGTCGATGCGCCCGGAGTTGAGCTCCTGGATCAAATCGGCGATTTTGTTGAGCTTCTTCTGCTTGGCCCCCGGGATCGTCTCGGCGAATTGATCCTGAATCGAGCCGAGCTGCGAGCCGACGAGCTTGCCCGAGAGCTGATCTACGGTCTCGAACCCGTCGGCGCTCCGGGAGACGATCGTATTGCGGGCCGTGTAATAGCTGTCGGAGAAGGCGACGCTCATCTTGCGCTCCTCTGTCACCGACATTCCGGACATGACGAAGTCGACGCGTCCCGTCTGGAGCGCCGCAATCAAGCCGCTGAAGTCCATGCTGGCGATTTCCAGCTCGTAGCCGAGCCGGCTGGTGACATACTTGGCGATGTCGATGTCCATGCCGACAATTTCGCCGTTGTTCTTCGCGTCTACGCTTTCGTAGGGCGGATAATCGGGCGACGTGCCCATGACGAGCTTCTTCGTCCCTGCGGCCGGTTCGCTTGCCGTCGGCGCATCGGCGGCGTGAGCCCAGTGGATCCAGGGCCCGACTGCCGGACCGAGCGACAGAAGCAGCAGCGCGAACGCGATGAGCGGCACGCACAGGGCGGCGCGTAGGTTGTTCCGGTCCATAGTATCCTCGTTTCTTGTGCGCATCTATCTTATAGTCATCTCCAAAGTATAAGCCGTTCATTGGAGGATGTGAAGAAGCGAGGAGGATAAGCTTTGTTCCAAATAATCCCTGTGAAAACGGGGGCCGGCAGCTCATGTCAACCGTTCTCGCCGGCGTCTAGCCGTCAAGGCATTCCGCGAGGAAAGCGAGCGTCCTGTCCAGGCAGACGGCGGCCTCCGGCGTATCCAGCCGGAACTGGTACTCATGATTCACGACGCCTTCGGATAACGGGAAGAACAGAGAAGCGACCCGAACGCCCAGCGACCTCAGCCTTGTCTCCAGCTCCTTGCCGTGCATCTCGAACGAACCCGTATTGCCGTCGGTAATAAACGCGGGAGGGAACCGATCCGTCACGTAGTCGACGGTCGAAGCATGCCGCGCATGGACGCTGTTCCTCCATTTCCGTTCCCCGATATAGGCCCATCCGATCTGGTGCATGAAAAACCTGCCGGCCCTGTCTTGTACGTTGGCCAGCCGCTTCACGTCATAAGGCCCGCAATACAGGAGCGCAGCTTTCAGCGCGCGCGGCGGTACCGACGGCGCAATTCCGGTTAGCCGCGCCAGCTCGGAATTGGTCTGAATCGCTGCGAACTGGGAGGCGATCTGTGCGCCTGCGGAATCTCCTCCGATAATGAGGCGATCCATGTCCAGCGTCGGATAGCTCTTGGCCTCTTCGTTCAAATAGCGGACAACCTCCGCCATCTGCAGCACGGGGACCGGATAACGCGCTTCGGGCGCAGTCTCATAGTTCATGCTGACCACCGTATAGCCATGACTTGCCATCACGGCGCACCAAGAGGCAGTGCCCTCCTTGTCGCCCGCCACGAACGCTCCGCCGTGGACCCACAAGATCGTCGGAAGCTTGTCTTCGCCGTCTGCCGGCCAATAAATATCCAACGTATTTGCCCGATAATCAGAAGGGTACGTCACGTTCGCCGCCTTCCTGATTCGCTGCTCGTACTCGGCGATATGGCTTGGCCGAACGAGCCCCGGGTCGGGCTGGCGCCGCAGCCACCGGACGAACGGCTCCGGAGACGACCGCACGGCGATTCTTATTTTCATAACCGTCATAAAACCGATGAAAGCAACAGCTTTATCGATGCGTCCGAATAGGGCCAACTGGCGATCACTCCTCGTCATACCTGATCTGATGCCCTTATCCTATCAGGCCGTTCGGCGAACGATCCACTCTTGTTCCGACGGGCCCAAGGTCGAATTCCGACTAACGGAAGCCCGATGCGGCAAAAGGTCGTAAAATGCGAGGGTTTTGGTCGGATGAGGGGCAGAAGCGCTCTCCGGAGGAGCGGTACGATGGAGCGGGGCAACGCTACGGATGAGATATAATAACCTCGAAGCTCTTACCATCCGACAGGGGGAACCATCATGTTCAGACGCTTCGCTTCAATCCCTTGGGGCTCGATCAGGGTCAAGCTTGTGCTTGGCCTATTCAGCATTACGGTTCCATTGATCGCTTTGCTCCTATACAACAACGATTACAGCGTGCGCGTTATTCACAATCAGGTGGCGATGTCCAATAAGACGCTGATCTCCATTCACATGAAGCAGATCGACGATCAGCTGTCCGAGGTGGAGCGGCATCTGACGGGTTTGGCGTTCTCGGATTTCAATCTGCTGACGATGGGCGACCAGCAGGCGTCGGAAGATCAGTACATGATGGCCAAGAGCGGCGTCTCTCGCCTGTTGACCTCCGATCTTATCGTCTATCCGTATATCGACGGCTTCTTCGTCTACTCCTTGCCCAAGCAGGATATGATGGAGGCGTACAAGCCGGCTGTAAGCTACAGCCGGCTGACCGGGCTTCGTCAAGCTTTGACGGAGCAGATTTTGCGGCTGACGCAACAGCCGCTGCACGTCAACACCGAATGGGCGGCGATGCACGTTGACGGCGACCCCTACATCGTGCGTCTGCTTAGAAGCGGCGAGTTGTATATCGGAGCGTGGGTGAAGGTCCAGACGATGCTGGCGCCGCTGAGCGAGATGAACACGGGGAAGACGGGGGCCGTTCTCATCGTGGACGGAGCGGGTGAGCGGCTGGGAGGCACCCAGCCGCTGGAGGTCGAAGGCCTGGATTTCACGCATGGCTTCCACGATTATTACTTGTCGGGCAGCCGGGGCGACTATCTCGTCGTCGGAGAATCGTCACGCAAGGGCGCTTTCAGCCTCGTTGCGGTCAGTCCGGACAAGCAAATTCTCGAAAATCTTCCCTATCTGGCGAACGCGGCCAACTTCGTCATCGTGGTGGCGGTCGCAATGCTGCTGCTGAGCGCGTGGTTTCTGCGCAAGGTGCTGCTTATGCCGCTGCGGAAGCTGATGGTCGGGATGCGCCTGATCGGAGAAGGGAACCTTAATCTCCAAATTGAGGAATCTCCCGTGCCGGATGAATTCCAGCTCGTCAATCGCACGTTTAACCAGATGATCACCCAGATCGAAGAGCTGAAAATTCACGTGTACGAAGAACAGCTAAGCAAGCAGCGGGCCGAACTGAAGCATCTGCAGCTTCAGATCAATCCGCATTTTTTCATGAACTCGCTGAACATTTTGTACAATCTGGCTCAGGTCAAGCAGTACGAGCTGATTCAGGAAATGACGATGTGTCTCGTACAATATTTCCGCTACATGTTCCAAAGCAATCATCCGCTCGTACAGCTCAAAGACGAGTTGAAGCATATCCGCAATTATTTGCACATTCAGCAGATGCGGTTGCCTAATCGTTTCGACTGCGACATTCGGGTGCCGGAATACCTTCAGGAGACGCCGATTCCGCCGCTCATTCTGCAGACGCTCGTCGAGAACACGATCAAGCACGCCGTCCGGATGGACGGTTCGATCTCCATGCACATCGAAGCTTCGCTGGACACGCTGGCCGACGAACCGTTGGTTTGCCTCTCGGTTCGCGATACGGGCAAAGGCTTCTCCGACGAAGCGCTGGATACGATCCGCAGCGGCAGGCAGATCGCGGACGAGAACGGCGTGCATATCGGATTGTGGAACGTGCGGGAGCGCCTGCGGCTGCAATTCGGGGAGCGCGCATGGATGGAATGCTATAACGACGATCCGCACGGCGCGATCGTCGAGCTTGTGATTCCGCTGCGGCCTGAGCCGGAAGGGGAGGAGGGAGACGAAGATGAGCCGATTGCTGATCGTGGATGACGAGCCGATTGCCGTCGAAGGGTTGAAGTCGGGAGTGGATTGGTCCGGGATCGGGATTACCCGCTTGTTCGAAGCTTACAGCCCCGATCAGGCCAAGGAAATCTTCCGCAGCGAGCCGATCGATATTTTGCTGTGCGACATCGAGATGCCCCAGGGAACCGGGCTGGAGCTGCTGGAGTGGGTCAGACGGCACTACCCGCGGACGGAAACCATTTTCTTGACCTGCCACGCCGACTTCCAATACGCCAAGCAAGCGATGCAGCTTGGCAGCCTCGACTATTTGCTGAAGCCGATCCCGTACGGCGAGCTTACCGAAGCCGTTCGGAAGGCGATGCGCAAGCTCGACCAGGACAACCGGCTGAACGAGTTCAGCCAATACGGCAAGTATTGGGTCAAGCATCAGCCGCTGATCGTAGAGCGGTTCTGGCTGGACATTTTGAACCAAGCGATTCCGGGCGACGCGGCGGCGCAGAAGAAGGCGGCCGAGGAACGGAATATTCCGTATTCGCACGAGATGACCTTCGTTCCCGTTCTGATCCGCATCAGAAGATGGTATAAGGAAGTTTCGCTGCGAGACGAGAAAGTGCTGGAATACGCCATTCGCAAGTCGGCCGAGGAGCTTCTGCTGGGCGACTTGGAGAGCGGGCTGCTGGTGTCGCTTGGCGGCGGCTGCATGCTGGCGCTCGCCAGCGGAGAGTCGGCCATGGCAGACGAGGAGCGGCTGCGCGCGGCCTGCGAGAAGTTCGTCGAAGCCTGCGGTTCCTTCTTCTACGCGGGAGTAGCCTGTTATATCGGCGAAAGCGCGCAAGGACACCATATGGCGTCTATCTATTCCAGACTGCGCAGACTCGACGCGAATAACGTGGCCTACGACCAACGCGTATTCTCGCTTCACGACCCGCAAGCCTCCATGACCGGGCATCTGCCGCCGGATATGAGCATGTGGGCTGTGCTGCTGAAGGAAGCCAAACGGGCGGAGCTGTCCAAAGCCGTGGAGGAATACCTGAAGTCGCAGGCGGCCTCCGGGCAACTGAATTCCGATACGCTGAACCGGTTCGTTCAAGACTTCCAGCAGATGGTGTACTACGTGCTTCAAGTCAAAGGCATCCAGGCGCATCAGCTGTTCGGGGACGAACGCTCGACGGAGCTGATCGCTGCGTCGATGCGTTCGGCCAACGACTCGCTGAACTGGCTCAGGCATATGATCGGCAGGTCCATGGAGGTCATCGCCGACGTCGATCAATCGCAGAGCGTCGTGGACAAGGTCAAAGCCTACGTTCGCGAAAATTTGGACAAGGACATTTCCCGAGAGGATATCGCTCATTCCGTTTATTTGAACCCGGACTATTTGACGCGCATTTTCAAGAAGGAGACGGGATTGTCGATTTCCGATTATTTGCTTCAGCAGCGCCTGGAGATCGCCGCCGGGCTTCTGATCAATACGGAGATGTCCGTCGCCTCGATCGCGGGCAAGATCGGCTATGCCAACTTCTCGCACTTCTCGCGCATGTTCAAGAAATATATGCAGCTCAATCCGGTCGAGTACCGCAGCAAGCACCAAGGAGAACGCTCCGCGGACGGAAGTCGGGAAAGTGGCAGGGAGAAGTCGTAAGACGGGCAGAGGCGTTCCCATCGCCCCCGTACAATAGAGACAGCAACATCACAACGATTAACAGCGGGGGGATTAAGTTGAAGAGAATCATGCAAGGGTCATTATTGCTTCTGCTCAGCTTTGCGCTGATCTTGTCGGCATGCGGCGGCAGCAACAACAAAGACAACAACGGTGCGGCAAGCGGGAATAGCGAAAATAGTGCGGAGAGCGGCAAACCGTCCGCAGCGGAAGACGACGGGCCGGTCGAAGAGTTGATCGTCGCGTTCCCGATCATCTCTCCCGATCTTACGGGGCTGCAGCTCGTGGAGCAGGAAATGAACAAAATTACCGAACCGAAGATCAAGGTTCGCGTCAAGTTCATGCCGATCAACGCCGGCGAATGGCTGCAGCGGACGAACCTGATCTTCAGCTCGAATGAAAAGCTGGATCTGACCTATGTACATGGCAGCATGTACAGCAACATGGTCGCCAAGGGCATGCTCAGTCCGTTGGACGAGCTCATTGGCGAGTACGGCAACGGAATTACGGCTTCGCTTGAGCCCAAATACCTGAACGCCACGAAGATCGGCGGCAAAATCTACAGCGTTCCATCCGTTCGCGATTTGGCGGGCAGCTACGGCTACACCATTCGCAAGGATCTGGTGGACAAGCACAACATCGACCTGAGCGCGATCAAAACATTGGACGACGTAGCGAACGTCCTGCAATTGCTCAAAGAAAAAGAGCCGGACATGGTGCCGATCTCGACCGGCGGAACGCAGTCTTTCCGCGACGTGTACAAGTTCTATGACGAGCTTGGCGACAATATGGGGGTTCTTCCGCATTACGACAACGGCTTGAAGGTCGTTAACCTGTTCGAAACGCAGGAATACGCGGACTTCGTCAAGAGAATCCGCGAGTGGTACAAGGCGGGATACATTCTAAGCGATGCGGCTACGAACAAATTGAGCTTGGTCGAGCTGATGAGCTCGGGTAAAGTCGCCTCCTACATCGGCATGCAGAAACCGGGATTCGACGTTCAGGAAACGAAGAGCAACGGAGTAGAGGTCGTTTCCGCGGAGCTGAATCCTCCATACAGCACAACGTCGAACATCACCGTTGCAATGTGGGGAATTCCGGTCCACGCGAAGTATCCCGAGAAAGCGATGAAATTCCTGAATCTGATGTATGAAGACGAGAACATCGTGAACCTGTTCACCTGGGGCGTTGAAGGGACTCACTACGAGAAGGTGCAAGACCATATCATCAAGTATCCGGAAGGCAAGGATGCGAACTCGGTGGGCTTCAACAGCTTGCAATGGATGTTCGGCAATCAGTTCAAAGCCTATGTGCTGGAAAGCAACGATCCTGAAATTTGGAGCAAAATGAAAGACTTCAACGAATCGGCGACGCCATCCAAAGCGCTCGGGTTCATCTTCGACGGCTCCAACGTGAAGACGGAATACGCGGCAGTCTCCAACGTGATCAACGAATACAAGCTGTCTCTGGAGACGGGCAGCGTCGACCCGGACAAAATTCTCCCTCAATTCATCGATAAGCTGCAAGCGGCCGGAATCGACAAGATCGTCGCAGAGAAGCAGAAGCAATTGGATGAGTGGGCGGCGGCCAACGGCGTAAAATAAATTTTCATAACAAGCAAGCGCCCGATCAGTCGAAGATTGGTCGGGCTTATTATTCCGCAGCTGTCATCCAGTGGGGGGAACGTGATGAATACAGAAGTGAAACGAAGAAGAATCAACCTCCGTCGGTATATCCCGCTTTATATTATGACCCTGCCAGGGCTTGCATATTTGCTGATCAACAACTACTTGCCGATGTTCGGCCTCTCCATTGCCTTCAAAGATATTAATTACGCGAAAGGGATATGGGGCAGCGACTGGGTCGGGTTCAAGAACTTCAGTTATTTATTTGCGACAAGCGACGCTTACATCATTACGCGCAACACGATTCTGTACAACGCGGTATTCATCGTCCTTGGACTTGGCTTTGCGATCATGATCGCCATATTGCTCAACGAGATTCGCAGCAGGTTCTCGCAGCGTTTCTATCAGAGCGTCATTATATTGCCTCATATGATTTCCATCATTCTGGTCAGCTACCTCGTGTATGCGCTGCTCGGTCCGGCCACGGGCTTTGTGAACAAGACTATTCTGCCGATGCTTGGGGTCGAACCGATCTCCTGGTATTTGGAATCCAAGTATTGGCCTTATATTTTGACGATCGTGCATATTTGGAAAGGGGCCGGGTACTCGTGCATCGTCTTCCTGGCCGCCATTATCGGGATTGATCGGGAGTACTACGAAGCGGCCGGGCTTGACGGCGCATCCAAGTGGCAGCAAATTCGCAAAATCACGCTTCCGATGATCTCTCCGATCATCACGATGCTCACCTTGCTTGCGATCGGCCGAATTTTCTACTCCGACTTCGGTTTGTTCTATCAGATCCCGATGAACTCCGGCGCGATCTACGATACGACCAACGTTATCGACACCTACGTATTCCGCGGTCTGATGCAGCTCGGCGATATCGGGATGTCCGCTGCGGCAGGGTTCTATCAATCCGTTGTCGGCTTCGTCCTGGTTCTGGTGTCGAACTATATCGTCCGTAAAATCGACAGAGACAACGCACTGTTCTGATAGGGGGGAGTCTTATGAAGAATCAATACCGCGGATGGCAGGTCGCGTCTCATCTCGTGCTCGGGTTATTTTCACTGGCCTGCATCCTTCCGTTTGCCCTGCTGTTTATATCCTCGATTACGGATGATAAAGCGATCGTGAGAGACGGGTATTCCTTCTTTCCGTCGGAATTCAGCTTTGGCGCATACGAATATTTGTGGAAAAACTCCGACACCATCCTCCACGCTTACGGCATTACCATCCTGATCACGGTGGTCGGTACGGTGACGAGTCTTGCGATCACGTCCTTGCTGGCTTACCCGTTGTCGCGCAGGGACTTGCCGGGGGGCAAGGCGCTGGCCTTCATTGTATTTTTCACCTTGCTGTTTAACGGCGGCCTGGTGCCGACGTATATGGTTTATACCAAGGTGTTCGAGCTTCAAAATACGCTCTGGGCGCAATTGATTCCGTGGCTGCTGATGAACGGATTTAACGTGCTGTTGATGCGCGCTTTCTTCACCAATACGATTCCGACCGCGGTGATCGAATCCGCCAGTATCGACGGAGCGAGCGAATTCAAGATCTATTACCGCATCATTTTGCAGCTGTCGCTGCCGATTCTCGCGACGATCGGGTTGTTCCAGGCGCTCGCTTTCTGGAATGACTGGAACAACGGACTGATCTTTATCAACGATCCGAATCTGCTTAATCTTCAGAACGTGCTGAACCGCATTATGAGCAACATCGAGTTCTTATCCATGAACAGCAGTATGGGAGCTACCGACGCCTTGGCGATGCTGCCCAAAGAAACGTTCCGCATGGCGATCGCCGTCGTGGCGATCGTACCGATTCTGCTCGCTTATCCGTTTTTCCAGAAGTATTTCGTTAAAGGTTTGATGATCGGCGCCGTAAAAGGCTGATGGGATGAAGAGTGGAGGGACAGCCATGTTGGGCTTGTGGCATACGGTTGTAGCGACACCGTTAATGAAGCTGAAAATCCAATTCAAGGTGACGAAGAAGGCGGGCTACTCGCTGGATATCGCGACGGAACCGCTGGCCATTCCGATTCAGATCGATTCGCTTGCGGTGGAGGGCGATCGGCTCCATGGCCGGGCGAAAGCGTTCTGGAGGCCGGACGAGGAGATCGTCGTAGATCTTGCGTTCGAAGAAGACCGCCTGAGCGGAGAGATGCGCATGCCCGGTCTCGGAAGCTTGCCGATCGAGGCAGCCAGGGGGCGCGGACCTGCTCTATCGGAAACGCTGGTCGAGCAGGTGAAGCCTTACCGGAAGGATGACGCGGCAAAGCGATCCGAGGAGGAGATTCGGGAAGCGGTGGATACCCTCCTGGGTCAGATGTCGCTCGAAGAGAAGATCGGTCAGATGTTCCAGGTTCCCGCGTCGAACTTCTCGTTCGGCCATGCGGTGGAGACCGATCCGCCGGAGAAGCTGATCGCCGAGGGCCGAGCGGGTTCGGTGCTGGGCGCGTTCGATGTCGGCCGGGTATTCGAGCTGCAGAAGATCGCGGTGGAGCAATCGCCGCATCGCATTCCGCTGTTGTTCAACGCGGATATTATTCACGGCTCGCAGACGATCTTCCCGATTCCGCTGGCCTGGTCCTGCAGCTGGGATCTCGATGCGATCAAGGAAGCGTGCGCGATCGCGGCGAAGGAAGCGAGCGCATCGGGTACGGTGTACAACCACGGGCCGATGATCGATGTGAGCAGGGACCCGCGCTGGGGCCGAGTGTCCGAGGGGGCGGGCGAGGACCCGTACTTGGGCGCGCTGATTGCGAAAGCGCAGGTTGAAGGTTTTCAGGGGGATTCGCTGCTGGACCCGGAAACGATCGTGGCTTGTCTGAAGCACTTTATCGGTTACGGCGCAGCCGAAGGCGGACGCGATTACAATACGGTCGATCTGTCGGAAGCGACGCTGCGCAATGTATACTTGCCGCCGTTCCAGGCGGGCCTGCAAGCCGGAGCGGGTTCGGTCATGAACGCGTTCAATATTTATCAAGGCGTGCCGGTGGCGGCAAGCAAGGCCGTGATGAAGGACCTGCTGCGCGATGAGCTCGGCTTCGACGGCATCTTGATCTCGGACTATGGCGCGGTGGACGAAATTGTCGTGCATGGCCTGACGGACGATGTGAAGGAAGCCGCGAAAATGGCGGTCGACGCGACGATGGATATCGAGATGGCGACGCGTACGTTCGAGCACTTGCCGCAGCTGGTGCGGGAAGGGAAAATCTCGGAGACGCAGATTAACGATGCGGCTCGCCGCATTTTGACGCTGAAGTACAGGCTCGGTTTGATGGATGATCCGTTCCGTTATGTTCGCCCGGAGAAGGAAGCGGAATATCATTTTCACGAGGATCATCTGCAATCCAGCCGCGATCTAGCGCGGAAGTCCATCGTGCTCTTGAAAAATGACGGCGTACTGCCCATGGCGGGCAACGGCGAGGATAAAGTGGCGCTGATCGGTCCGTTCGCGGACAGCCGGGATTTGCTCGGTCCTTGGCAGTTTTCGAAGTTCGGTCATGAGACCGTGACCTTATACGAAGGCTTGCGCGACAAGGGAATCTCGGAAGAGAGATTGCTGTATGCCAAAGGGTGCGGGGTCCATACGCCGATAGAGGGCGGGATCGAGGAAGCTGTGGAGAAGGCGGAACGGGCGGACGTTGTCCTTCTGGCGCTCGGAGAGAGCAGCGACATGTCCGGAGAAGCGGCTTCGCGGATGAGCATCGAATTGCCGGAAGCGCAGAAGAAGCTCGCGGAAGCCGTGGCCGCGCTTGGCAAACCGGTCGTGCTCGTACTGACGAACGGCCGCCCGCTGGTGCTGGATTGGTTTGACCGGAGCGTGAACGCGATTGTGGAGACGTGGTTCCTGGGCTCTCAGGCCGGACATGCGATTGCCGACGTGATCACGGGCGATTACAACCCTTCGGGCAAGCTGACGATGAGCTTTCCGGCCCATGGCGGGCAGATTCCGGTGTATTACAACCACTTCCGTACCGGAAGACCGCTTACGGAAGCCAATCGGCATCAGAAGTTTATCTCCAAATATGTGGACGGCCCGAATGATCCGCTGTATCCGTTCGGCTTCGGCCTTAGCTATACCCGGTTTGAATATTCGGATCTGAAGCTGGATCGCGATCGGCTTGCGGCTGACGAAGAGATTCGAGTGTCGGTCACGGTGAGCAATGCGGGCCGGGTAGACGGAGAAGAAACCGTGCAGCTGTACATTCAGGATTGCCATGGCAGCATCGTGCGTCCGGTGAAGGAGCTGAAAGGGTTCAGCAAGCTTCGTCTTGCCGCAGGCGAAAGCAAGGAAGTGGAGTTCCGGATTGCCGAAGAGAGTTTAACCTTCTGGACGCCGGGAGTCGGTTACAGGGCAGAGCCGGGCAAGTTCTTCGTATTTGTCGGCTCCAACAGCAGGGACGTACGGTCGGCCGAGTTTACATCGGTTGGAACATAAGCAGAAATGAGGGGAGAAATTCGGAATGAGCAAACAACGGGACATTAAAGGCTTGATTGCGCAAATGACCTTGGAGGAGAAAGCGAGCCTGTGCACGGGGCGCGACGTCTGGCATACCCAAGCCGTGGAGAGATTGGGCATCCCCTCCGTTATGATGACCGACGGCCCGCACGGGCTGCGCAAGCAGGTCGAGAATGCCGATCATCTGGGGTTGTTCGACAGCGTGCCGTCCACCTGCTTTCCGTCCGCAGTAGGCATTGCCAGCTCGTGGAATCGGGAGCTGATTGCGCAGATGGGAGAGGCGCTGGGCATGGAATGCCAGGCGGAGAATGTGGGCGTGCTGCTCGGTCCGGGAGCCAACATCAAGAGATCGCCGCTGTGCGGACGCAACTTCGAGTATTTCTCCGAAGATCCGTATCTCTCATCCGAAATGGCTACCCACCATATCAAGGGGGTACAAAGCCAAGGCGTAGGGACTTCGCTTAAGCATTTCGCGGCGAACAATCAAGAGTTCCGCCGGATGAGCGCCGACTCCGTCGTGGACGAGCGGACGCTCCGGGAAATTTATTTGGCCAGCTTCGAGGGTGCGGTGAAGAACGCGCAGCCATGGACGGTGATGTGCGCGTACAACAAAGTCAACGGCGAGTATGCGGCGCAAAATGAATGGCTGCTGACGGATGTGCTGAAGAACGAGTGGGGCCATGAAGGCTTCGTCGTGTCGGACTGGGGCGCGGTCGTTGATCGGGTGCAAAGCCTTGCGGCGGGCCTGGAGCTCGAAATGCCGCGCGAAGGCGACGGCATCAAGCAAATCGTCGAGGCGGTTCGGAGCGGACAGCTTGCGGAAGAGAAGCTTGATGCAGCTCTGGAGCGGCTGCTGACGATCGTATTCAAAGCCGTGGATCATCGCAAGCCCGGCGCGACTTACGATCGGGAGGCGCATCACCGGCTTGCCCGCGAGATCGCGGCCGAGAGCATGGTGCTGCTGAAGAACGAGAACAACGTATTGCCGCTTAAGCGCGGCGGCAAGATTGCCGTCATCGGCGAGCTGGCCCGAGCGCCGCGATATCAAGGAAGCGGAAGCTCGCAGATCAATCCGACCAAGCTGGACGATATCGTCGAAGAACTGACCGCATCGGCAGGAGCAGGCGCGCAGGTTGTCTACTCCCAAGGATATGATTTGAAGGTTGACGATATCAACGCGCAGTTGAGCGAAGAAGCGCTTCGCGCGGCGAAGGAAGCAGAGATTGCGGTCGTGTTCGCCGGACTGCCGAAGCGCTACGAATCGGAAGGCTACGACCGGAAGCATATGCGCATGCCTGCCAACCAAGTCGCATTAATCGAAGCGGTTGCGGCCGTACAGCCGAACCTGGTCGTCGTGCTCTGCAACGGCTCTCCGATCGAGATGCCGTGGCTGGACAAAGCCCAAGGCGTGCTCGAAGCTTATCTTGGCGGTCAAGCGCTAGGCGGCGCAGTGGCCGATCTTCTGTTCGGCGATGCGAATCCTTCCGGCAAGCTGGCGGAGACGTTCCCGGTGCAACTGAGCGACAATCCGACATATCTCGACTATCCGTGCAAAGGCGATCGCGTGGAGTACAAGGAAGGGCTGTTCGTAGGCTATCGTTACTACGACAAGAAGCAGCTGCGCCCGCTATTCCCGTTCGGCTATGGTCTCAGCTACACGACTTTCTCTTATTCCAACCTGATTGTGGATAAAAAAGAGCTTGCGGACACGGATACGCTGAAGGTAACCGTTCAAGTGAAAAACACGGGCGAGCGCGCCGGCAAAGAAATCGTGCAGCTGTATGTCCGGGATGTGGACAGCAGCGTTCTCCGCCCGCTGAAGGAGCTGAAAGGCTTTGACAAAGTTTCCCTGGAGCCGGGTGAGGAAACTGCGGTTTCCTTCGAGCTCGACAAGCGCAGCTTTGCTTACTACGAGGTCGGCGAGCAGGATTGGATCGTCGAAACGGGGCAGTTCGAGATCCTGATCGGGCGCTCCTCGCAGGATATCGCGCTGTCGGAGACGGTGACGGTTCGCTCGACATCGGATCGCAAGTATGTGTACGACCGCAACTCGACGCTGGCCGACTTGATGCTGTCGGACAAAGGCATCGCCTTCATGCAGAAGCTTCGCGAACTGCTTCCGTTCGGCAACGTAGCCGACGAAGACAGCAAGGCCATGCTGGAAGGCTTCCGAGAGAGCTTTCCGCTGCGATCGCTGGCCCAGTTCAGCGGCGGTAAATTCGGGGAGAAGGAATTGGCGGAGCTTCTGGAGCATCTGAACAGCTAAGCCTGCCTGGATTCGACCGATTACAGTTTGTGCAAAAGGGGCGGGCTTAAATGACCGAGTTCATGAACTTGTATCCGAAGCCGCGCAGCTTCAAGTTTCTGGGAGGCTCCTCGGCGCTGTCTCCGAATTTGAAGCTGCGTGCGATAGGAGATGAGGCGCAGCGGCTCATTGCGAACGTACAAGTCGAGCGGCGTTATCCTAGCGCGATTAAGGGCGGCTTCTCGGCAAAGGACGCTTCCTCCGCCGAGACGGCATTCGAAATGGAGTTTCTGCCCGATATGCATCCGCAAGGATATGTATTGGAATGGAGCAACGATAGGTTGAAGGTCGGCGCCCGTACCGAGATCGGCTTGCATTATGCGCTGGTGACCTTGGAGCAGTTGGTAAGTCGGGAAGGAACAACACTGGGGCATTTCCGCATTGAAGACGAGCCCAGCTTCCCGGTGCGGGGCGTCATGCTCGACATCGGCCGCAACAAAATTCCGAAGATGGACACGCTGTACGCGCTGATCGACAGGCTGTCCGAGCTGAAGTTCAACCATCTTCAGCTGTATATGGAAGGCTTCTGCTTCGACTACGTCAAGTACAGATCGTCGTTCCCGGAGGCCACGCCGCTCTCCGCGGCGGAATTCCGGGAGCTGGACGCTTACGCCCGAAGCCGGTACATCGATCTGGTGCCGAACCAGAACTGTCTCGGCCATATGGGACCGTGGCTGGCCAAGCCGGAGTTCCGCGAGCTGGCCGAGCACCCGGACGGGATGGAGCCGCCCATTCCGCTCCCGTTCAAGCTGCCGCCAACGACGATGAATCCGGCGGACGAACGTTCCGTCGCGCTGGCCAAGGATCTGTTTGACGAACTGCTGCCGAATTTCTCGTCCGAATATGTCAACCTCAACATGGACGAGCCGTTCGGACTCGGATCGGGCAAGAGCAAGGAGCGGGCTGACGAGATCGGCATTGGGGAGCTGTACTTCGACTACGCGGAGAAAATGTTCGAGGCCGCCCGCAGCCACGGCAAGAAAGCGATGATGTGGGGCGACGTGCTGGCGCATCACCCCGAGCTGATCCGGCGGCTGCCGTCCGACGTGACGGTGCTGCACTGGAACTACGACGCTCCCGTACCGTTCGAGCCGCATTGCCGCAGGCTCCGGGAGAATGGCGTCCGCTACTATGTATGTCCCGGCACCAGCGGCTGGTCCTCGATCGCGGGACGCACGGACAATATGCTGGGCAACATTGCGGACGCCGCGAGGAGCGGCCTGGCGCACGGAGCGGAAGGACTGATCGTCGCCGATTGGGGCGACGGCGGACATTGGCAGGCGCCGGCTGTCGGCTATCCGGCTATCGCCTATGCGGCTGGCGCAAGCTGGCAGACGGAGGCGAACGTGGACGGGTTAGAGGCGCTGGAAGAGTATGTCTCGGCTCGGATGCTTCAGGACCGCAGCCGTATCGGAGGACGCTTCCTTCTGGAGCTGGGCCGGTACGGCCGTCTGGAGCGAAGCACGATGGAGAACGGCACCTACACGGCCTATTTGCTCGGCCGGGGACTGTCCGACCGGGAGACGCTGGAGCGGGATACCGCGATCCGGACGGAAGTGCTGAAGCTGATCGGCGGCAGCGGCACGCCGTTTACGCAGGACTATCGCTTCGACGAGACGGAGAGTTGGTTGAAGGAGCGGCAGGAGGAACTGAATCGCCTTGAGCTTGAAGGACCGGATGCCGCGATCGTGCGCGACGAGCTGGCCAACACGTTGCGGCTGATCGAGCAGGGCGCCGGCCTTCACCGGTATATTTACCGGCAAGGCTTGGAGGGGGCGGCCCCCGAGCGGGAATGGCTCGAGTGGCTCCGGAAGCAGCTTGAGACGGCGCTCTCCGAGTTCAAGCGTCTCTGGCTGGCGCGCAACCGCGAAGGCGGCCTGTCCGCAAGCGCTGCGGCGTTCGCCAAGCTGCTCGCGCAATACGAAGAAGCGTTACAAGAGTAGACTACAAGAAGAGATCCGCCTCAAGCCGAGGGGATCTCTTCTTTTTCTGCCGGGCGTGTTCCCGGCTCTACAACCCAATATATGTTAGTATAGGGGGTGAAGCTGAAGCGGTCAGTATACATGCAGAGAGGGAAAGGGCGAGCGCAATGACGAAAGCATTCATCTTCGATATGGATGGAACGCTGTTTCAGACGGACAGAATATTGGAAATATCGCTCGAAGACGCTTTTAACCGTTTGAGGTTGCGGAATGAATGGGAGGGGGAAACGCCGATTGCCAAATACCGCGAAATTATGGGCGTGCCTATGCCCAAGGTATGGGAGTCGTTGCTGCCCGATCATTCCCTGGAAGCAAGAGAACATACCGATGCCTATTTCCTGGAGCGATTGATTGAAAATATAAGCAGCGGTAACGGGGCTTTATATCCCAACGTACAGGAAGCTTTCAGCTATTTGAAAGAGAACGATTATGCAATCTACATTGCGAGCAACGGTTTAGTGGAATATTTAAAGGCAATTGTGCGTTATTATAATTTGGATGCGTGGGTGACGGAAACGTTCAGCATCCAGCAGATCGAATCGTTGAATAAGTCGGATCTGGTCCGCAGCATTGTAGAAAAGTACGGCATTACTCAAGGGGCGGTGGCAGGAGATCGCTTGTCCGATTTTATTGCCGCTAAGGACAACGGTTTGATAGCAATAGGATGCAATTTTGATTTTGCCCGTGACGACGAGCTCGCGCAAGCCGACATCGTTATAGACGATTTAATAGAGCTCAAGGAATTGTCTATACCCACAGAACGACATTAAGTTGGCCCCTGTTCAGAAATTATTCAAATCCGGAAGCTACAATGGAATAGGTATTCTGATTTTGAATGATTTTACAATTGTGACGGAGGGTGAGTATGGGTTCTTCTGTGAAAAAAGGCTTGGCGGAGTTCATCGGTACATTCGTGCGGAATGTTTGATGCGAAACCGGGGCCCCCGCAATCCTCTGCGGGGGCCCCGGCTTTCCTAGAAACACGTAAACGATTGAATTCTCCGCAGGTCGAAACCGGAGAACATCCAGAAAAATCCGTTCCAACGAAATCCGGAGACGGACGTGCGTCCGACGAACACCGGGTAGAACCAGAAACCCGGTCCGCTCTGCGGCCAAATATAGGTTTGGCGGAACAGGCATCCGGAGATGGCTCCCGGGTCTACCGCAAGCGTCGAAGCGAGCGGCTGCTGCGGAACGGTCTGCGGAGGCGGAGCGGTCGGGGGCTGCAGTCCGCCTTGTGGTCCGAGAGGAGGCGTAATGGCCAAGAGGATCTCACCTTTCCTGTTCGTGATCGGAAATCTTAAAGCAGCGAAATCGTGAGCAGATTAAACAGCACCAACGGAAGCACGAAGTTGGCATAAGGGTTAGGCGGAGGCGGTCCCGGGAAAAAGGCGCGGGAGCAGCCCTCGTTCGATAGAGACAGATACAGAACTCCGTTATGGCAATAGCGGATATGTCCTTCGAATACGTCGCCGTCCATCGTCTCGACGACGACCAGACGATTGGAATGACGGGAGCACAGCTGATGCAGTTGATCCCTCACCGAGCGCAGCGTCTTGTGAACCTGGGAATCGCATTGATAGATCGGCGTCATCTGATGCTGAACCTGAACCTGATTTGACGAGCTCATTCTAACGACCTCCGTGTGCAGAGCATGGAACATTCTATGCGGAAGCCCAGTTCGGGGTTACGGGAAAACGCCGGCCGCTTTCTTGTGCCAGATGTACCGTCCGCGACGATCGGAATTGGCGGAGAAGTCAATGTTGACAGCTCCGCCCAAACGAACTACACTCTGTAGTATGGGGTGAGATCAAGTTGCCAATTAAGAGGCTGAATATGAAGGGCGAAGGCTTGAACCGCTTTTTCGGACCGCTGGAGGCCCGGATTATGGCGATTCTCTGGTCTTCGGAAGGGTTGACCATCAAGGAAGTGCAGTCGATCCTGAACCAGGAGAGCCCGATCTCGGTCAACGCCGTCATGACGGTCATGAACCGTCTGGTGGACAAAGGCCATCTGAAGAAGACGCCATCCGGGAGCGGCAGAACGCAGGCGTCAAGATTCTCCACCGTGCAGACGAGAGAGCAGTTTCTCTCCGATCAGACGAAGGAAGTGTCACAGGGGCTGATCCAGGAGTACGGAAGCCTGGTCGTCAACCATATGATTGACGCGCTGGACGAGGTCGATCCCGAGGTCATCGCCAAGCTGGAACGCAAACTGCAGGAAATCAAGGACGGGAGACGAAGATGAACGGTCCCATCGCGAAGCTGAGATGGATCTATGCGCTGCTGCTCGTCTTCGTTGCCGCCGTCGTCGCGCAGATGGCCGCGTTCGCGTATCATCAGATCGCGTCCGGGGAACCGCCGTATCTTTCCGCGATTGCCGTTCTTGTCGACTTGGTCATCGTCTATACGATCGTTAGAGCGGCATGGCGCTGCGCCAAACAAATTTACTGGTCCCGGGTGTGGCACAAGCGCTTCCGCAGCAGCATGCACGGACGTTTAACGAAGCGCCTTAACTATAAGTATCGGAGTTGGGGAACGGAAATCATCGTGGTGCGGGACGCTGCGTTCATCGCCCTGACAATCGGAACGCTGCGGCCGCGAATCGTCGTCTCGACCGCATTGTTCGAGATGTTCGGCGATAAGGAGATCGAAGCGATTCTGCTGCACGAATGGCATCATTGCCGGAACCGGGACGGTCTGAAGCTGCTCGCGTCGGCCGTGCTGGAAGACGCTTTCGGCTACTGGCCGATCATTAAGCCGATCGTCAGACACTACCGGACGTGGAAGGAACTGTTCGCCGACAGGTTCGCGATCCGGCGGATGGGGACGGAGCTGTATTTGGGCAACGTGCTGTTGAAGCTGGCGAAGCTAGGGGACATCCGGCAGCGCGAGGGAGCCGTTCATTTCGCCGACGGCACGATGCAGTACCGGATCATGCAGGTTCTTGAGCCCGGCCGGGCGGTCAAGGTTCCGCTCTCGCTGCTGAGGCCTCTGCTGGTCTCTTGCTCCTTGCTGCTGTTGCTGATGCTTGGAGGGGACTCTTAGCCCCTTTTTTTCGAAGATCATACTACATAATGTAGTATAAAACGTCAGGAGGATAAAAGGATGAAAGTGGTTTTATTTACGATCGGAGACTTCCAGGTGCATTCCTACGGGGTCGTTGTCGCGCTGGCCGTGCTGCTGGCGTGGGGGATGGCGCTCTATCTGGCGGAGGGAACCTCCTACCGGGAGCATATCCCGAATATGGCGTTCTACTTGATCGTCGGGGCTCTGGTATTTGCCCGGGTATGGCACGTTTTCTTTTTCCAATGGGGGTATTACTCGAAGCATCTGCACGAAATTCCTTACATCTGGCATGGAGGGATCGCGATCCAGGGGGCGTTGGTCGGAGGAGCCGCGGCCATGGTGTATTACACGAGGAAGCACGGCCTGTCTTTCTGGAAAATGGCCGATATCGTGGCGCCGGCGGTCGTGCTGGGGCAAGCGGTCGGGAGAATCGCCTGCTTCCTGAACGGGGATGCTTACGGGGCGCCGACGGGCAGGGGATTCGGCATCGTATACCCGGAAGGCACGATGGCATATGACCGGTACGGAGCGGAGCCGCTGTGGCCGGCGGAGATCTGGGAAGGACAGTGGGATCTGATCATATTCGTGCTGCTTATTTTGCTGAAGGTCAGGAAGCTGCCGACAGGGGCATTGTTCCTAACCTACGGCATCCTCTACTCGACCGGGCGATTTCTGCTGGAGTTTCTGCGGGGAGACTCCCCTCGCTATCTGTTCGACTGGACGGCGGGGCAATGGACAAGCTTCTGCGCCGTTGCCGTAAGTCTGGCGATGCTGGCCGTTCTGACGCTGCGGGAGCGGCGCTTGAGCGCGAGTAAGCGCGCAGGTTAAGTCTTTTTCATTTCAAAGGCGTGAATTTCCATAAAACGGTGTATTATAGCCAAAAATTTCTATATACTGATCTTGTCGGAATCCATTGCAGAGGACGGGGAACGGAAATGAGAGGAAGACGAGTCGGATGGCTCTTGGCGATGTTGGCGGTCATAGCGGTCATGGCGGCGGCAGGATGCGCGAGCAGCGAACGATCCGGTACGGAGAGCGCGTCGGTCGAGAGCTCTCCCGTCCGCGCAGAAGTCGTATCCTCGATTCCGAACGTGCAGAAGGTGACTTTTCATAGCGATGCGTTGGACAAGGATATGAAGTTCAACATTTATTTTCCCCCGGGGTATGCGACGACCGAAAAGTATCCCGTGCTGTATATCTACCACGGGTATGGCGGGAATGAAGATTCCTGGACTCGGGTTCTGGGCATCGATAAAGTCGCCGACGAATGGATCGCGCAAGGCAAAATCGAGCCGCTCATCATCGTCACGCCCCAGATCGACGTCAGCTATGGGTTCAACTCCGAGCAGTTCGGCAATTACGGCGATTATATCGTACAAGACGTGATCCGATACGTGGACGGCAACTTCAACACGGCCGCGGATAGAGAGAACCGCTACATAGGCGGATTGTCCATGGGAGGATGGGCCGCGCTGCATCATGCTTTTACGCATCCCGAACTATTCTCGAAAGCGGGCGGGCATAGTCCGGCCGTGTGGATGGACGACTGGATGGACACCGGCGGTCTGAAAAACTGGATTTATCCGACGGAGGAGGTCCGCAAGCAGCGCGACCCTTACTATTTGGCGGATACCGCGGATTTGAGCGAAATGTCGGTCTATCTGGACTCGGGCGACCAGGACTATTACAAGTTCTACCAAGGAGCCGAGGCGCTTGACGCCAAGCTGCGCAGCCGGAACGTGCGCTCGGAGTATCGCCTGAATCCAGGGGGGCACGACGAAGCGTATTGGACCGCGCACCTTGGAGATTACCTGCTGTTCTACTCCGGCTCGACGGGACAGTAAGGCAGGCGCGACGGCAGCTTTGGAAAGCGACCCCGCTACTCTGCCGCGCCGTGCCGGTCCAGATGCTGCTCGCGGAAGCTCCCGGGGCTCGCGCCGTGGTGCTTGCGGAACACCTTCGAGAAATACGAGAGGTCCTCGAAGCCGACCGAGGCCGCGATCGTGCCGACCGGAACCCGGGTATGGATGAGCATGCGCGCGGCTTGCTCCATCCGGTAGCGGGTCAGGAAGTCATGGGGCGATTTGCCGATCCGCTCGCGGAACCTTTTGGAGAAATAGGAGCGCTCCAGCCCGACGTGGGCAGCCAGATCGGATACGGTCAGAGGGCGGGAATAGTTTGAACGGATGAAGCGAATCGCCTGCTGCACCGACTCGTCGGCGTCCCGTCTGGACAGAGGGCCCGCCGCTACGGAGGACTGCCGCGTTTCCTCCAGCAGACGGGCGAAGAAGCGGAACAAATAGCTGATTCCTTCCGCCTCGCCGATGAAGGACTCGTCCGCGGTGCCCGCGAACATTCTATCGAACAGGCGGGAGATTCGCTCGGGTTCGCGGAAAGAATAGGTAGGGTGCTCCTCCGTCAGCCCGGCCGCCGCCAAGTAAGCGCCGAACATCTCCCCGTCGAACCCGACCCAGGCATACTGCCAGGGCTCTTCCTCGTCCGCGCGATAGGCGCCCGGAACGTTGGGGAACAGCACGAAGCAGTCCCCGGCCTGCAGCTCGTACGACGTGCCGCCCGCCTGGAACTTCCCTTTGCCCGAACGGATGTAGTGGAGCAGCGCATGATCGCGCATGGCCGGCCCGTAGCCGTGACCGGGGCTGCACCGATGATAGCCGCAATAGTACAGTCGAATCGGCCTCCCGGACAATCCCGCGGTAATGAAATGCTCTCCGAACTCGCTCTCCATCTCCTTTTCCTCCTCGCACTCTCCGGCGAATAGCCGATAGACACATTTTTCCCCTCATTTCCATCATATTAAGGCTTTTTACGAAAATAAACACGCAAAATTACCGATCTATCACACAGCCCTCCCCTCCTTGCCGCTCCGCGCTTCCGCTACAATGAAAGCACTTTACCCTATTCCAATCGATAAGGAGCGGCGTTTCAATGAGCGAAACAACAGATAATGCCCGTTGGCGGTTAGACGAGAGCGGCATCCGATGGGAGATCGGGGCCGATTCAAGACTTCCTCACGACGATCAGTTGGAGATGAGCGGCCGCAGCGTCTCCGCGATCGTCCGGTACGGCGTCGACGAAGCGGGGGAGCTGCTTCTCGCCAGACAGGTCGTATGGCCGATGCTGCGCACGATCCCGAACCATACGCACGCCAGCTTAATGCACGAATATCCCGAAGAGGCGATTCCCCGCTTTAAGGCGGATGGGCGGCTGCTGTCCCCGGAACGGCCGCGCATCGTTGCGTTCAACGGGCTGCTGGTGATCGAGAGCGAGACGGCGGAAGGGCTGACGGTGCGACGCCTCCTGTTTCCGGCTTCCGAGAGTCCCGCGCTGCTGGAGACGGTGTCGATTACGAACGGGACGAGCCGTTCCGTCGTCCTGGAGACGGAGCCGTCCGGGTATTCCCGCCGCGGCAGAGGCGTCGGCGGAATCTATGCGATGGAAGCCGTCGTCGACGCTTCCGGGCATGTCCACGTGCAGCCCGGCGAGAGCGCCGAGTTCAGGCTGTCGTACGTCGGTCGCAGATGGAGCGAGCGTCTCGGAGACATCGACCATGCCGAGGAAGAGAGCCGTCGGCGGGAGCAGATCGGCACGCTGCGGGACAAGCTCCGCTTCGACTCGCCGGACCCGGTTCTCGGCCGGATGTTCGAGCTCGCCAAGCTCCGCGCTTCGGAGAGCCTGTTCCGCACGAAATACGGACTGCTGCACAGCCCCGGAGGAGGGCACTACTATGCCGCGGTCTGGACGAACGACCAGATCGAATACGCGGCTCCGTTCTTCGCCTATCTGGGGGACGCTCCCGCGATCGAGGCCAGCTTGAACGCTTTCCGTCTGTATATGCCTTTCATGGGACCGGACAACGCGCCGATTCCGAGCTCCGTCATCTCCGAGGGCATCGATATTTGGGAAGGGGCCGGGGATCGCGGCGACGCGGCCATGTACGCGTACGGAGCGTCGAAGTTCGCGCTGGCGACGGGCAGCCGGGAGATAGCCGAGGAGCTGTGGCCCGCGATCTCCTGGTGCTTGGACTATTGCAGAAGCCGCCTGACTCCGGAGGGAGTCGTCGCCTCCGACTCGGATGAGCTCGAGGGCCGATTCCCGACCGGTTCGGCGAATCTGTCCACGTCGGCGCTGGCCTTCGGAGGTTTTCATTACGCTTCGGCGCTTGCCCGGGAGTTGGGTTTCCCGGAAGAAGCCGAAGCCGCGGCGAAGTCGGCGGCGGAGCTGCGCGAAGCGATCGAAGCCTATTTCGGAGCCGAGGTGGAAGGGTTCCGAACCTACCGTTATTATGAGGGCAACGACGTTCTGCGCTCCTGGATCGGCCTTCCGCTGTCTCTCGGCATCACGGAACGGAAAGACGGTACGATTGCAGCAATGCTCTCCCCCCGTTTATGGACCGAGGACGGTCTGGCGACGCAGGCCGGGGACACCGTGTTCTGGGACCGTTCCACGCTGTACGGCTTGCGCGCGCTGTTCGTGGCGGGAGAAACCGGCAAGGCGCTGGATAAATGGTCCGCTTATTCGAAGCGGCGACTGCTCGGGGATCACGTGCCATATGCGGTCGAAGCGTATCCGGAAGGGAACCAGCGCCATCTGTCGGCGGAGAGCGCGCTGTACGGCCGGATCGTGACGGAAGGCCTGTTCGGCATTTCCCCGACCGGACTCGCTTCCTTCTCCTGCGCGCCGCGCCTGCCGGAAAGCTGGCCGTCGATGGCTCTGTCCGGAATCGAAGCGTTCGGACGAAGCTTCGATCTGCGTGTAAGCCGGTCCGAGGACGGGAATGTTCTCCTGACGGTGTCAGCGGACGGCCGCGAACAGGCGTATTCTCTGCGAAACGGAGAAGCCGCGGAGGTTCGCTTCGAGTCTTGATCCAACTGAAATAGGCAGCGCCTGCGGCACCCGCAATCGGGGACCGGAGGCGCTGCCTTTTCATGTTCGTACCACTTACAGCAAGGCGGCCAGAGCGACGGCCAACTCGGCGCGGGTAAGCTGGCTGCCCGCGCTGCTCAGGACAACCGGCTCCTTGCCGCTCAGAGCGGCGCAGCGGTCCAGAATCAGCTGCATGTGCGCGGCGGTGAGAGAGTCGTCGGGGCGGAACTTGCCCGTATTGTCGCCTTGCACGAGCCCGTTGTCGACCGCCCAGCCGACGTAGCCGCTGTACCATGTCCCCGTCTTGACGTCGGGGAACAGTCCGCTCTCGGCCGTCTTCGCCTCCAGCAGCCTGCCCAGCACCGTAATGGCGGCGGCGCGGCTCACCGGAGCGTTCGGGGAGAAGCTGGCCGTCCCGGTTCCGTTCATGACGCCTTTCTCGTACAGCGTCTTGATCGCGCCGTAGGCGCGGTCCGCCGGGTCGACGTCCGTGAAGGGCAGGCCGCCGATCGTGAATTGCCATTGCGATACGCCTGCATACTCCGCGTTGCCGGAGACGACGGCGACGGTGAGGCGATACGTTCCGTCCGCTTCGGGCAGAATGTCCGAGAGAGAGCCTTGGAGCTCGGAGAGCAGGCGGGTCTCGGAATAGTTTTCCGAAGGGACGTCCGTCACCGTAATCTGGACATCCCGGTCGGGCACGTCCGCGCTGGCTTCGATGGACGTCAATGTCGGCTTGATGCCGGACGCCGATCCGGTTAAGCCGGCTCCGTTATTGACGCTGAAGGTCACGCGCTGCTTGCCCGAAGCGTCGGCGGAATCCGAGATGCCGGAGAAGCTGTGAACCGTATCGGTAATGACGAACGATACGGAACCGACAGCGTCGGAATCGGGGTTCGGCCGATTTTGCTGCGGATCGAAGCCTTCCGGCAAATCGGGCATGCCCTCCGGCCTTGTCCCCGGAAATCCGCTGCCTTCGGGAGGCGTCTGCCCCGGAACCGGGCCTTGGCCTTGGCCGCCGGCGGGAGGAGCTTCGCCGGGGGCCTGTCCGTTGCCGGGACGCGCCCCGAATCCGCCCATCATGCCGAAGGAATTGCCGGTGTACTGCTGCTGAACCTCGTTGATATAAACGCGGTATTCCGTATTCCGAGCCAGCTCCGGCGAGCTGAAGGTGACGCTTTGGAACGCCTTCTCCGCCGTGTGCGTCAGCAGGGTTTTGCCGCTCGCGTCCGTCAGCTTGACGACGCTGCCCGCGGCTTGCGTCGAAGCGAAAGCGAGCTCGATGAACGTCTGCTTGGAGCCGGAGCTCGCCGCATCGTTGCGGGTGCCCAGCGCGATGACCGTCCCTCCGTTAAGGGAGATGTCCATATCCGCGTCGATGCCTCCGTCAGGGCTTCTCTCGTTGGATTGGGTCACGACCGTCCCGCCGTTAATCGTCAGATAGCCGTTGGAGTCGATGCCGTCTCCTTCCGCACCGAGTCCGGCGTTCACTTTCAGGCTGCCGCCGTTGATCGTCGTTACGGAGATTCCGTCTTCGTTCGTGTTGATGCCGTCGTCCTGCGACTGGATGTCGATATGGCCTCCGTTGATCGTCAGGTGCAGCTCCGAATTGAGCCCTTCGTTGTCTCCCGCGATATACAGCTTCCCGGTGCCGGCCGATTCTCCGGAAATGTTCATCGACATTTTGGAATAGAAGGCTCCGTCGTACTTGTGCAGCTTTTTGGTCGATCCTTCCTTGTAGATGCGGGCGACGTGCGAGCCTGTCGCTTTGTTGACCGAACCGTCCGCCAGGACGACCTGCGCGCCTGCCTTGGACAGGTCGGTGACGCCCTTCGTATCCTGAGTGGAGCTGTAAGGCTCGTACACATTGTAGAAAATGACGGCAGGCGCAACCGTGCTCGTAATGTCCGCCCCGTCCAGAATCAGGACGACGACCGCCGTCGGATCTTCCGCCGCGTTGTTCCCCAGGTCGACGGCGAGCTGGCCGGCCGATAAGACGCCGGAGACGCGATACGTTCCGGGCTGGGTAATCGTCACGACGGTGTGCGCGGCCGCTTCTTCGGCGGTATGCTCATCGGCCGCCGTCCCCTCTCCGTAGTCGCTGCCTCGTCCGGCCTCGTAATAGACGATCTTCGCTCCGACGTATACGGCGGAGCCGGGGTCTGACGAAGCCGCTTGGCCGTTCACCGTTACTCCGGCGTCGGACAGTCGGATGACCGTTTCCTCCTCCGCGCTCGCAGCCGATGCGGACACGGCGCAGGTGAGCGCGATCAGCAGGGCGAGCAGTAAGGATGAAGTTCTTTTCAGCATGTATCGGGCACTTCCCTTCGCTAAGGTATGCCCCTACTGTAACCGGCGAGTCTTAAATGAAACTTAAATGGTGTCATTAAAGTTACCTGCGGTTGTTTGTGTCTGGAAATCCCCTTATGTGAATCAAAGAGGGGCTTTTGCATAAGGATGCGCAGTATTCTTTACAGCGTTTCTCACTTGGATGGTTCAGAAAACCGTTCATTAGATTCGTAGAGACGCGCACGCGAATGACGTTCAACGGATTCAATTATCATATCAAGACTAAAGTTAATCAATAGAACAATTATGCGAATGGCAAACCGTGGTTAGTTAATAACTAGATATGGAATAAAAAGGGGTGATAACTATCCATTAATTTGCGGGCTCACCTCTGATAATAACAGCTTTTAATGTACTCTACCCAATAGAAGTTTCTTACTTAACTTTAATTATTTTTGTGCTACATCTCTTCTGACTCTGTATCACTACCTTCTTCGTCAAGATAGAATTCGTCCTCACTGCCCTCTTCTCTTTCTTGATTTAAATTTTGCATTAGGCTAGCCAGTAACTCATTATAAGGATTTCTAGAAATCCCGTTTTTAACTATCTCCTTCGCTTCATCATACCTATGTTGTTTTGTGTACAATTTCACCAATAATTTGTATGCTTGGATATGACCAGGGTTTTCGTTTATTGACTCTAAAAAGAGTTTTTCAGCTGTTTGATAGTCACCGTCATATTGTCTTACTTTACCGAGTATTGACTTGATCCTGGCTCGCTCGAGAACTTTAATTCCAAGTCTTTTTGCAATTTCGTCAGCTTTCAGGGCGAGGCTTTCCGCCTCTCGTCTATTATCACGCGACACAGAAACCAACGCATTGGCATACCCAGAATAAACCCACCAAGCATCTTCATCAAAACTAAGTGCTTTTTCGAAATGATAAGCTGCGTCCGACCACTTTTTTAGGTTTACTAAGCAAACAGCCAAACGATACTCGATATCTATATCATTGTGCATTGAAGAAAGTGCTTGATAGTATTTCAGGGCCTCCTTGTAGTTATGTGTTTTAAATAGTCTTAATGCAACAGGTCGCAGCTCACTAGAATAGTGATTTTTGTATTCAAGTGATTTTTTTAAGTCGAGAGCAGATGCAAAATGATAAACTATCTCACCAATAATTTCTGGTGATTCATTTCCAGATGCTGAGTTATTTTCAAGTATATTTGCTATTTCTGTATGCAAAAGAGTCTTTTGAACACTATCAATTTGATCGCTGAAGAATCTTTGAAGTAATGGATGAATTGAATATAATCCTTGTTCATTAATATTAATTAAAAACATCCCAACTAATTCATTTAAAATTAGAGTAGGATCATTCTTAAATAGTTGATAAATAACGTCTATATTTACGGGTAAATTCATTAGGGAAAGAATTTGAATTATTTTTCGTTGGTCATCACTTAATGAAATACCCTCCAGTAGATAACGTACAACGGATTCCCTAAATCTCCACAGTGCTTCTTGATCAACAAGTAGTTTATTTACTTGCTCCTCAGAACTTTGTTGTGCTGCAATCATAACAGAAAAGGGGTGGCCATGCAGTAAGGGCGCAATCTTGTAACTATCAGTTATTGAGAATGTTCCTTTGTTTAATCTCATATAATAATCAAGCATCTCTTGAATATAATTAACTTCTAGAGGATAAACTTTTAATTGTTCAGTATAGTTTTCCTTTCTAAAGGATCGGGTACTAATAATAATAATCTTATTTCCAGTGTAGCTATCCCTACTAGCCGCTACTCTAAAAAAATCATCTATTCCTTTTTCTTTGAACTCACCGCTTCCGGTAAGGACATTTTGCCAATTGTGAATAACTAAACATGCATTGTGCATCGTATCATATGTTGCAAGCATAGTCTCTGATACTTTTGTACAATCATTACTTGAAATGGATTCTTCAATTTCTTGAACTGGTATGACCATCCCAAGGTAAAAATTTAATTGGTTAAGGAATCGATAAGTGCCAGTTCCAGGGGTAATTAATAAATCAATGCGAGTCCATTTGAATCCAGGCAAAACTCGCTTGAACAACTGGTGAACAAAGTGTGTTTTTCCAATTCCCCGAACTCCTTTTATCAACAAAATTTTAGATTCAGTATTTCGAAAAAACTTATTAGCATCCTCGAACAGTTTATCTCGGTTTAGAAATGGTTTATCATCGTATGACAACTCCTTTTTTACAGGTTCTGGATTTGAGTATTTGTTGAGCGAACTCGACAGGGATGTAAGTGAATTAGTAACTTCAGATATGAGTTTTGGATATTTTCTAATTAATTTAGAAATTAAATCAATTGCCCGTTCAATATTGTTTCTTCTAAAGCTTCTAACATTAGATAGAGGGTTGAGTACTAAACAGCTAAGGGCTGATTTTAACTCATCATCTCTAAATATTCCATTGGATCTCTTGGTTTTTGTAATGGAATAGATTTTTTTCCAAAGGGGATTGTCGAGAGAACTGAGCACAAAAGCATCGTCCCCATGATTTATATATTTTTCTATTGCTTCTTCAAATAATTGATTTTTTTGATCGTCTAGGTAAAGAAACGGAGTGCAATTTATTAAAACTGCTGGAGCGTGATCTGATGTAGACTTTCTTTTTAGGTATTGATTCTCTAAATCGATATCCACAATAATTACACCCTCGGTGTTTTGATCTAAAGGATTGATTGAATCCTTAGAATGAGAAATAAATCCAAAGCTATCTCCTTGGAATCTAGCAAAAACAGTAGAGCCACCAATTAGAGAAGTGTTTGATAAAGCGGTAGGTAGTTCGTTAATTAGTTGTACTCTACTTATATCTTCAAATTCCTCCAAACTTGGAGTCCACGCTGTTATTACAGCTAAAGTGTTAGGTTCAACTGTTGGATTTCCATCTCTAAGAGCTTCGAGGCAAATTAATATATAAATATTAAATACTTTATCATTTACTGTAACAGTAAGGTAAGCGTCTAATAAGAAGGTGTATTCCATTCCAATATAGACTTTGAGACAATTCCGTTAGAGTAAGTCGTTGGAGTTTTTCGACTCACTCGAAAAACTCTAATGGGAGTGTGTCCAATTGCAAA